>Ga0196972_1000311_pt1 | contig 30342 bp, 31 predicted proteins | sample S1v_2013CmetaG_FD_148618 | JGI IMG/M metagenome (GOLD analysis project Ga0196972, IMG submission 148618) | Soil microbial communities from Anza Borrego desert, Southern California, United States - S1+v_20-13C | ecosystem: Environmental > Terrestrial > Soil > Desert | place: USA: California...
CGTTGCGGCTGCTGGTGAATGCCGCCGACCGTTTGCGCTATGGGGAATATCCGCAAAAGCTGCCGGAAGACGGCATCGACGAGCTGCGCGAAGTCAGCCGCACCTTCAATCAGATGGCGGAGGCTTTGGCCCGGCTGGACACCGAACGAACACTGCTGCTGGCCGGCATTTCACATGACCTGCGCACACCTCTGGCACGGCTTCGCCTGGCCGTGGAGCTGCTGCCTGATACGCAGGCTTCCCATCTGAAAGACGGCATGGTGCAGGACATCACCGACATGGACAACATCATCAACCAGTTCCTGGATTTCGTGCGCGGCATCGAGGGAGAAGCCACCCGGTTGACGGATCTCAACGAACTGGTGAAATCCATTGCAGAACGCCATATCCGCGCCGGCCACAATCTCACCATGCAGCTGGCTCCAACCCATATGATTCCGCTGCGACCGCTTGCCATGCAACGCCTGCTGGGTAACCTCATTGACAATGCTTACGCCTACGGCAAAGGTGAAGTGGTCATCAGCTCACGCATCACTGCGGATGCCATCATCCTGAGTGTCATGGATGACGGTCCCGGCATACCGGAGGCGCAGATGGCTCGACTGCTGCGACCTTTCGAGCGGCTGGATGCCGCGCGCAACAAGAGCGGCTCGGGCCTGGGACTGGCCATTGCCGACCGTATTGCCAAACTGCACAAAGGCCAGCTGACTCTGCTGAATCGCCCGGAAGGGGGACTTGAAGCGCGGCTCACTCTGCCCTTTGATCCCTAACGCCGGGCCGAAACCAGTTCAGCTTCTCGCGCAAGGTCACGACTTCACCAACGATCGTCAGGCAAGGCGGTTTCATACCCGCTGCGGCTACCTGCTCAGCCAGCGTCGCCAGCGTCGCGGTGACGACGCGCTGCCGCTGTGTCGTGCCCTGCTGCACCACGGCGGCCGGCGTATCTGCGCTCAAACCGTGTGCAATCAGCTGGCGGCAGATTTCCGCCAGACCAACCAGTCCCATATAGATCACCACCGTCTGCCGCGGGCGAACCAACGCAGGCCAATCCAGCTCAACCGTGCCATCCTTGAGGTGCCCGGTAGTGAATATGCAGGACTGCGCAAAATCACGATGAGTCAGCGGAATCCCCGCATAACTTGAAACACCGGTGGCCGCAGTTATGCCCGGCACCACCTGGAAGGGAACGCCATGCTCCATCAGGGTCTCGATTTCCTCGCCGCCGCGTCCGAAAATGAAAGGATCCCCACCCTTGAGCCGCAGTACGCGCTTGCCTTCCTTCGCCAATCGAACCAAAAGCTTGTTAATGTCCTCCTGCGGCAAGGTGTGCTGGTCGCGCTCCTTGCCGACATAAATCATTTCAGCGTCACGGCGCACGAGCTCTATGACTCCCTTGCTCACCAGCTTGTCATAGACGCAGACGTCAGCCTGCTGCATGAGTCGTAATGCGCGGAATGTCAGCAGATCGGGATCTCCGGGACCACCGCCCACCAGATAGACTTCTCCGTGATGCACCGTTGCCGCGTCGTTCCTGAGTGCCGCCTCCAGGTTCGCTCTCGCAGCAGCTTCCTGCCCTGACATCATCTGCTCGGCAATCGGCCCCTGGAACACGTCCTCCCAGAAAATACGGCGCTGCTGCGTGGTGGCGAAACGCTGCTTCACGCGTTCGCGGAATTCGGCGGCCAGGCTGGCGAGCCTGCCATACGCAGCTGGAATCATGGTTTCGATGCGGGCGCGCGCCAGGCGAGCGAGCACCGGCGCCATGCCGCCGCTGGAAACGGCGATGATGACCGGAGAGCGGTCAACAATGGAAGGCATGATGAAGCTGCAAAGCTCTGGCGCATCCACCACGTTGACCGGAATATTTCGCCTTCTGGCGGCCTCGGCGACCGCAGCATTAACTTCATTGTCATCGGTGGCGGCGATCACCAGGATGCTGCCTGCCAGCAGGTCTTCGGTGAAATTCGCTGCAACATGTTGAATACGCTCTCGAGTCAGGAGTACGGCCAACATATCGTTCAAGGCAGGTGAAATCACAACCACATCCGCCCCCGCTTTGAGCAGCATAGCCACCTTGCGTGATGCCACTTCGCCGCCGCCCACCACCACGCAGCGTGAGGCCTGCAGTTTCATGAAAATCGGAAAAGTATCCATACGAGCCATTTTACCCCGCCGCATTGGCATCGGCATGGTCTTGGGCTACAATCCGGCCTTAGCTTACTGTTTTACTTGAAATAATTTGTCACCGACATCCAGCTTCACCCACAGGCGTTTGCCTTCTCCCATTTTCCTCTGCACAATCCGGCCATGAGCTCCGTCAAGGATTCCGCATCCGCCAAAAAGGTTTTCATCAAAACCTATGGTTGCCAGATGAACGAATACGATTCCTCGCGCATGGCCGATCTGCTGCATGCAACAGAAGGCATGCAGCTTACTGAAAGCCCCGAGGAAGCCGACGTAATCCTGCTGAACACCTGTTCCATTCGCGAAAAGGCACAGGAAAAGGTATTTAGTCATCTAGGCCGATTTATTCCCCTCAAGGAAAAAAACCCTGACCTCATCATTGGTGTTGGCGGATGTGTTGCGAGCCAGGAAGGTTCGAATATCGTTGAGCGCGCGCCTTATGTTGATGTGGTGTTCGGGCCGCAAACCTTGCACCGGCTGCCGCAGATGATCCGCAACCAGCGCTCCACGCGGTTGCCGCAGGTTGATATCAGCTTTCCCGAGATTGAGAAATTCGACGCCCTGCCCCCGCCGCGTGTGGAAGGCGCAACCGCCTTCCTCTCCATCATGGAAGGCTGCAGCAAATACTGCAGCTTCTGCGTCGTACCTTATACACGCGGCGAGGAAGTATCACGGCCTTTCGAGGATATTCTGGTGGAAGCAGCGCAGCTGGCCGACCAGGGCGTGAGGGAAGTCACGCTGCTGGGCCAGAACGTCAATGCCTACCGCAGCGAAACCGCTGACGGCACAGCGGCCGACCTCGCATTGCTCATCGAATACATTGCAGAAATGCCCGGCATTGAGCGCATACGCTTCACGACTTCACATCCCAACGAGATGAGCCAGTCGCTGATCGACTGTTTCGCGCGCATCCCAAAGCTGGCGTCGCATCTGCATTTACCGGTGCAATCGGGTTCTGACCGCATCCTCATGGCCATGAAGCGCAACTACACAGCGCTGCAATACAAGTCGGTTATCCGCAAGCTGCGCCAGGCGCGGCCGGACATCTGCATCACCTCGGATTTCATCGTCGGCTTCCCGGGTGAAACCGAGGCGGATTTCGAAGCGACGATGAAGCTGATGCAGGAACTGGATTTCGATTTCAGCTTCAGCTTCCTCTATAGCGCACGTCCAGGCACCCCGGCCTCCTACCTCAATGACGACACGCTGGAAGAGATCAAACAAGCGCGCCTTGCTCGCCTGCAGGAAGTCAATGAGGCGCAGGGCAGAGCCATCAGCGACGCCATGGTCGGCACCACGCAGCGCGTGCTGGTCGTGGGGCCTTCACGCAAGGATGCTGCCGATCTGGCAGCCCGCGCTGACAACAACCGCATCGTCAACTTTCCCGGCGATCCCTCACTGATCAATCAGTTCGTCAAGGTACAGATTACGGAATCGCGTTCGCATACATTGCGTGGAATACTAATCAGTCCATAGAGCTCACTTGGAAATTACCCTTAACCCTGAAGACAACCAGCGCCTGGCCAACCTGTGCGGTGTGCTGGACGAAAATCTCAAGCAGATCGAGGATGCTCTCGATGTCGGCATCGCGCGTCGCGGTTCACAATTCAATCTGTCGGGCGACGAACACAATGTCGAGCTGGCAGCCCAGCTGCTCGAAAATTTCTATGAACGTGCGAAAAAACCCATCAGCCTGGAAGAAGTACAGCTGGGCCTCGTCGAGCTGGACCGACTGAACCCTGAAGCCATTCCCACGGCCATGCCTGTGCTCATGACCAAACGGCCGGACCTGCACGGACGTACGCCGCGGCAGGTGGAATACCTGCAGCAGGTGCAGGAATTTGACATCACCTTCGGCATTGGTCCCGCGGGTACTGGCAAAACCTACCTGGCCGTGGCCAGTGCGGTGGATGCGCTGACCCGCGACCGCGTCAAGCGCATCGTGCTGGTTCGTCCTGCCGTTGAGGCTGGTGAACGCCTTGGCTTCCTGCCAGGTGATCTTGCGCAAAAGGTGGATCCCTATCTGCGTCCGCTTTACGATGCCTTGTACGATCTTGCCGGCTACGACACCGTGAACAAGCTGTTCGAACGAGGCTCCATCGAAGTGGCGCCCTTGGCCTACATGCGCGGCCGCACGCTGAACCAGAGTTTCATCATCCTGGACGAAGCACAGAACACGACGCCAGAGCAGATGAAGATGTTTCTCACGCGTATCGGTTTCGGCACCAAGGCCGTGATCACCGGTGACGTCACCCAAATCGACCTCGCGCGCGGCCAGAAAAGCGGCCTGGTGGAAGCGCGGCAGGTGCTCAAGGATGTACGCGGCATCGCGTTCACCACCTTTCTGTCAGAAGACGTGGTTCGCCATCCGCTCGTGCAGAAAATCATCAACGCTTATGACCAATACAGCGACCGGCGCGCCTCTTCGCCGGATGCCCAATAATGCCCCGACCGTCGATCGCTGTGCAGTATGCCTGTACAGCGCCCAACCTGCCGACACCGGCCCAATTCCGCAAATGGATCAAAAGCGCACTGCACATCGAGGCGGAGGTCACGCTGCGCATCGTGGATGAGGACGAGGGCCGCATGCTGAACCACACCTATCGCGGCAGGGATTATGCGACCAACGTGCTGACCTTCCCGCTGACCGAGGAACCGCTGCTCATGGGTGACATCATCCTATGCGCACCGGTTGTGGCGAGCGAAGCGCTGGCCCAGAACAAATCCCTGGAAGCGCATTTCGCCCATCTCACCGTTCATGGCGCGCTGCATCTGCAGGGTTATGAACACGAGGACGAGACGCAGGCTGAATTCATGGAATCCATGGAAACCCAGATCCTGCAACGGCTGGGCTATCCCGACCCCTATCATCATCATGAGGCGCCTTCATCGGCTACAATGAGTCATGGCTGAAACAGATAAACCGCGCTGGCTGGAACGTCTGAGCACACTGTTGCTGCGCGAACCTGAAGACCGCGAGCAGCTCGTCGAACTGCTGCATTCGGCCTACGAAAACCAGCTGCTGGATGCCGACGCGCTGTCCATGATCGAGGGCGTGCTGCAGGTGTCCGAAATGCAGGTGCGCGACATCATGATTCCGCGTTCGCAGATGGATGTGATCGATATCACCGATCCTCCAGAGAAATTCATCCCGTTTGTCATAGAGACCGCCCACTCGCGCTTCCCCGTCATCGCCGACAACAAGGATGACGTCATCGGCATCCTGCTGGCCAAGGATCTGTTGCGCTATTACGCCGGCGCCGAGGATTTCAATGTGCGCGACATGCTGCGGCCGGCGGTTTTCATCCCCGAATCCAAGCGGCTCAACGTGCTTCTCAAGGAATTCCGTAGTACGCGTAATCACATCGCCATCGTCGTGGATGAATACGGCGGTGTCGCGGGCATGGTCACCATTGAGGACGTGCTGGAACAGATCGTCGGCGACATCGAGGATGAATACGATTTTGACGAAACCGAAGACAACATCATCCGCGATGTGCACGGCCGCTATCGCGTCAAGGCGCTGACCGAAATCGGCGACTTCAACGAAGTGCTGGAGACCGAATTCAGCGACGAGGAATTCTCCACCATAGGCGGACTGGTGGTCAGCAAATTCGGCCATATGCCAAAGCGCGGCGAACAAATCAGTTTCGACGGCCTGAGCTTCACCGTGCTTAGATCAGACAGCAGACGGCTGCATTCGCTGTTGGTCGAACGCCTGCCGGATGAGGTTCCTCAGGACGCTGCTGAATACAGCTAAGTCACCGGAACTAATACGGAAACCACCCTCTCAAACGGATATCAATCATTTAGAGAGGCATCAAGATGAAGGCCTTATTCCTGGCGTTATCCCTGGCCCTAGCTGGCCCCGCCTTTGCACAGCCCATGCTGACTGACGGGCCGCAAGGAAAAAGCGAAATCCCGACCACCGAGAAAGAATTTGTTGAGGGCATCAAAACCGTCAACAAGGACCAGATTCTCGAACAGTTCGGTGAGCCCCATGTGCGCGATGATGTCGTGACACCGGATGGTGAAGTCATCGCCTCCGTCTGGCATTACCGCTACCTGAATACCGATGAGAGCGGGTCATACTACAAGACCACAGAGCTCGATTTCGTGCGCGACAAGGTAGTCATGGTGGTATTCATGAACCACGACATCGCGGACGAAGCACCGCCAAGCCGGGAGTACGATGTGACACCGAAGCTAGATCCTTCACAGGACCCGGACTTGCTGGAAGAGATAGAACCACAGCCTTATCCCGCTGTGCCTCAGTATGAGATATAGGCCCTTGAGGTAATAAGTGCAATAGAAAAGGCGGCCCCGGCCGCCTTTTCTTTACCCCTGCAGCTCTGAAGTACAGTGTGGGCAGCGGTTGGCTTTAACCGGAATGGCGGTATAACAGCGCGGGCAATCCTTGGTCACAGCCTCTTCCGGTTTGGGAGCTTCCTCGCGTTTGAGCTTGTTGAGAGCGCGAATCAGCATGAATACGGCGAATGCGACGATGATGAAACTCACCAACGCATTGATGAAGAGGCCGTAATTCAGTGTGACCGCACCCACCTGCTTGGCGGCTTCTACCGTGAGATAGGGGCCAGGGGCCGTGCCTTCTTTCAGCACGACGAACAGGTCGCTGAAATCCACGTTACCCAGCAGCATGCCGATGGGCGGCATGATCACATCATCCACCAGTGACTTGACGATGCCGCCGAAAGAGGCGCCGATGATGATACCCACTGCCATGTCGATGACATTGCCGCGCATGGCGAATGCCTTGAAATCCTTTAGCATGAATCCCTCCCAATCAATCAATAAAGTGGACACGCCAGATAGCGTTCAGAAGATTTTAAACGAATAATGCTTGCCGGGTAGCCACGAGCCCTTGCATGCACTACGCCGCTCAGCAGACAATGACACAGAGCGCGGAGGAGGCAGTGTGAAACAAGCAATCAATAAGTTGAAACAATTTCTGACGAGCAAAGCACTTGTAGTACTGGCAGGAGTGGTGTTGTGCTATCTGCTGTTTGCGTATTTTGCCATCGACCCGATAGCTCGGCGCGTCCTGCCGTGGTTAGCCGAGAACCAGCTGGCGAGTCGCATGTCAGTAGACCGCGTAAAATTCGACCCCCTAGGCCTTAGCCTTACCGTAGACAACCTGCGCCTGACCCGCCCCGATGGCGCTCCACTAGCGGGTTTCGAGCGCTTGTATATCAATTTCGAAAGCAGCGGTCTACTCCGGTTCGCCTGGCGCCTGGGTGACATCCGCCTCACTGCACCGCACGCAGTCATGGACATTGCACCGGACGGACGCTTCAACTGGGCAGACCTGATTGCCAAACTCAATGAGGACCCCAAACCGGAGGATGACGCAGAGCCGCCACGCATGCTCATCGACCACATCCTCATCGAGCGTGGCAATATCGAATATACCGACCGCAGTCGTCCGCAGCTGTTCAAGACCGTATTGCAGCCTCTGGGGCTGGAACTGGAGGGCCTTTCCACCCTGCCGGAAAGCCGGGGTGATTATCTGCTGTCGGCAAAGTTGCCCGAACAGGGCGGCATACTGAAATGGAAAGGGGATCTGGCACTGAATCCCCTAGCCTCCAAAGGCGCGGTAGAGATACAGCAGATCAACCTCGCCAAGCTGATGCAGCTCGTGAATCCGCAGGCGCTGCCTTTCGAGCTCAACAACAGTCGCCTCAATAGCAGCTTCAGTTACGATTTCTTTCTCGCTGAAAGTAGTGCCGAACCAGAACCGCAAGCGCGCCTCAGCGCCATTGCCATTCAATTGACCGATACTGCAGCCGATCTGAAAAGTGGTGCCAAGTTCGCGCTGGCAGAAGTCAGCATACAGCTGCCAGCACTCGATTTCACAATGCGAGACAGTGCTCAGGTGCGCTTTCAGGGATTGGATTTCTCGGCGCGGCAATTGGCTTTGACGCAAGATGGCCATACGCTATTCAATCTGCCAGAGGCCAACATAACGAGTGTCGACTTCGATACTGCTCAAAACCAGCTCAAGGTTGCAGAGGTTCTGCTCAAAGACGGTCTGATCAGTGCCAATCGCGGCAAAGACGCCAGCTTCGACTGGCAACGACTTATCCCAGATGCGAACACAACGGCCAGCGTTGCGCAAACATCCAGCACGGGGGTTACAGCAGCGCCTTCAGTCGCGGCGGCGGATCCGGCTCCGGCAGGCACAACCAATGTCGAGCCCCAACCCTTCGCATTTGATATTGGCGACGTGCGCCTGCAGAACTGGCAAGTCGCATACACAGATGCGACTTTCGTTAACCCCTTGAGCGCCTCGGTCACCGGCATTAACCTGGGTGGGGCCATGGGCAACGTCGGCGATGACATCACGATCAGCAATATCAGCGCCGAAATTGGCAAAAGCACGCTGCAATCGTCACTCGCTGCACAGCCTCTCGCCAGCCTGGCGAATGCCAGCTTGCAGGCCGGTCAGGTCAGCCTCAAGGATAGCAGCGTCAAGCTAGGCACGATCCGGCTCTCTGGATTGCAGACACAAGTAGTGCGTGAAGCCGGCAAACCTCTGAACTGGCAATCAGCGTTGATGCCATTGCCTGCTGCTACAGCTCCGGCAAAACAGAAGGCCGCGACGACATCGCCATCCCCCTGGCAAGTCACGCTGAGTGAATTCGCGCTGGACAATAGCAGCATGCATTTTTCCGACAAGAGCACACCGGCTCCCGTCGCGCTTGATGTGCAGAATGCCGCGATCAGCCTGCGCGACGCCTCCCTGGACTTGTCGAAGCCGTTGCCAGTCAAAGCGACATTCAATCTTAAGCAGGGTGGGCAATTCGACGCGAGCGGCAAGGTGGCGTTGGCACCCTTCAAAAGCGATCTACAGCTCAAGTTGAGCTCGCTTTCATTGCGGCCGTTCTCTCCTTACGTTAATCAGGCAGCGCTGCTCAAGCTCAACAAGGGGCAAGCCAACCTGAAAGGCAGACTGGTCCTGACGACGAAGAAAGATCTCACGGGCCAATTCGTGGGCGGCTTCAGCGTTGACAATCTGGCTATCCACGAAGAGGCCAGCAACGCACCGTTCCTGGGCTGGCGCTCGGTATCGAGTAATTCGCTTAAGTTCGGTATAACTCCCAACCAGCTTCATCTGGACGAGCTGCGCATTGCAGAACCTGTGGGCAAATTCATCATTTATGAAGACCGCACGCTTAATGTCAGCCGCATCTTACGCAATCCCCCATCAGCTCAAGAGGCACCTGTCGCACCGGTACAAGTAGCTTCTGCGCAGTCCGAGGCTGCATTTCCGGTGACGGTCGAACGTGTCAGCATCACAAATGCGGACCTTGAATTCGCCGACCTTTCGCTGACACCGCAATTCGGCACGCATATCAATACGCTCACCGGGGTCATCAACGGCTTATCTACAGATTCCAAAACTACGGCACAGGTCGAACTGGACGGCAAGGTGGACGAATACGGCTCAGCGCGTATCCGCGGTTCGGTACAGCCTTTCCAGGCTACCGAATATACTGACCTCACGCTGGTGTTCCGCAACCTCGAGATGAACCGTCTGACGCCCTACTCCGGCAAGTTTGCCGGCCGCAAGATCGATTCCGGCAAACTATCGGTCGACCTCGAATACAAGATCAAGGAACGCAAGCTCGCGGGTGAGAACAAGTTTGTGATCAACAAGCTCCAGCTTGGCGACCGCGTGGAAAGTCCGGATGCCGTAAGTCTGCCATTGGATCTTGCCATTGCGCTGCTGCAGGACAGTAACGGCATCATAGACCTCGATCTCCCAATCTCGGGCAGCCTCGATGATCCGCAATTCAGCTACGGCAAGATTGTCTGGAAAGCCATACTCAACGTCATCGGCAAGGCGGTGACGTCACCGTTTCGCGCACTGGGCAATCTGCTCGGAATGAGTTCCGACAAGCTGGAAGCCGTTGCTTTCGAACCCGGCAAAGCCTTGCTCGCGCCCGAAGAGCAGGAGCAGCTCATGTCGGTGGGCGAAGCTCTGAACAAACGTGCCGCGCTGACGCTGGCTGTCATTCCTGCCTACGATCCAATCTCAGACACTGCGGCCATTCAGGCTCAGGTAACCAGGCGTGATGTGGCTCGGGAACTGGGCTTGCAGCTCGACGATAACGAGACAGCGGGACCAGTCGACCTCAACAACGTCAAGGTGCAGACCGCAGTCGAAAACCTGCTAAAGGACCGCCGCGGCGAGAAACGCGATCTCGCCGTGCTGGATTCGCTGCAGGATTATTTCCGCAAGCCTAAACCGGAAGAACTGCCTAAGTATGAAGGCATGCTCGACGAGCTGGAAGCCAAGGTCGAGGTTACCGAGGCTGATCTTTTAACTCTGGCCCAGACGAGAGCGACTGCATTACGGGATTATTTGACCCAAAAAGCAGGGCTGGCTGCGGAACGCGTGAGCATTGCTGATCCGGTGAAAACCAGTGGTGAAGGCAGCGTCAAACTCAAGCTGGAACTGGGCGCAAACGGTACCAAAGGCAGCTAGGCTGCCGCTCGCTCACGCGTCGAACCCGCATGCACGCGCTATAATGCCTGGAGCATTCAAATCATTTGCGGAATACTTTCTTGCGCCCTTATTTTTCTCTGTTTCGACACCCGCTAAGCCTCGCTTTCGGTCTCGGCATTGTGTCGGTTTTGGGCTTTGCACCATTCTATTTCTACCCGGCTCCCATCATGGCGATCGCCGTGCTGTTGCATTTCTGGCTGCGGACCGACACCGCAAAGCAAGCAGCCCGGCTAGGCTTCGCCTTTGGTCTCGGCCTTTTCGGCGCTGGCGTCTATTGGATCTACATCAGCCTGCATGACTTCGGCGGCATGCCGTGGTGGATGGCAGGGTTCTCGACATTTGTGCTGTGCGCCTTTCTATCACTGTTTCCTGCGACGGTCGGTTGGTTGGGAAAGGGCATCTGGGGCCACAAACCCCGCCGCGCCATCATTGCACTCTCAATCTTGTGGGCCTTGTCCGAATGGGTACGCAGCTGGATATTCACTGGCTTTCCCTGGCTGGCGATCGGCTATTCCCAAGTGCCTTTCAGCCCGCTGGCAGGTTTCGCACCCATAGTAGGCATCTATGGCGTATCGCTGCTCACCATGCTGGCTGCCAGCCTGTTTCTGCTGTGCATACAAGACAAATCCAGGCGTTTTGCAATAGGCTTGGTCATCCTGGGGTTATGGGTGGGCGGCAGTCTGCTGAAACTGGTTGACTGGACAACGCCTTACAAATCCCCGTTTTCGGTAGCACTGGTACAGGGCAATGTCGCGCAGGACATGAAGTGGGACCCGGAAGAAGCGCAGCGCACGCTGGACGCCTATTTTGCACAGATCAAGAAAAGCCAGGCCGACCTGATCGTGCTGCCCGAAACCGCCTTGCCCATGCTCATCAGCCAGGTGCCAGACGAATACCTAAAGGCCATTTCTCAGCACGCCGGCCAGCAACAGGGCGACGTGCTGGTAGGTGCCGTGGAACTGGTAGACGATCATTACTACAACAGCATGCTGAGCTTTGGCAGCTCGCCCACGCAGATTTATCGTAAATCGCATCTGGTGCCATTCGGCGAATTCATTCCTCTCAAGGGCGTGTTCGGCTGGATCTACCGCGACTGGCTCAATATTCCACTGACCGACCTGTCGCGCGGCAGCATCACCCAGCAAGCTCTGCACATTGCCGGGCAGCGCGTTGCAGTCAATATCTGCTACGAAGACGTATTTGGCGAGGAAATCATCCGCCAGTTGCCAGACGCGACCATTCTCGTGAATGCAAGTAACGATGCCTGGTACGGCGAATCCTACGCGGCGCATCAGCATATGCAGATTTCGCAGGCACGCGCCCTGGAAACCGGCCGCATGATGCTGCGTGCCACCAATACCGGCGCGACCGCCATCATCGACCACAAGGGCTACGTCGTGGAAGAAGCCCCGCATTTCTCCACGCTGACACTCACCGGCAAGGCGCAGGGTTACTATGGTTCCACCCCCTACATCAAGTTCGGCAACTGGCTGTTTCTTGCGCTCTGTGCCGCCGCGCTCGCCCTTTTGTGGGTAGATAAAAAGAAGTAGAATCAGGCCCTTTGCTCATCCCGATGGCTACCTTGGAAATCGTATCGAGCAAGCACATATGCGAGGAGCCGCACAGCGAATGACGAAGACATATCAAGCAGATAGGCAAGGAATGAGCGAGCACGCGACAATGCAGATGAGCTGCGCAGCAGATTTAACGAGGTAGCCATGCAGACTTTCCAACAAATCATTCTCACCCTTCAGAATTACTGGGACAAGCAAGGCTGCGCCCTGCTACAGCCTTATGACATGGAAGTCGGGGCCGGCACTTCGCACACTGCCACCTTCCTGCGTTCGCTGGGGCCGGAGCCATGGAAAGCCGCTTACGTGCAACCCAGCCGCCGTCCCAAGGACGGCCGCTATGGTGAAAACCCCAATCGTCTTCAGCATTACTACCAGTTCCAGGTCGTGCTCAAACCTGCGCCGGCAAACATTCTTGAGCTTTACCTCGGTTCGCTGGAAGCACTGGGCTTTGATCTCAAGAAGAACGACATCCGTTTTGTCGAGGACGACTGGGAAAATCCGACTTTAGGCGCCTGGGGCCTGGGCTGGGAAGTCTGGCTCAACGGCATGGAAGTCACGCAGTTCACCTATTTCCAGCAGGTCGGTGGTATAGACTGCAAGCCGATCACGGGCGAAATCACCTACGGGCTGGAACGTCTGGCCATGTATCTGCAGGGCGTGGAAAACGTGTTCGACCTCACCTGGACTGAAGGTCTCACTTATCGTGACGTCTACCTGCAGAATGAGAAGGAACAATCCGCTTACAACTTCGAACACAGCAATGTCGAATTCCTGCTGAGCGCTTTTGGCGCACATGAAAAGACTGCGCAGGATCTGATGCAGGCGCAGCTTGCACTGCCTGCCTATGAACAAGTGCTCAAGGCCGCGCACACTTTCAACCTGCTCGATGCACGCGGTGCCATTTCTGTCACCGAGCGCGCTGGTTATATCGGCCGCATCCGCAATCTCGCGCGCAGCGTCGCACAAAGTTACCTCGAAAGCCGCGCCCGCCTGGGCTTCCCGATGGCGCCAAAAGAATGGGCCGAGGAAGCGCTTGCACAGATCGAAAAGAAGGCGGCCTAAGCATGAGCGCAAAGAATCTGCTGGTCGAATTATTTGTTGAAGAGCTGCCGCCCAAGGCGCTGAAAACTCTGGGTGAAGCCTTCGCTCAAACGCTCGCGCAAAGCCTCAAGACGCAAGGCCTGGCAGCTCCTGATGCAGACGTTACGCCTTATGCATCGCCACGTCGTTTGGCTGTGCATATTGCCAGCGTGCTGCCGAATGCTGCCGACAAGCCTGTTTCCCAGAAACTCATGCCGGTCGCGGTTGGTCTGGATGCGGACGGCAAGCCTACTGCGGCCCTGTTGAAGAAACTCGCCAGCCTGGGCGCTGATGAGAGCGTTGCGGCCAAGCTAAAACGTGAATCAGACGGTAAGGCTGAAATCCTGTTTTTTGACAGTATCATCAAAGGCGCAAGCTTGCAGGAAGGCCTGCAGTCTGCCCTCAATGAAGCCATTGCAAAGCTGCCTATCCCAAAGGTCATGACCTACCAGTTGGCAGATGGCTGGAGCTCGGTGAATTTCGTACGCCCGGCGCATGGCTTGGTAGCGCTACACGGCAGCGATGTCGTAGCGATCGAAACCCTGGGCCTCAAGGCCGACAGAATCACACAAGGCCACCGCTTCGAAGCGAAAAATCCAATCGTCAGCATCAAGGACGCAGACAGCTATGCCGAACAGCTGAATATGGAAGGCGCTGTCATCGCCAGTTTCGAAAAGAGGCGCGACGAAATCCGTCGCCAATTGGCTGTAGCCGCCGCTGGTGAAAACCTCAAACCCATCGATGATGATGCTTTGCTGGATGAAGTGACCGCTTTGGTCGAACGTCCCAATGTGCTGGTCGGCCAGTTCGAAGAAGAGTTCTTAGAGGTTCCGCAGGAGTGCCTGATACTCACGATGAAGGCCAACCAGAAATATTTTCCGCTGCTGGACAGCGATGGCAAGCTCACCAATAAATTCCTGATCGTGTCCAACATCAGCCCAGCCGACCCAAGTGCGGTGATTGGCGGTAATGAACGCGTCGTACGCCCGCGCCTGGCTGATGCCAAGTTCTTCTTCGACCAGGATCGCAAGAAAACGCTGGAATCGCGTGTACCGGGATTGGCCAAGGTCGTGTATCACAACAAGCTGGGTACTCAGGGTGAGCGCACTGAGAGAGTTCGCAGCATCGCCCGCTGGGTTGCGGAACAGCTGGGCGCTGATCCGGTACTCGCCGACAGGGCTGCACTGCTGGCCAAGGCTGACCTGCTGACCGACATGGTAGGCGAATTCCCCGAACTGCAGGGCATCATGGGCGGCTACTATGCCCGCCATGATGGGGAACAGCCGCAGGTCGCGCAGGCCATTGCCGAGCAGTATGTAGTCCGCCGGGACGATGAGGAAAGCGCTTCGAATCTGGTAGCAGAATCCCTGTTGATCGCGGATCGCGTGGAAACACTGGCCGGCATCTGGGCCATCGGCCTCAAACCCACAGGCGACAAGGACCCATTTGCCTTGCGCAGGCACGCATTGGGACTGATCCGCTCTTTTGAACTCTGCGGTGCGGCTGCTGCGATTACCGGCACATCTTTCAGACTGACCTTCCCGGAACTGCTCTCCACTGCAGCCTCAACCTTCAAGAATGTGCCCATCACTGCCGAAACACTGGCCGAGATACAGGACTTCGTGTTCGATCGATATCTGAACCAGTTGGCGCCTGCATTTGGTACCCAAACGGTCTCTTCAGTGATCGCGAACAATCCGCCGCTCAATGAGGTAGTCAAACGGGTTCGTGCGGTGGTGGAATTCCAGAAGCTGCCGGAAGCGGAAAGCCTGGCTGCAGCCAACAAACGTGTAGGCAATATCCTCAAGAAAGCCACGGATGGCATCAACCAGGATGTGGCGCCAACCTTGCTGCAGGAGCCCGCCGAAATTGCCCTCTATACCTCCCTGGAAAGAGTAGGCCCGCAGTCGGAAGTCGCCTTTGAACGCAACGATTATGTCACCTCGCTGCATGTGCTTGCGGCATTGAAAGAGCCAGTGGACGCCTTCTTCGACAATGTGATGGTGAATGCCGAAGACCCTGCGCTACGTGCGAACCGGCTGGCCTTATTGTCTGAGCTTCATGCAGCCATGAATCGCGTTGCGGATTTGTCCAGGCTCGCTGCCTAGCAGCATATTTTTGAAATGAGCGAGACAAATAGCATGCAAGGCGCACGGAGCACAATGATGAGACAGTACATGAAGTACGGCGAGGAAATGAGCACCGCTGCCACAAAGCAGACTGTTGTCGCAGCTATTTATAAAGGCATGATGTCATGAAACTTGTTGTGCTCGACCGCGACGGCGTCATCAACTACGACAGCCCCCAGTTCATCAAGAACCCGACGGAGTGGAAGCCCATTCCCGGCAGTCTCGAAGCGATCACCCTGCTTAACCAGAGCGGTTTTCGTGTCGCACTTGCCACTAACCAGTCCGGCATCGAGCGCGGCCTGTTCGACATGGCCACGCTGAATGCGATACACGACAAGATGCACCGTGCCTTGGGCCAGCTGGGCGGACGCATAGATGCGCTCTTTTACTGCCCACATTCGGCCGATTCCAACTGCGAATGCCGCAAACCAAAATGCGGCATGCTGGATGAAATCAGTCGCCGCTTCGGCATGGATCTGAAAGGCGTGCCCAACGTGGGGGATTCGATGCGCGACCTGCAGGCGGGCGCGTCCAAGCAGATGCATAATATCTTGGTGCGCACCGGCAAAGGCGAAACCACACTAGCCTCGGGCAACCTGCCGGAAAACACATGGGTATGCGCAGACCTGGCAGACGCGGCGCAGCGCATCATCGCCGAACTCGGCTGAGCAGTTTTCAATGAAGCAGCCGTGCGCATGCCTGCTATGGTTCAGATCGGCAGTTTTCATGCTGGTGATGTGGCTGCTGACACCCGTCTACGCCATCATCTCCATGCTCACCTTTCCGCTGCCGCCCATCACACGTTACCGCATCATTTCCGGCTGGGCTTTGTTCATGCTGTGGTGGCTGAAGGTGACCTGCGGCATCACACATCGCATCATTGGCGCGGAAAACATTCCTGATACGCCCCACATCATCCTGTCCAAGCACCAGTCCGCGTGGGAGACGCTAGCTTTCCAGAAGATATTTCCGCCGCAGGTCTGGGTGCTCAAACGTGAATTGCTGTGGATACCTTTTTTCGGCTGGGGGCTCGCCATGACGTCACCCATTGCTATCAATCGCAGCGCGGGTCGTGAGGCGCTCAAACAAATGGTTGAGCAGGGCAAGGACCGGTTGCGAAAAGGGTTCTGGGTTGTGATATTCCCCGAAGGCACACGCATGGCGCCAGGCACCAAAGGCAAATACCACATTGGCGGCGCCTGGCTGGCAACACATACCAAAGCATCGGTGGTACCGGTTGCGCAGAACGCCGGCGAATTCTGGGGAAAGAATTCCTTTCTCAAGCAGCCAGGCACCATCACCATCAGCATCGGCAAGCCGATTTCCAGTGCCGGCCTCAAGCCTGACGCGCTCAATCAACTGGTCGAAAACTGGATAGAAGGCGAGATGCAGCGGCTGCCTCAGTATGAGTAGGTATGTGCTGATCTCGCCAGAGGGCGAGTCCATCCCCTATCTACTGGAGCGCAGAACGCGCCGGACCGTTGGCATGCGCATCACGCCTCAGGGTTTGCTGGTACGTGCACCCAAACGCATTACTCAGGACCAGATCGAGAAACTGCTGCTCACCAGGATCAACTGGATCATCAGCAAGCTCAAACTCCACCAGGAACACCAGGTTGCGCCCATGCAATGGCGCGATGGAGCTAAACTGTGGCTACTGGGTAACGAGATCACTTTGCATATCAGGCAGGACTCCAAGAGCCGCGCAGTCGAACATGAAGCCGGTTGCCTTCATCTCGCGTTGCCAACTCCTGACGATGAAGAAGCCATTTCCCGCAAGGTCCTGCAGTGGTATCGCAAGCAGGCCATGAGCGATTTCAGCAGCCGTCTGGAATTGCTCGCGGCCAAACTGGGCGTGCCCACACCCAAGTTGTTTCTGTCGAATGCCAATACGCGCTGGGGAAGCTGCAATTCCAAGAGTGAAATCCGCCTCAACTGGAAGCTCATCCAGGCGTCGCCGCACATCATCAACTACGTCGCCGCGCACGAACTCGCGCACCTGAAGGAAATGAATCACTCCGCTCGCTTCTGGGCGGTGGTCGAGAGCATTTTTCCCGAATACAAAAAAGCCGAGAAGGAGCTGAAACAGCTCTCATCCCGGCTTCATGCCATTACTGCCTGATAACTACAGCAGTATCTTGAGATCGTTGGCGATCTCTTCCGGCTTCTGGCCATACTTGATGTAAATGCGCACGTGGCCCTGCTTGTCGAACACATAAACGCCGGCGCTGTGATCTATGGTGTAGCCGCTCTTGCCCTCGTCTTCCACCTTGGTATAGAAGATCTTGAAGTTGCTGGCGGTTTCAGCCATCTGCTCTGGTGTGCCATGCAGACCGATAAAGCGCGGGTCGAATGACGGCACATATTCCGCCAGCACCTCCTGGGTATCGCGCTCGGGGTCTACCGTGACGAACAGCACCTGTACTTCATCCGCCTTTGGTCCCAGCAGTTTCATCGCGTTGGCGAGATCCGCCATGGTGGTCGGGCATACATCGGGACATTGCGTGTAGCCGAAAAACAGCACCACCACCTTGCCCTTGAAGTCTTCGAGGGTACGCGGTTTGCCGGTGTGGTCGGTGAGGCTCAGCGTCTGCGCGAAAGAAGCGCCCGTGATATCGGCGCCGTAGAGCTCCGGCTCCTTGTTCATATTGCATGCCGTCAACAATACTGCCATGACGATGCTGGCAATCACCCCTGATAATCTGCGCATTTCATCTCCTGATTTTTTACGAATTCGCTGCCGATGAGACTCGCCCAAGCGACAAAAGTTGTTGGTTCACGTTGTCAATGCAATGCCAAGGTCGAAATCAAAACCATGATGGCCGCACTTCCTGCCTGCCAATGCGCAGGCAACCTGCAGCAATTCCGGCATTGCTGTCCGCCTGAGAGCTGCATCGATCACAGCTGCATTGAAGGTATCTCCGGCACCCAGTGTATCCACAATCTGCTCCGGTGGCAGAGCCGGGGCATGACACAGTTCGTCACGCGAGCCCAGCCCGTACGCTCCCTCTTCGCCCCAGGCCGCAATAATACAGGCTTGTGGCGCCTGCTGCCGCATCCATGCCAAAAAGCGCTGCGGCTCGGCATGGCCCACGTGCTGTGCAAAATGCCTGGAACAGATGAGCAGGTCGGCCAGCGGGTACAGGCTATCTATGTTGTCACGGGGTTTTTCAAGCTCCAGCGAAACAAATAGGCCGGGCTTGTGCCGGCGCGCGAACATCATCATGCGCTCGACTTCATCCACATTGCGTCCCTCGAAATGCACCCAGTCGAATCCGGGCAAATCCACCTGTCTGATATGATTTGCTGACAGTTCCGGCAGATCGCGATAATGCACGATGCCCCGTGATCTGCCGCTGAGATAGATGCTGGAAGTCGGCGGCTTGCCTGCTAGTCGTGGACAATGTCCATAGCCGATAGCATGCCGATCGAAGTCTTGGGTGATGACTGATGTTTCGGGCGCATCAGCCAGCACGCCCAGAAATTCAACCTCATGACCCAGCCGGCTGAGCACCACGGCGGTATTGGCCGCATTGCCGCCACGCACCATGCGCAATGACTGCGCGCGCATCTCTTCATCTGCCTGCGGGTAGTGGTCGAGACCAAAGACCAGATCGAGTGTTGCCGTACCGACCAGTAAAATGCGTGCCATGCAATTCTTTCTTAAAGACTTTCAAGCTGAGCCTGTCTATCCAAGGGCAGGCTCCGTCGTTTACAATTAAAGCTTTTTAGGCTTGGCTTCACAAGCCTTCCGGCAAGCTCACCCGAGGAGATAACAAGATGGCAATGGCCAATTCGATGGCCGACCGTGATGGTCTGATATGGTACGACGGCAAGATGGTTCCATGGCGCGAGGCAACCACACACGTCCTCACGCACACACTGCATTACGGCATGGGCGTGTTCGAAGGCGTGCGCGCTTACAAGACCGACAAGGGCACGGCCATTTTCCGCCTGCAGGAGCATACCGACCGCCTGTTCCGCTCAGCGCACATCCTCGGCATGAAGATGCCGTTCGACAAGGCCACGATGATGGAAGCGCAAAAGGCTGCCGTCCGGGAGAACAAGCTGGAATCCGCCTATCTGCGTCCGATGGCATTCTACGGCCCGGAAGCCATGGGGATCTCTGCCAAGGTACTTTCCACGCATGTCATCGTTGCTGCCTGGACCTGGGGCGCCTACATGGGTGATGAAGCGCTCAAGAGCGGCATTCGCGTCAAGACCTCATCCTTTGCCCGCCACCACGTCAACATCACGATGTGCAAAGCCAAGGCCAACGGCAACTACATGAATTCCATCCTCGCGCATCAGGAAGCCGCACAGGACGGTTACGACGAAGCACTGTTGCTGGATGTTGATGGCTTCGTGGCCGAAGGCTCGGGCGAGAATATATTCATCGTACGCAACGGCAAGCTCATCACGCCTGACCTTACCAGCGCGCTCGAAGGCATTACGCGTGACACCATCGTCCAGCTGGCCGGCGAAATCGGCCTGCCGGTGATCGAGAAACGCATTACGCGAGACGAAGTCTATTCGGCTGATGAAGCTTTCTTCACCGGCACCGCCGCTGAAGTCACACCGATTCGCGAGCTGGATAATCGCGCCATTGGTGCAGGCAAACGCGGCCCGATCACCGAGAAGCTGCAAAGCCTGTTCTTTGATGTGGTACAGGGTAGATCAGCCAAGCATCAGGACTGGCTGACGCTGGTATAACACGCAAAGTTCGTCGCGATACTGAACCCTCTCCTTAGGGAGAGGGTATTAGCAAGGGAAGAAAATGGCAGACACGGATGACAAGATAGACGACCGCATGAGCACAGCACGCTTCATCGAAGTGACCGCCAGTGACTTGCCCTTGCATTGCCCCACGCCTCAGGTTGCGTTGTGGGCCATGCACCCGCGCGTGTTTCTGGATTTCGGTGAACTGCGGGAAGTGATGTGCCCATACTGTGGCACCAAATATCGGTTAAAAGAAGGTGAAGTTGTAGGACACCACTGAGGCAATTCAGGCGAGCGCCGAGATGCTTGCCTGCTCACCCCACAATCTCGTTATCACCTGCCGTGCTTCACTTGCAGGACTGTTCGTCCAGAACGCAGTTATTCCTTCTTTTACCCTTACTGAAAGCCACCCCTTGTCGGCAAGTCGTACCTGCAATTGCCGGGCAACTGCGGCTCCTGTATCAATCAATGTTGTTTCCGACCCTGCTATTTCCAGAATCAGAGGCTTCACAAACGGATAATGCGTACAACCCAGCACGATGGTATCTGCACCTGCATCCAATAACGGTTTGAGATAGCCTTCCAACAGTTTTCTAGTTTCAGACGACTCCAGCTCGCCACGCTCTACACACTCCACTAATCCCGGACACCCTTCGGTGACTATCTTCACGTTCTGCCCATAGGTATCCAGCAAAGCGGCAAACTGCGCACTTTTCAGGGTCCCCACCGTTGCCAGCACGCCAATAACACCTGTTTTTGTGGCGGCGGCTGCAGGCTTTACCGCTGGCTCCATGCCGATAATGGGAATGTCATAGCGCTCGCGCATGGCGCTAATGGCTGCTGCAGTTGCGGTATTGCAGGCGACGACCAGTGCTTTCACACCTTTCTCGATTAGAAAATCCGATAAGGCAAAAGCGCGTTCACGGATGAATTCCGGTGTCTTGTTGCCGTAGGGTGCGTTAGCCGAGTCGGCAACATAAAGCAGGTCCTCCTGCGGAAGCAGTGCGTGGATATGCCTAAGCACGGAAATGCCGCCGATGCCGGAATCGAATACGCCTATGGGTCGGGCGCGAGCGCCTATGGGACGAGAGTCTGCCAAGATTGCCTTATCGTTTTTATGCCTGAGAGCCAGCCAAATCTTACTGGATTCCAGCTATCGCTGGAATGACAGGCTAAAATGCATACCAGTCAAAGGAGAAGATATGGGCAACAGGTTGAGCAGGATATATACGCGCACCGGCGACGATGGCACCACAGGTCTGGGCGACGGCACGCGCATCAACAAGGACAGCCTGCGCGTTGAAGCCATGGGCGATGTGGATGAGCTCAATGCCGTAATCGGCATCCTGCTGGCCGAGCCGCTGTCAGAAATTCTCCAGCAAACGCTGACGCGGGTGCAGCACGACCTGTTCGATCTGGGCGGCGAAATCTGCATTCCCGGTCATGCCATGGTGAAGCCCGAGCGTGTGGATGCGCTGGAGAATATGCTGGATGAGCTCAACGATGAGCTCACGCCTCTCAAGGAATTCATCCTGCCTGGCGGCACGCGAGCGGCAGCCTATTGCCATCTTGCGCGTACCGTGTGCCGACGTGCCGAGCGTCAATTGATCCGCCTGAATCGCGAGGAAGCCGTCACACCTACTTCGCTCAAGTATCTCAATCGCTTATCCGATCTGCTGTTTGTCATGTGCCGCGTCATCAACAAAGACGCCGGCAGGCCGGATGTGCTCTGGCACAACGAGAACTAGCTACTCCTCGACCACTGCCTTGCCGATGGTGTTGGTGTCAGTACCGAACCACATGGCTTTCTCGGCGGGGTCGAATACCATGTGGCGTACAGTTCTGCCGCCGCTGGGCACCTCCACCGGTTGGGTGAATTTCTGGCTCGCAGGATCAAAGCCGACGAAACGGTTGGGCATGATGCCCGTTTCCACGAACCAGATCCGGTCCTTGTCATCCTTTGCCAGGGCGTAAGGCCGCGAATCCGGGCCTGATGGAATTTTCCACTCGTCGATCTTTCCCGTCTTTGGGTTATAACGTCCCAGATAGCCCTGTGCATAATCTCCATACCAGACGTTACCGTCACCGGTAATCGCCAAGCGGCGTGGCCGCGCATCCTCTCTCGGCAATACGATTTCCTTCACCTTGCCCTGCTCTATTGTCGCGAGCTTATTGGTCCCGAACAGCACCACCCAGGGTCTATCGTTGTGCACGAGAATCCCGTAAGGGCGTGCGCCGGTAGTCGGCACATCATGCACAGTGATTTTGCGGGTTTTGGTGTCGAGATAGCCAATCTGGTTGCCATGCTGCACGGTGAACCAGATGTTGCCGTCTGCGGTGAAATCCATGGTGTGTACATCGCGTTCACCGTCGCCCGGCAGCATGATCTTCTCGATCTTGCCTGAGTCCTGGTTCAGCAATCCAATGTGTGCCGCTTTATTGCCTGCGTACCAAACGCCTTGCTTGTTAGCGATGACAGTATGCGGGCCCGCCCCTTTGGGTAAATCATAGCGGCGGAATTCGCCCGTCGAGGGCTTTAGGTTGGCAACGTAATTGCCGATTTGCCCGACAAACCAGATTTCGTCCTGATACACCCATGGATCTCGCGGCAACGAATCTGCATAAGGTACTTTCCATTCTGTGATTTCCACCGTCGGCTCTGCCTGTGCCACCGCAGTGGCCATGAAAAGGAGCCCCGCAGTCAACGCTCCGCAAATGAATCCTTGCATACCAATCTCCCTGAAAAATAGATGGGTCGAATGAATGAGCTGCGGCTTACACATTAGTTCACGGTAACTCCTCATATATTCTTAATTGTTATATTTATATTAAAACAAAGTATTTCTAATTATTACATCTCAACATTAAAGTGCCGGTCATCACAGCAATGGATGAATAGTCATGTCGCTAATCAATGAAAAAGTAAAACCGGATGCAGTGCTCGAAGAAATATTGCGTGCAATAGAGCAGGTCCGGTTCGGCTCAATTGAAATCACTGTTCATCAAGGCCGCGTTACCCAGATCGAGAGACGCGAAAAAATCAGATTCAACCTCGTTCCCTCAAAAAACTAGCAATAAAACCTACTGCAACGGCAGTGGTAATACCAAAAACCAAAGACCTGACCGGACAACCGGAGGCGCTAAAGAAATAAAGGCTCATCATGAAAACTCAAAAAAAACGCATCACCCAGGCTTTGATAGCCGGTGGAATCCTGCTCGGCGGAAACCTGGCATATGCCGATGACCGCGAGGAAATAGAAAAGCTCAGGGCTCTGGTTCAGGAGCTTGATCAGAAGATCAAGGTGCTCGACCGCAAATCGGAGTTGGCGGCAGAAGAAGCCGCAGCCAAGAAGAAGGAAACGCCTATTGTGACAGCCGGCGACAAGGGATTCTCTCTGAAGTCCGCTGACGGCAATTTCGAATTCAAGCTGCGCGGTCTGCTGCAGGCCGACAGCCGCACCTTCTTCGGGGACGACAGCACTGGCGGCGTCGCCGGCACCAGCCTGGATGATGAATACCTGTTGCGTCGTGTACGCCCCACCTTCGAAGGCACGGTATTCGGCAAATATGATTTCCGCTTCACACCGGATTTCGCGCCCGAAGCCGCCAATGTGCAGGATGCCTATATCAACGCGCGCTTCACGCCATGGTTCAAGGTGCAGGCCGGTAAATTCAAGGTGCCTTACAGCCTTGAGCGCCTGCAAAGCGGTGGAGATCTGCGCTTTGTAGAACGCTCCTATGTATCCAATGCCCTGCTGCCCAATCGCGACATCGGCATCCAGCTGCATGGCGACCTGTTTGAAGGCAAGCTGAACTACGCAGCTGGTGTATTCGACGGCGTATCCGAAGGCGGCAGCAATGCCACCAACCGTGACAATGGCAATGCTTCCAAGGACAAGGAATTCGTCGCCCGCCTGTTTGCGGAACCATTCAAGGGTACGGACAGCATACTGGCCGGCCTCGGCTTTGGTATTGCAGCAGGCACCTCGGACTACAAGCGTGACGGCTTCCTGAATCCGCAGTTCCGCTCACCCGGCCAGCTGACCTTCTTCACCTATAACGGCGATGTGGTCGGTGACGGCGAGCAGACGCGCATTTCTCCCCAGTTCTATTACTACTACGGCCCTCTTGGCGTACTGGGTGAATATGCACGCGTGAAGCATGACCTCGTGCGCAACGGCAATGAAGACACACTGGAACATGACGGCTGGCAGCTTGCCACCAGCTATGTGCTGACCGGCGAAGACAATTCGTTTAAGGGCATCACTCCGAAACACAACTTTGATTTCGACAAGGGTCAGTGGGGCGCATGGGAAATCGGCCTGCGCTATTCCGAGCTCAATGTGGATGACAAGGCATTCGACGACGCTGCAGGCATCCGTTTTGCCAATGCCGCTTCAACCACCGAATCTGCCTCATCCTGGGCCGCAGGTCTGAATTGGTATCTGAACAAGTACATCAAGCTGCAGACCACGTATGAACAGACCAAATTCGACAGCGCATTCGCCAACGTGAGGGATCGCGATACCGAGCGTGTGCTGTTCTCGCGCTTCCAGGTTTCATTCTAAGAACCACATCTCAGGAAAGGTAACAGCATGAAAACATTTTTCCTCACCCTGTCTGCGCTCATTGCAGTCCTGGCGCTTGCCAACCCGCTGGTGGCGAGTGCCGCCAACGTGACCTTGCTCAATGTGTCGTATGACCCGACACGCGAGCTCTATCAGGAATATAACGCCGCCTTTGCCAAGCACTGGCAGGCAAAAACCGGCGACACCGTAACTTTCAAGCAATCACATGGCGGGTCCGGCAAGCAGGCTCGCGCCATCGTCGACGGCCTGGATGCCGACGTGGCAACGCTCGCGCTGGCCTATGACATCGACCAGCTGCACGAAAAGGGCAAGCTGATTCCCAAGGATTGGCAGAAGCGCCTGTCCAACAACAGCTCGCCCTACACCTCCACCATCGTGTTCCTGGTACGCAAGGGTAATCCCAAGAACATCAAGGATTGGAATGACATCGTCAAGCCTGGCATTTCCGTGATTACACCCAACCCCAAGACATCGGGTGGTGCGCGCTGGAATTACCTCGCGGCCTGGGCCTATGCCTTGAAGCAGAGCAACAATGACGAAGCCAAGGCCAAGGAATTCGTCGGCAAGCTGTTCAAGAACGTGCCCGTGCTTGATTCCGGCGCTCGCGGCTCCACCACCACCTTTGTTGAACGCGGCATCGGCGACGTGTTGCTGGCTTGGGAAAATGAAGCATTCCTGGCGCTCAAGGAACTCGGTCCGGACAAGGTGGACATCGTGGTCCCTTCGCTCTCCATCGTGGCCGAACCGCCTGTGACCGTCGTAGACAAGGTGGTCGACAAGCGCAAAACGCGCAAGGTGGCTGAGGCTTACTTGCAGTACCTGTACTCGGACGAAGGCCAGGAAATCGCGGCACGCAACTACTACCGCCCGCAGTCCCAGGCTATCGCCAAGAAGTACGAGAAGCAGTTCCCCAAAGTGCAGCTGGTCACCATCGACGATTTTGGCGGTTGGCAGAAAGCACAGAAGGCGCACTTTTCTGATGGCGGCGTGTTCGACCAGATCTACCAGAAATAGCATTACCGACAAAAGACAGCAGCGGCCGGTGGCCGCTGCATAAAGGAATTAATGATGAGTACGGCATTAATTGTAGGCGGTGACCGCATCGAAGGCATCCGGCAGGTACTGGGCAGCTACGGCGTGAAGAAAATCTCGCACTGGACAGGCCGTAAGGCGGGCCATGCCAACAAAATCATTCCGGACGACACGCGCCTGATTGTGCTGGTGACAGACTGGGTCAGCCATTCATTTACTGACAAAGTGAAACGGGATGCATCAAGGCGCGGCATACGCATCGTGTACACGCCCAATGGCCCGACAGCCCTGAAAACGCGCCTGGAAAAGCTGGGGGATGAAGTGCTGGAGATTGACTGTAGCAGCTGGATCCCAAGCAGCGCATTCCATGCAATGCCGAATAACTCATCATTCATTAAAGGAATCATCATGTCAGTACACGCAATCAATGTTCGCAACCAGTTTCGCGGCAGGATCAAGGAAATAGTCCTGGGCCCGGTGGTCTCCGAAGTCGATGTGGAAACAGCTACAGGCATCGTCACCTCCGTCATCACCACGCGCTCTGTGACCGAGCTCAACCTGCAGGTCGGCACCGAAGTCCTGGCCTTGGTGAAGGCTACTGAAGTCTCGATTGCCAAGGTCTGACCGGAGCGAATCATGAGCACACAACCTCATATCGAACAGCTCAAGAACCAGCTCAAGGATGCGCTTTACCTGGATCTGGATGATTTCGGCCTGGAAGAACAAACCTCGGGAGAATTCGCCAGCACCTACCTGAGCATCCGGCTCAAGAGCGCATTTCAGCCGATTTACGGCAACGGTGAATTATTCGGGTATGAGGCCCTGTTGCGGCCGTCGTTTGGTGACGAGCAGACAGTCAGCTCGGAATTTGCCTTCGGTTATGCAGAACAATCGGGAGGCCTTATCAAGTTCGACCGCATCGCACGCACGCTGCATGTGCTGAATTTCCGCCAGATCTATGCGGATTACGGCCTGCTGTTCCTCAACGTGCATCCGCAGCTGCTGCTCAACGTGACTGCCCACGGCAAGGTTTTCGAACGCATCCTGCATGCCAATTCGGTCCACACGCACCGCATTGTCATCGAGATTCCGGAAAGTCGGATCGAGGATGACAAGCAGCTCATCCGTGCGATCGACAATTACCGTGACCTCGGCTACCGCATCGCCATCGACGGCTTCGGCCAGCGTTACTCCAGCCTCAACCGCTTGTGGAAACTGTCGCCGGAATTCGTGAAGCTGGATAACAGCCTGATCCACGATGCCGAGCGTTACCCGCATGTGAAGAACATCCTGCCGCGCCTGGTGGACATCATCAACACGCTGGGAACGCGCACCATCTTCAAGGGTATCGAAACCCAGAAGCAGTTGGATATCGCCGTAAACAGCCATAACCCGCTGCTGCAGGGCAATTTCCTGAGCCCGCCGGCGAATGCCAAGGAATTGGCTGTGAGCAATTTCATTCCCAGGCTGACTGCCACCGCATAAGCAATCTCCTCCCTAGGCCGGCGTGATGCCGGCCCTTTTTTTCACATATGGAGAAATAAATAATGTTCAGAATAATCATTCTCGCCAGCCTGCTTTTTCCCGGCAGCGTATTTGCAGAAACCAAGCTGCTCAACGTTTCCTACGACGTCACACGCGAGTTCTACAAGGATTTCAATGCAGCCTTTGTGCAGCACTGGAAGGCAAAAAGCGGGGAAACCACCACCGTCAACCAGTCCCACGGCGGCTCCAGCAAACAGGCGCGCGCTGTTGCCGACGGATTGGAAGCTGACATCATCAGCATGAACCAGACTACTGATATCGACCTGCTGTACGGCTTCCACCACTGTTTTCCTGGTGCGCAAGGGCAATCCGCGAAAAGTGCGCGATTTGGACGATCTGGTCAAACCCGGCATCAGCATCATCGTGCCCAACCCGAAAACCTCGGGTAACGGGCGCTACAGCTATCTGGCTGCCTGGGGTTATGCACTGAAGAAGTCGAATGATCCCGCGCAGGCCAGGGATTTTGTTACCCGGCTGTTCAAGAATGTGCCGGTACTCGATGCGGGCGGACGCGGTGCCACGACCACGTTCGCCCAACGCGGCATTGGCGATGTCCTGCTGACCTTTGAGAACGAGGTCTATCTGATCAGAAAGGAGCTTGGCGACCACTTCGATGTGGTGTACCCGAGCAGCAGCATCCTTGCGGAGAACGCGATTTCACTGGTGGACAAGGTCGTGGACAAGCGTAAAACCTGTGCGGCCGCACAGGCTTACCTAGATTTCCACTATTTAGAAGCTGGTCAGGAAATCGCCGCCAAACACTCCCTTCGGCCACGTCTGGAATCAGTCGCCAGCAAGCATCGCGGAACCTTCAAGCCTATCGAGCTTTTCACAGTGGATGAAGTATTTGGCGGATGGAAAAAAGCGCAGCAAACACATTTTGCTGATGGCGGCGTTTTCGACCAGATATGTCTTAAGTAGATCTAGAGAACGCTCAGGCGACCTTTATAATTTAAGAGCATAACAATATAGATATTCAGTATTTCTGAATATTAAAGCGCTCTGCTACATTCCTCGCACTTCTGAATAAAAAGAACACTATGGCCAAATCAAGAAACATATTGCCGGGGTTTAGCCTCTCGCTTGGTTACACCCTGCTGTACCTGAGCCTGCTGGTACTCATCCCGCTGTCGGCTGCCTTTTTCAAAACGACAGAGTTGAGCCTTGACCAGTTCTGGCAGACTGTAACCGCCCCGCGAGTGGTGGCTTCCTACAAACTAACCTTTGGCGCTTCGCTGTTTGCCGCGCTCTTCAATGTCGTATTCGGCCTGCTCACGGCTTGGGTGCTCACGCGCTACACATTCTTCGGCAAACGCCTGCTGGATGCCCTGGTCGACCTGCCGTTCGCACTGCCTACTGCGGTGGCCGGCATTGCTCTGACAGCGATATATGCGGGTAACGGCTGGATAGGCCAGTGGCTGGAACCGGCAGGGATCAAGGTGGCCTTCACCCCTCTGGGTGTATTCGTCGCGCTGGTGTTCATCGGCCTGCCGTTTGTGGTGAGAACGGTACAGCCAGTGCTCGAAGACCTGGAAGCGGAAATGGAAGAAGCAGCCGCCAGCCTGGGCGCTAACCGCATCCAGACGTTTGTGCTGGTCATTCTTCCCGGTCTGTGGCCTGCATTGCTGACCGGCTTTTCGCTCGCATTCGCCCGCGCCATCGGTGAATACGGCTCGGTCATCTTCATCGCCGGCAATATGCCCATGATTTCGGAAATCACACCGCTCATCATCATCACCAAGCTTGAGCAATATGACTATGCCGGCGCCACGGCCGTCGCCGTCGTCATGCTGATCATCTCGTTCCTGCTGCTGTTCGCCATCAACGGCCTGCAATGGTGGAGCAATCGCCGTTACACCTCGCGTTAGGAAACATATGCAAGCCACAACCACTGTTTCGCAATTCCAGAGCTACCGGGCCAAGGTCAGCCTTAGCCGCGCATTATCGGAGCCCGCGTGGGTACGCTGGACACTGATTGCCATCACACTGGTGTTTCTGAGCCTGTTCCTCTTGGTACCGCTGGCCGCCGTATTCGCCGAGGCATTCCGCAAGGGTTTAGAAACCTATGCTGCGGCCATCACCGAACCGGATGCCGTATCCGCCATCAAGCTGACATTGATTGCAGCGGCCATTTCGGTACCGCTCAATCTGGTATTCGGCATCGCGGCTGCCTGGGCCATCGCCAAGTTCGAGTTCAGAGGCAAGAGCATACTCATCACGCTGATCGACCTGCCTTTTGCGGTATCACCCGTGATCGCCGGTCTCATCTATGTGCTGATTTTCGGCCTGCAGGGCTGGTTCGGGGAATGGCTGTCGGACAACGACGTCAAGATCATTTTCGCCATCCCGGGCATCGTGCTCGCCACCATTTTCGTCACTTTTCCATTCGTCGCACGCGAGCTTATCCCGCTGATGCAGGCACAAGGCAAGGAAGAAGAGGAAGCCGCGCTGGTCCTCGGAGCTTCCGGCTGGAAGATTCTGTGGAAAGTCACCCTGCCCAACATTAAATGGGGGCTGCTGTATGGCGTGATTCTTTGTAACGCACGTGCCATGGGTGAATTCGGGGCGGTCTCGGTGGTCTCCGGCCACATCCGCGGCCTGACCAATACGCTGCCGCTGCATGTGGAAATTCTCTACAACGAATACAACTACGCGGCCGCCTTTGCCGTGGCTTCGCTGCTGGCATTCCTCGCGCTCATCACGCTGGCGCTCAAGAGCTATGTGGAATGGCAGAGCGCACGCAATGCCGTACAGCAGGAAAAAATCGCCGAAGAATAATGGCCGAATAACAAAGGAATCATCATGAGCATAGAAATCCGCAACATTACAAAAAACTTCGGCAGCTTCAGTGCCCTCAACAACGTCACACTCGATGTTCCCAGCGGTGAACTGGTCGCATTGCTGGGTCCGTCGGGTTGCGGCAAGACCTCGCTGCTGCGCATCATTGCCGGCCTGGAAAC
>Ga0196972_1000312_pt1 | contig 30238 bp, 28 predicted proteins | sample S1v_2013CmetaG_FD_148618 | JGI IMG/M metagenome (GOLD analysis project Ga0196972, IMG submission 148618) | Soil microbial communities from Anza Borrego desert, Southern California, United States - S1+v_20-13C | ecosystem: Environmental > Terrestrial > Soil > Desert | place: USA: California...
AGCCGTCTTGGCCAGAACGGAGGCTGCAGAAATAGAAGCTATCTTGCTGTCCCCGTCCACAATCGCTTCAGCAGGCATTACGATCTTCGGGCAGTGCAGACCATCTACCATGACGTGGTGAGGTAAAACATGCAAAGCCTCGATCGCTCTTTTCATGGCGAGCAGACTTGCCTGCAGGATATTGATCTGGTCAATCTCCTCCACGCTGCTGCTGGCGATGGACCAGGCCAGGGCCCGCTGCTTGATTTTCTCGGCTAGCGCGATCCTCTTTTTTTCACTGAGCACCTTTGAATCAGCCAACCCGCGGATCGGGCGTCTGGGATCAAGGATGACGGCTGCGGCGTAGACGGGCCCTGCCAGCGGGCCACGCCCTGCCTCGTCAACTCCACATATCAGCCGCAGATTCAGCATTAGAGGTATTCCAGCACCGCCTTGGCCGCCTTTTCTTCGCAGTTCTGCCGTAACCGCTTGTGGATGCGCATGAATTCGGTGCGGATTTTCTTGCAGCCAGCTTTATCGTCTACCAATTGCAGCAAGGTTTCCGACAGCTTTTCAGGTGTTGCATCATGCTGTAGCAGCTCGGGAACAACAAATTGCTCGGCGAGAATATTGGGCAAACCTACATAAGGCAGATAATTCATGCGCTTGAGTATCTGCCAACTCAATGCCGGCATGCGATACGTCACGATCATGGGCTTCTTGTACAGGGCAGCCTCCAGCGTCGCCGTGCCGGACGCCACAATGATGGCGTCAGCCGCCTCCATGGCAAGATGCGAATGCCCGAAGAGTATCTGCACAGGCAGTGCTGGCTGCTGATCCTTGTACAAGGCACGTTCAAAAATTGTGCGTGTTTCCCGCGTGACCAGCGGCACAAGGAACTGCGCCTCGGGCCTTTTCTCTGTCACCAGTTGCGCCGTTTTGACAAACAGCTCGGCAAGCTGCTGCACCTCACTCTGGCGACTCCCAGGCAACATGGCAATCACGAGTTTCTCCGGCTTGATTCTCAGGTTTTCACGCGCCGATTCCATATCCGGCTCAAGCGGGATCATGTCCGCCAGGGGGTGGCCCACGAAGCTTACAGGCACACCTGCCTGCTCATAAAGTGTGGGTTCAAACGGGAACAAGGCAAGCATATGTGATACGGCCCGCTTTATCTTCCGTATGCGTCCCTTGCGCCATGCCCAGATGGATGGGCTGACGTAGTGAATAGTGCGTATACCCTTGCGCTTGAGGCTGCGCTCCAATACAAAGTTGAAGTCGGGCGCATCGATGCCGATAAAAAGGTCGGGCGGATTTTCAAGGAAATAACGACGTAGTTGCCTACGGATTTTGAGGAGTCCGGGAAGATGTCGCAGCACTTCCACGTAACCACGCACTGATAGCCTTTCAATCGGGAACAGCGTCTTGGCCCCCTCCGCCATCATCTTGGGCCCTGCAATGCCGATAAATTCGAGATCGGGCCGCTGCTTTTTCAAGGCTCGGATGAGATGACTGCCAAGCAAATCCCCTGACGCCTCGCCTGCTACGATACCTACCGTCGGCATGAGAGCTACCGGATAATGCCGCGCGTGGAAGTATCCAGGAAATTCAGCAGGATGCCGATTTCCGGACATTGTTCATGCTGCAGTCGTAATGCCTGCTTTGCTTCCTCCAGCGTGAGGCCATTTCGGTAAAGCGTCTTGTAGGCTCGCTTGAGGTTCAATATGGTGTCGGGTGAAAAACCGCGCCGCTTGAGACCTTCGGCATTGATGCCATGAGGCTTTGCGTCATATCCTGCGGCGGTCACATACGGCGGAATATCCTTGAATACGACGGAGCCTACTGCAGTGATGATGTGTGCGCCGATCTTGCAGAATTGATGTACCAGGGTGAATCCGCCAAGGATGGCGAAATGATCAACATCCACATGGCCTGCCAGCGATGTGTTATTGGCAAAAATGGTGTTGTTGCCGATCTGGCAATCGTGCGCGATATGCACATACGCCATGATCCAGTTGTCATTACCGAGTCGGGTTGCACCCTTGTCCTGAGCTGTACCACGGTTGAAAGTACAGAACTCACGAATGGTGTTGCCGTCCCCGATTTCAAGCGCGGTAGGCTCGCCGGCATATTTCTTATCCTGCGGCATCTCGCCCAGCGAGCAAAACTGAAAGATACGATTATTTTTGCCGATAGTGGTCGGACCACTGATCGCCACATGACTGCCGATTGTGGTGCCGCTACCGACTCTAACCTGCGGACCTATGACGGAATAAGGACCTACCTCAACCGTGGAATCCAGCTCTGCATGCGCATCGATAATGGCTGTCGGATGTATTCTGGGTGCTGCATCAGGCATGACTGTCTTCTTGATCTATCGCCTTCAGGATACACATCATCTCGGCTTCTGCCACAACCACGCCATCCACAGAAGCTTCACCGCAATACTTCCAGATACCCCTGAGGATACGGTCAATCCTGACCTTGAGTATCAGCTGATCGCCTGGTGAAACCGGCTTCTTGAAACGGACCTTGTCTATGCCCGCGAAGTAATAAATGGAATCATCATTGGGTTTGGTTTCCATGGTACGGAACGACAGAATGGCTGCGGCCTGCGCCATGGCTTCAACGATGAGCACGCCTGGCATGACGGGGTGATATGGGAAGTGACCAGGGAAATAGGGCTCGTTCACACTGACATTCTTGAGGGCAACAATCTCCTTGCCGAGCTCAAGAGACAGCACCTTATCGACCAGCACAAAGGGGTAACGATGCGGAAGATGTTGCAGGATTGCATGAATATCCATGCTGGTATTTTGAGTATCGGTCATGTTGCCCTCTGGCTTTAAGTCTTGGTTCAATGCTTCTTGTTATCTGTTTCGGCCCGCGATTTAAGTGCTGCCATTTCCCGCTCCAGGGTCTTGACCTGCTCCGACAGTCTGCCCAGATGGCGTAAAGCCGCTGCAGTCTCAAGCCAATGTTCATGCTCCTGGAATGGCATGAGCGCAGTATAAGTACCTGCCTTGCGTAGCGATCGTGTGATCATGCTGCCAGGCGAGACCGTCACATTGTTTGCAATTTCAAGATGCCCCAGAATCATGGCGGCACCGCCTATCCTGCAATGTCTGCCCACCCTCGCACTCCCCGCAATACCCACGCAGCCTGCAATGACGGTATGTGCGCCTATACGGCAATTGTGACCAATCTGCACGAGGTTATCGATCTTGACGCCATCTTCTACCACCGTGTCATCCAGCGCACCGCGATCTACAGTGGTGTTCGCGCCGATATCCACATTATCCCCGATAATCACCCTGCCGACCTGCGGTATTTTAACCCAGACACCATTGTCTTCAGCATAGCCGAAACCGTCGGCTCCAATGATGCACCCGGCGAACAGACTGCAGCTGCTGCCGACTACGCAGCCATAATGGATAACGACATTCGCGTGCAGGATTGTGCTATCTCCAATGACAACATGATCGCCGATGACAGATCCTGCTCTGATCTGCACATTTTCGCCCAAGGTGACGTTCTTGCCGATAACGCAATTCGCTGCAATGCTTGCGCTGTCTGGGATGTGGCAATCCGCGCCGATGACTGCACTGGCGGCGACTCCTTGCTGACTTTGCTCAACGGGATTGAACAGACTGACGATCCGGGCAAAATAGGCATAAGGATTGGCGGTCACTATGCGTGGTAGCTCGGTGATATCACGATTTTCAGCAGCAACCACCAGAGCACTCGCTTTGGATCCGGCCAGAGTTGACCGGTATCGGGAATCAGCCAGGAAACTGATCTGTCCTGGCTGAGCATTGGAAAGCGAAGCCGCACCTGTTACAACTTCGTCCTTCCCAAGCAGCTCTCCCCCGAGGCTGGCTACAATTTCCCCCAGGGAATAGCGTGCGCTCATCTGTTATATATCAACGCCACTAACGGCTATTTCTTTCCCAGGGATTTGAGTACCTTGTCAGTAATATCCACTTTGTTGCTGGCATATGCCACGCCGCTGTAGACGACAAGATCATAGCCCTCTGCCTGAGCTACTGTGGAAACCGCCTTGTTGATGCGCTCCTGCAGTGAACCCAGTTCTTCGTTCTTGCGCAGGTTGACATCCTCCCTGAGCTCGCGCTGCTTGCGCTGGAATTCTATTTTCAGATTCGAAATATCACGCTCTTTATTGCGGCGCTCGGTTTCGGATAGCGTGAGGCTGTTCTTTTCAAGCGCGCTTTCCTGATCCCGGATCTGCTTTTGCATGCGCTCAAGCTCCTGCGTGCGGGGGCTGAACTCCTTCTCCAGCTTTTTACCGCTTTCCGCTGTTTGAGGTGCTTCCTGCAGAATCTTGTCCACCTGCACATAACCGATCTTGAGCTCGGCTGCGCCTGCATATGCGGCATTGATGAGAAAACTTGCCGTCAGCAGGCATTTCAACAACTTGTTCAATTCATTCTCCTAAATCAGACTTCAATCAGATTAAAACTGCGAACCAAACTGGAATTGCAGCACTTCGGTCTTGTCATCGTCTTCGGCATTCAAGGCCTTCGCCAGCACGACCTTCAGCGGGCCGAACGGTGAATACCAGCTGACGCCAATACCTGTGGAATATCTGAGGTCGCCTAGTTCAATTGCCTGGTCTTGCCCGTATACCGAGCCTACATCGAAGAATGTACTCAGCCGAAGTTGCTTGGAATCCTTCATCCCGGGTACAGGGAAATATATTTCGGCATTGCCCACAATACGTTTGGTGCCGCCGACGGCATAATCCCTGCTCCTTCTAGCCGGATCTACCTCGCGATCTCCGATTGCACTGGTTTCAAAGCCGCGCACTGAGTTCACGCCACCCACATAGAAGTTCTTGAAGAACGGATATTCCTCATCTCCATAACTATCACCGTAGCCGATTTCTCCATTCAGCATGAAGGTGATGTTCTTGGTAATGTCCTTGTACCAAGAGTGCTTATAGTCCAGCTTGTAGTATTGCAAGTCCAATCCCGGCAACGCAAATTCGCTAGTGATTCTCTGCAGCACCCCTCTATTGGGAAAGAGCACATTATCACGTGTGTCATGTGTCCAGCCCAGGCTCAGCATAAGACTTGTATTGTCGCAACCATCCGGACTGCCGCAAAAATCGCGATAGCGTCTAGGACTATCGGGCTGAAGATCAATCTTGGTATAGTCAAAGGTCAGACCTGCATTAACCGAGTCACGCTCGTTGAGAGGCATCCCGAAACGTACACCACCGCCATAGGACGAACTTTCGTAGGTACCAGTTCTGAGGTAGCTGGTATCCACATCACGCCGATAGACATCAAAGCCGCGGCTGATGCCATCGGGAGTGAAATATGGATCGGTATACGAAAGCGAGTAAACGGTATTCACTTCACCCGTGTTGACCTGTGCGCTCACGCGGTTGCCGGTGCCGAGGAAATTGCTCTGATTGACCGTAACGCCGAAAACTACACCTTCCGCGCTAGACAGACCGGCACCGAACATCACGCTACCGGTGGATTTTTCGGTGACGTTAAGATTGAGGTCTACCTGATCGGTAGTACCAGGCACAGCAGGCGTTTCGACGTTGACATCCTCGAAGAACTGCAGCCTATCGAGCCGCTCCTTTGAGCGCTTGATCTTGTCGGCGCCATACCATGCGGATTCAAGCTGGCGCATTTCGCGGCGCAGCACTTCATCGCGCGTACGTGTATTACCTGTCAGGTTGATGCGGCGCACATACACCCTGCGGCCTGGATCAATGAAGAAGGTGAACGCTACAGTCTTGTTCTCCTTGTTAACTTCGGGAACGGCATTCACGTTGGCGAAAGCATAGCCATCGTTTCCGAGGCGATCACCAATAGCTTTGCTGGATTCGGTGACTTCCTGGCGATTGAAAATGCTGCCTGGCGCAACAGTGATAAGTTCTCGCACTTCTTCTTCCGGCACCAGCATTTCGCCAGCCAGTTTGACGTCGGTTACCGTGTATTTTTCGCCTTCGGTAAGATTGATCGTGATATAGATATCCCGCTTGTCCGGTGTGATGGAGACCTGAGTGGATTCAATATTGAATTCAAGATAACCCTGATTCATGTAGAAAGAACGCAGGGATTCCAGGTCCGCTGTCAGCTTTTGTTTGGAATACTGGTCGTTCTTGTTCCACCAGGTGAGCCACCCTGGCGTAGTCAGGGCAAATTGTTCAAGCAGCGTCTCTTCGTCAAACGCCTTGTTGCCGACGATATTAAGGCTGCGGATCTTGGAAATCGCCCCTTCCTCGATATCGAAACGCACAGCAACACGATTGCGCTCTAGCGGACTGATGATAGCCTTCACATCAGCACCATATTTGCCCTGGGCAAGATACTGACGCTTGATTTCCTGCTCGGCGCGGTCAAGCATGGAACGATCGAAAATCAGGCCCTCAGCGAGGCCGATTTGCTTAAGGCCCTCTGTCATCTTGTCACTGGGGAAGGACTTGTTACCACTGAACGTAATGCTGGCGATGGCCGGACGTTCCTGAATCAGGACGACCAGGACATTGCCTTCGGCTTCAATCCGCACATCCTTGAAAAATCCCGTCCCATAAAGCGATTTGATCGCCTGGGTGGCTTTTTCGTCGTCCATCCTGTCACCAACGCGAACAGGAAGGTAGTTGAAGACTGTACCTGGTTCAGTACGCTGGATGCCCTCGATACGGATATCGCGGATAACAAACGGTTCGAGTGCAAAGGCTGAAGAAGTGAACAGACCGAGAAGAAGAATGGGAAGATGCCGGAATTTCATTAATGTCAGCCTGTTATCAGCCTAGTAATATCATTATATAAAGCGCACGCCATTAATATGCCCAGCAGCACGGATCCAATGCGATAACCAGCTTCCATGACCCGCTCGGAAACCGGGCTCCCCTTCACGATTTCGACCATATAATACAGCAAATGCCCGCCATCCAACACCGGAATGGGCAACAGGTTCAGTATGCCCAAACTGATACTCACCAGTGCGAGAAAACCCAGAAAAGTTTTCCAGCCGGCATCCGCACTCTGGCCAGCGAAACTGGCAATCGTGACTGGCCCGCTAAGACCTTTCCATGAAACAGCGCCGACGATCATGTTACCCAGCATTTTCAGACTGAAAATCGAGGTTTCCCAGGTTTTTACTGCGGCCCTATTCAAGGCTTCAACTGGCCCATATACGGTATGCACGAGGAACTGCTGCATATCGGCTTCATTCATGTGGTAAGCCGCACCTATCCGTCCGATTTGCGTTCCGTTTTCCCTTACAGCTTCCGGCGTTATTGTCAAAGAAGACTCGGCATCTCCACGTTTTATGGTCAGCGTGAGATCTTTTCCTGGACTTTTTCGTACGATGTCGACCAATTCTTCCCACTGGCTGACAGGCGTACCATCCACGGCGAGCACCTTGTCGCCTGGCATCAACTGCGCTTTCGCCGCCGCACTTCCCTCAATGACTTCGCCAACCACGGCAGGGACGCCGGGGCGTAATGGGTTCAATCCAAGCTTCTGCAGAATATCCTGTTCCACATCATTCGATGACGGGATCGTCAATTGATGAACATGGTATTCACGATCGCCGTATAACACCTTAATGCCAACCGAGGGCGCATCTGCCGATGCCTGCAGCAACATCCAGCGCACATCCTGCCACGTAGCAACCTGCTCATCAGCAACCGTTTGAATCAATCCTCCCGACTTCATGCTGGCCTGAGCGGCCGGCGTCGCCGGTGTGATGTCGCCAATCACTGGCTTCAATCCCGTCACACCTTGCATGAAAAGCAGCCAGTAAATAAAAATGGCCAGCAGCAGATTCGCCGCAGGACCGGCAGCAACGACTGCAATTCTCTTCCATACGGATTGTCGATTGAACGCTCGCGGTAAATCCTCTTCCAGGATGGCAACTTCGGGCGTAGCTTCACGCTCGTCCAGCATTTTGACGTAGCCGCCCAAAGGGAAGGCTGCCAGGATGAATTCGGTCTGGTCCTTGCCGAATTTCCGGCGATACAGTGGCTTGCCGAAGCCTATGGAAAAACGCAACACCTTGATGCCAAACCATCGTGCCACCTGGAAATGGCCATATTCGTGCACGGTTATCAGTACGCCCAGCGTAACGATAAATGCGAGCAAGGTGGTCATTAGTGCACCAACATCCATTCTGCTGCTGCTTCCCTCGCAGCCGCATCAACCTTGATTACGCCTTCAATGGTGTTGGCAGCTTCGATGTGCATGGAAGACAGTACCGACTCGATCAGGTGTGGAATATCCATAAAGGTGATTTTTTTGCTTAGAAATGCCGCCACTGCAATCTCATTGGCGGCATTCAAAATGGCAGGCGCCGTGCCGCCACGCTCCAATGCTTCATAAGCCAGCATGAGACAGGGAAAGCGGAGCATGTCAGGTGCTTCGAAATCCAGCCTGGCGATCTTCATCAGATCCAGTGTGCTGACGCCGCTGTCCAACCGGTCGGGATAGCCCAGCGCGTAAGCAATAGGCGTGCGCATATCAGGATTGCCCAGCTGCGCCAATACAGAGCCGTCCACGTATTCCACCATAGAGTGGATGACACTCTGCGGGTGCACCACAACATCGATCTGGTCAGGCCGGGCATTGAACAGCCAATGTGCCTCAATGACCTCCAGCCCCTTGTTCATGAGCGTTGCGGAATCGATCGTGATCTTGGGCCCCATGACCCAGTTTGGATGGTTGAGCGCCTCTTCGCAGGTCACTTTCTGCAGTTGCGCTTCGGTCCAGGTACGGAAGGGACCGCCGGAAGCTGTAAGTAATACACGTTTCACGCCGCCATCCATCAGGCTTGCGCTCCGCTGCGCGGGCATCACCTGGAAAATCGCATTATGTTCGCTATCAATGGGCAGCAGCGTGGCGCCACCCTCTTCCACAGCGCGCATAAAGAGACTACCCGCCATCACCAGAGTTTCCTTGTTGGCAAGCAGGATACGCTTGCCGGCATGCGCAGCTGCCATGGCAGGCCGCAATCCCGCGGCTCCGACAATGGCCGCCATAATGGCATCCACTTCCGGATGCGATGCAATGTCTTCCATGGCGGACACGCCAAACAAGACTTTTGTATCGCTGCCAGCCTGGCGCAATCTGCAGCTCAGCATTTCGGCAGCATCTTCAGCCAGCATGACTGCATATTCCGGCTCATGTGCCATGCATTGATTGAAGATCACATCCACATTGGAATTTGCCGCAAGTGCATAAGCACGGAAACGGTCGGGATGACGGGAAATCACGTCCAGCGTATGCGTACCTATGGTGCCCGTAGCGCCGAAAATGGCGACGTTCTGCTGCTTAGACATAGAGCATCAAGGTAGTGTAATAGATGGGGAAATAAATAAAGAAAGCGGCAAGCGGCAGACTTGAAGTCAATCCATCAATGCGGTCCAGCATGCCGCCATGGCCTGGAAGAAGGCTGCTGCTGTCCTTGACGCTGGCCTGTCTTTTCATCATCGATTCCAACAGGTCGCCCATGATGCTCAGAACAGTGATGCCCCAGACTCCGGCAATCAGCCAGTAATGGAAATCAAAAACTATGCAGAGCACCACGGCATACAGGCTGACCGCAATCCAGGCACCGATAACCCCTTCCCAGGTTTTTCCAGGGCTGATCCTGGGTGCCAGCTTATGTTTGCCAAAACGTTTCCCGGTGAAATACGCAGCAGTGTCGGCAATCCAGATCACTCCGACCAGTCCCAGCAGCAATCGCGGGTCGATGTTTCGCAGGCTGGCCAACGCAAGCCATAAAGGCCCAAGCACCAGCCAACCCGCCACAGCCATGACGAATTTATTTTTTGGCTGATATCTGGAGATCAGCCAGATCGGGCTGATCAGCAACCAGAATGCTGTAGCAACGAGGATGCCCCAGAACAGTACCAGCGGCCGTATGTGGGCAAGCCCAAGAAGGTCTGCAAAAACGAGAAATGCGCCGAAGAGCAGGAATAATCCCGTGTAGATCTTTTTGCCTCTTGCAGAGAACTGTCCCAGACCCGCCCATTCCCATATGCCAACAAGCACAATGATCAGCGTCAATAACGCCCAATAGGTATCCGGCAGAAGAAACAATGCCAGCAGAAATGCGCCCAGCAGCGTCAGTGAAGTCAGCAACCTGGTCTTAAGCATCCTGCGGCTCCATCAATTGCTCGCTGGTACGGCCGAACCTGCGTTCCCTCTGCTGATAGGACTTGATAGCCTGTTTGAATGCAGCTTCATTGAAATCCGGCCACAGCGTATCGGTAAAGTAGAGCTCACTGTAAGCAAGCTGCCACAACAGGAAATTGCTGATGCGCTGCTCGCCGCCGGTGCGAATGAACAGGTCTGGTTCGGGCGCGTAATGCATGGAAAGATAAGGCTCGATATCCTGCTCGCTGAAATTGCCTGCCAGCTTGGGATTGTCCTGCAGCATGCGATTCATGGCCTGCAGCATGTCCCAGCGCCCGCCGTAGTTTGCGGCAATAGTCAGGACCAGCCCTGTGTTATTCCGGGTCAGGCTTTCAGCCTCGTCTATTTTTGCGCACAAGGCGGCATCGAAACGCGAGCGGTCGCCTATCATGATGAGGCGAATGTTGTTTTCGTGCAGTTTGATGACTTCCTTTTTCAGGGCTTCCATGAAGAGGTTCATGAGGAATGTCACCTCTTCCGCAGGGCGGCGCCAGTTCTCACTGCTGAATGCGAATAGTGTCAGGTAACCAACGCCCAGCGTTGCGCACTGCTTGACCATGTCACGCACGACTTCAACGCCGCGCTTGTGGCCCGCAATCCTGGGCAGCAAGCGCTTCTTGGCCCACCGTCCATTGCCATCCATGATGACCGCGATGTGGCGAGGAATACCATCGGTTTTAGGGATGGATCGAGTGGAGCTTGTGAATACGGACATTAACGCCCCATCGGAATCGTAATAAACATGGCGATGGGATTAAGAACAGTCATCTGCCTTAAACAGCCATTATTTCGGCTTCTTTGGTTTGCAGCATCTTGTCCACTTCCGCTACATACCTGTCAGTAAGCCTCTGGATTTCATCCTGCGCACGACGCTCGTCGTCTTCGCTGATTTCCTTGTCCTTCACGAGCTTCTTGAGTGCTTCGTTGGCATCCCGGCGCACGTTTCTCACGGCAACCTTGGCATTTTCACCCTCGCTCTTCACCACTTTGGCCAATTCGCGGCGGCGCTCTTCTGTCAGCATGGGCATGGGAACACGGATAACATCGCCATTGGTCGCTGGATTCAGACCCAGATCACTGTCCCGGATCGCCTTCTCCACCTTGCCTACCATGTTCTTTTCGTACGGCTGGACGTTGATGGTGCGCGCATCGCCCAGGTTGACGCTGGCCACCTGGTTCACGGCCACCATGGAGCCGTAGTATTCGACCATCACATGGTCGAGCAGGCCGGTATGGGCACGGCCTGTACGAATCTTGCCCAGATCGCTTTTCAGCGACTCCAGGGATTTCTGCATTTTCAGATCTGCATTTGTCTTGATGTCATTGACCATTATTTTCTCCTGCTTTGTATCAAGGGATGACGCGTGTGCCTTCATCCTCGCCCATGACAACTCGCTTGAGCGCGCCCTGTTTGAATATGCTGAATACCGAGATCGGCAGCTTCTGGTCGCGGCACAAGGTGAGCGCAGTGGCATCCATGACCTTCAGATTCTTGATGATGGCCTCATCGAAGGTGATGGTCTTGTAGCGCATTGCGTCAGCATGTGCCTTGGGGTCGTCGGTATATACCCCATCCACCTTGGTAGCCTTGAGCACGATATCCGCATTCATTTCCATGCCGCGCAGAGCTGCGGCTGTATCTGTAGTAAAAAAAGGATTGCCGGTACCGGCGCCAAAGATGACCACACGGCCTTCTTCCAGATAACGGATAGCCTTGCCGCGGATATAGGGCTCGGCCACTTGCTCGATGTTCAATGCGGACTGCACGCGGCTGACCAGCCCGATGTGCCGCATGGCATCCTGCAAAGCCAGCGCGTTCATGACAGTGGCCAGCATGCCCATGTAGTCGGCTGTGGCACGGTCCATACCTTCTGCCGCGGGAGCAACGCCCCGAAAAATATTGCCGCCGCCAATCACCACAGCCACCTGTACACCCAGATCCACGACTTCCTTGATTTCCTCGACGATACGGGAAATAGTAGCGCGGTTGATGCCATAACTGTCTTCGCCCATCAGGGCTTCACCAGACAATTTGAGCAGGATGCGTTTGTAGGCGGGTGCGGTCATGAGGCTCCTATTAAATCATAAAAAACGTGGATTACATGCACTGCAATCCACGTTTTCGGACGGCCACGCAGGTATGCGCGGCAACGATTTTTACAACTTGGCGGCAGCGGCCACTTCGGCAGCAAAATCGGTTTGTGCCTTTTCAATACCTTCGCCTACCACATACATATGGAATGATGCGACGCTAGCATTCCTGGACTTCAGCAGCAGTTCGATGGATTGCTTGTCATCCTTGACGAACGGCTGGCTCAGCAGCGTGACTTCCTTCAGGAATTTCTGCACGGTGCCTTCAGCGATCTTGTCCAGCATGGCTTCCGGTTTGCCGGCTTCCTTGGCCTTCTCGATGGCCACGCGGCGTTCCGCTTCAATGAGGTCAGCTGATACGCCGCTGGCATCCAGGGATTTCGGCTTGGCAGCTGCGATGTGCATGGCGATATCCTTGCCCAATGTTTCATCACCGCCAACGAGGTCAACCAATACGCCGATCTTGCCTCCGTGAATATAGCTGGCCAGTTTGCCTTGTGCGGCAACACGTACGAAGCGACGTACAGACATGTTCTCGCCGATCTTGCCGACCAGTTGAGCGCGCACTTCCTCGGCAGTGGAATCACCAATCTTGAGTGACGTCAGCGCAGACACGTCAGCCGGATTGTTGTTTGCAGCCAGTTCCGCCAGATTGCGGGTCAGTGCCAGAAAATCCTCGTTCTTAGCGACGAAGTCGGTTTCACAGTTGACTTCTACCATGGAGCCCAGCTTGCCGTCGGCCGAGATGTAAATCCCCACGGTACCTTCTGCTGCCACACGGCCTGCGGCCTTGGTGGCCTTGTTGCCAAAACGTACGCGGAGGATTTCCTCGGCACGCGACATATCGCCTTCAGCTTCGGATAACGCCTTTTTGCAGTCCATCATGGGGGCATCGGTGCGCTCGCGCAGCTCCTTCACCATGCCTGCTGTAATTTCAGCCATTTTCAACTCCTTAAACTTTTGTCTTGATTAATACGAATGCGACCCGACCAGGGCGGATGTGAAAAAGGGGCCGAAGCCCCTTTAGGGTATTACTCGGTTGCGGCCTCTTCGACCTCAACGAATTCCTCGTCAGTGGAGGATTTCACGATCTCGGCAATGGCCTGGCTGCGACCTTCAAGTACCGCATCCGCGATGCCGCGTGCGTAAAGGCGAATCGCACGGCTGGAGTCATCGTTACCGGGGATGACATAGGCGATGCCATCGGGCGAGTTGTTGGTATCGACAACGCCGATAACCGGGATACCGAGCTTCGCTGCTTCGGTGACGGCACCGCTTTCGTGACCCACGTCAATGATGAAAATTGCGTCTGGCAGACCGCCCAGTTCCTTGATGCCGCCGATTGAACGCTGCAGTTTTTCGATTTCACGCTTGTAACCCAGCGCTTCCTTCTTGCCGAACCTTTCAAGGCTGCCGTCCTGCATCATGGCTTCATAGTCGGTCAGACGCTTGATGGACTGTCTGACAGTCTTGTAGTTGGTCAGCATGCCGCCCAGCCAGCGATGGTTAACATAAGCACAGCCTGCGCGCTCAGCTTCTTCCTTGATGATTTCGCGTGCCTGGCGCTTGGTGCCGACAAACAGGATACGGCCCTTGTTGGCTGCGAGCTGACGCACATATTTGAGCGCATCCTCGAACAGCGGGAGCGTCGTTTCCAGGTTGACGATATGAATCTTGTTGCGGTCGCCGAAGATGTACGGCGCCATTTTGGGGTTCCAGTAGCGGGTTTGGTGGCCGAAATGGACACCGGCTTCCAGCATTTGTCGCATGGTAATGGACATGAATCTCTCCTGTAAGGGTTATAGCTCACACGCGACCAAAAGATCCATGATGGACACCCTGTACGGTTCGCGTGCTCGGTTTGGTTGATAAACCGCGGAGTCGGCAATTGCCTGCTTCACGGGGTCGCGTATGTTAACATAAGCGCCTGTCCGGATTCAAGGAAACCAGAGGCCGGCAGGCACATATTCGGCATTCTAAGCACACTCACCTTTACAAAGATTCACAAACTGATATGGCTGTCTCAATCAAAAACGAAGTAGATATTGAAAAAATGCGCATTGCAGGCAGGCTTGCCTCGGAAGTGCTCGACTTCATCACCCCGCACGTCAAGCCGGGCGTGACCACAGAAGAGCTGGACCGGCTTTGCCACGATTACATGGTGAATGTGCAGAAAGCCATCCCCGCCCCGCTCAATTACGCGCCGCCTGGCCATCGACCCTATCCCAAATCCATCTGCACCTCGGTCAATCACCAGATTTGCCACGGCGTGCCTGGCCCTAAAGTGCTCAAGAACGGCGATATCGTCAATCTCGACATTACGGTGATCAAGGATGGCTATCACGGCGACACCAGCCGCATGTTTTTTGTCGGTGAGCCATCCATCCAAGCCAGACGCTTATGCGACATCACTTATGAATGCATGTGGCTGGGCATCAGCCAGGTTAAGCCCGGCGCAACCCTGGGCGACATCGGCCATACCATTCAGGTGCATGCAGAAAAAAATGGCTTCAGTATCGTGCGTGAATTCTGCGGTCATGGCATCGGCACAAAATTCCACGAAGACCCGCAGGTGTTGCATTACGGCAAACCCGGCGCTGGCCTCAAGCTGCAGCCTGGCATGATCTTCACCATCGAACCCATGGTGAATGCGGGCAAACGCGATATCAAACAGCTGGGCGATGGCTGGACCATCGTTACCAAGGATCACAGTCTGTCCGCGCAATGGGAACACACCGTGCTGGTCACCGAAAGCGGTTATGAGGTGCTGACCTCGTCTGCCAGCTCCCCGCCTCCTCCTGCCTTTATCTAATTATGCAGCCGCAGCCAGCAGAGAACGCTATCAACAGCCTGGCACGAACATACCGCGCACGCCTGCAGGCCGCACAAGCCGCTCTGAAATCTGATTTCGAGGCTACGGGCAACACGCTGGGGCTACTCAGAAAACACAGCCGCTGCACCGATGAGCTGTTGCGCGACCTCTGGGCCGAGTATGGCATGCCGCAGGAAGCCTGCCTTATCGCGGTGGGGGGCTATGGTCGTGGAGCATTGTTCCCGTATTCGGATATCGACCTGCTGATCCTGTTGCCGAATGAAGCTGGGGATGAGTCCAACCGGCAAGTGGAATCCCTGGTTGGCCTGTTCTGGGATATCGGCCTGGCGGTAGGCCATAGTGTGCGCAATATTGAAGAGTGTATAGACGAGGCAGGCAAAGACCTCACCGTACAGACCAATCTGCTGGAAGCACGTCTGCTGGCGGGCAGCAAGTCGCTGTACCAGAATTTCCTCAGTAGGCGCGATGCGCTTACCGATGGCCGCGCTTTCTACGACGGCAAGGTACGTGAACAGCATCAGCGCCACGCGAAATTCAACGACACCGCCTACAACCTGGAACCCAACATCAAGGAAAGCCCGGGCGGCTTGCGCGACCTGCAGAATGTGCTGTGGATTTCCCGCAGTCTGGGGCTGGGCGAAAGCTGGCGCGACCTCGTCAAACAGGGTCTGATCAGCCGCGCCGAAGCGGCGCAGATACGCCGCCACGAACTGCATTTGCAGACACTGCGCACGCGCCTGCATTATCTGGCGAAACGGCGTGAAGACCGCCTGCTGTTCGATTTCCAGAACGTGCTCGCGACCGATCTCGGCTATCGCAGCTCGGAACGAAAAAGAGCCAGCGAACAGCTCATGCAGGGCTATTACAACAGCGCCAAATTTGTGATCTTCATGAATGAAATCCTGCTGCAGCTGCTGCGTGAGCACACTTTTCCCGAAGAACAAGACGTACAGCCCATCAATACCAGGTTCGAATCACGAAACAGGCTGCTGTGCGCGAAATCGGAAACCCTGCTGCAACAAACACCTTCCGCCATCCTGGAAAGCTTCCTGATACTGGAACAGCACCCGCAGCTGCTCGGCATGAGCGCCAGCCTGCTGCGCCATCTTCACCGAGTCAAAGGGTTGGTTGATAGCGAATTCCGCAAGGATGAGGCTAACAAGCGGCTCTTCCTGCAGATACTGCAGCAGCGTGACGGCGCAATCAAGGCGCTGAAACTCATGAATCGCTACGGGGTGCTGGGTAGATACATCCCTGCCTTCGGACGCATTGTAGGGCAGATGCAGCATGACCTCTTCCACGTCTATACCGTGGATGAGCATATTCTTAATGTGTTGCAGAACCTGCATCGATTTGGCGTCGCCGATCATGCGCATGAATTTCCACTGTGCAGCAGGCTGTTTGCGGCGTTCAAGTCCCCTCACCTGCTTTATCTGGGCGCCCTGTTCCACGATATTGCAAAGGGTCGCGGAGGCGATCACTCTACATTGGGAGAAGTCGATGCACGGCGGTTCTGCAAATCGCATGGTCTACCTGCAGAAGAGGCCAATCTTGTTGCGTGGCTGGTCGGAGCCCACCTCGTCATGTCCAGCACCGCGCAGAAAACTGATATCTCAGACCCGGCGGTAGTGGAGAAATTTGCCGCATTTGCAGGCAATGAGCGCAGGCTTACGGCGCTTTACCTGCTGACCGTAGCGGATATCCGCGGCACCAGTCCTGCAGTATGGAATGCCTGGAAGGCCAGGCTATTGGAAAGCTTGTATATTTCGACCCGGCGTTTGCTCCGCGGCGAGAACAAGGACGCCCAGACGGAACTGCTCGAACGCCAACGCCAGGCTGGCGTTACGCTTAGCCATTACGGCATTCTGGAAGCATCTTACAGACCACTATGGAATACCTTGGGACGGGCTTATTTCCTTCGCCACGAGAGCCAGGAAATCGCCTGGCACAGCCGGCTACTGCTTGCCCATATCAATACCACTACGCCCATCGTGAGATCACGCCTGAGTCCCGCGGGCGAAGGCATCCAGGTCATGATTTATATGAGGGACAAGGATGACCTGTTTGCTCGCATCTGCGGGTTTTTTGAACGCATGGGCTACAGCATCGCCGAAGCCAAGATTCATACCACCCAGCACGGTTATGCGCTGGACAGCTTCCTAGTCTTCAATCTGACGGAGCAGCCGGATCGCTACCGTAGCCTGCTCAATTACATCGAGTATGAACTAGGGCAGCAGCTACAGTCTGCGGAGCCGCTGCCGGCACCTGCCCAAGGCCGCATCAGCCGCCAGGTCAGACATATGCCGATCACGCCTGCAATCACCATTCGGCAGGAAACCAATAGTGAGAACCACACGTTGGACCTTGTTGCCGGTGACCGACCAGGGCTTCTGTCCCGTATTGCCCAAATCTTCCTGCAGTACGGAATTCACCTGCATACCGCCAGGATTAATACGCTGGGCAATCGCGCTGAAGATACCTTCCTGATTTCAGACAAGGGAGGCGCCGAGCTTGACCCGGGTACCCTGACCAAGCTCAGGGACGACCTGCTGGCGCAGCTATTGCAGCCTGCCGCGCCAGCGCGATAAATCAGATCCCGCCAGTCGCCTGCGACTTTGCCAGCATGGCCGGTCGGACTTGGGGCACGGTGCGTACTACGGAAGGCGCACGCGTGTTGACCGACAGGCTTATGACATCTGCCACACTCCTGCTGTTCTGCTGACGGAGCTGCGCAATCAGCCTACCCATGGTGTAGGCGGTCTTGTCCCAAGAAGTCTGTGCAATGATGCTGCGCATGGCCTTGAGTCGCGCTGCGCGCTCTGTTTCAGACTCAGCCAGCGTTTTGGCGCAGGCCTCAATGAACTCCTCGTGACTGTAAGCAATGCGCACCACATGCTTGTATGGGTCCACCACATCCTTGATCGGCGTGCTGACTGCGGGGCGTTCAGCTGCCATGTATTCAAGCGTTTTGGTAGGGCTGATGAAGCGCGTCGATTCGTTCAGCGCAAAAGGCATCATGCAGACATCCCACGTGCGTACCAATTTCGGCAGATCTTCATAATTGCGCTGCCCCAGCCAGTGGATATTGGGCCGCCTTGGCAATGAATCAGGATCTATCTTGACCACAGGCCCGACCATAATGACCTGCCAATCCGGCTTTGCATCGGCCAGCGCCGCAATAAGCTCGATGTCGATACGTTCATCAATGACCCCGTAATACCCTACCCTGGGGAAAGGAATATCCTTCTGCGCTTCGTGATCTTCGATGTCGGGGCGCGTGGGTGCAAAGTGCGCGGCATCCACACTGCTGGGGAAGCAATACACATTGTGGTGGCGGGTCTTCTTGGATTCGTACAGGCTGGGGCCGCCAGTGAACACGATGTCGGCCAGGCTGAAGAGTTCGTCTTCCCTGTTAATCAACAGCGGCGGCGCATTCTTGAATGCACTCAGCTCGTCCATGCAATCGTAAATCAATGCGGCGGGAGTAAGCCCCTTCGCGATTGGCAGTGCCATTGGCGTATAAAGCCAGATGGCATAGTCATCAATATTCTTGGACTTTAGGTAGGTCGAGACCATTTCCTGCAGCAAATCAATGTTGGCATCGTCAAATCCCGTCGCATCACCCGTAATATGGGGCCGCAGTACATCCACACCCGCGCATGCTGAAATATGTTCCAGGAAATCCCCGGAACTGCGCGTCATTGGTTCCTCAACGAAAATCACCTTGTACTCTCGCGCCAAACGCGACAGCAGATGTTGAGGGCGCTGATACACGAAATTCCATCGGAGATGCGAAAACACCAGAATGGTCGACATGGGAGTTCCTTTTTAATCAATCGATCACTGATTTGATTGCGGTCAGTGTCTTTGTTAGTGGAAATTCGCCAGAGCAAGCAACGACGAGCCCTGTAGCTGGATTGATTTTCCTGGGGGGAAAAGGATTGCTCTGTACGTTAGCCGACTATCGGAGAGTGGTACTGGGAAGAAAGACGTCATTATTCTAAAGTGTCACATGAAATATTTGAGGCAACTGGTTGTTTTAGAATTATGTTGACTTTCTATAGGGATACCGTCTGCGGCACACGAGCGGCATTGGCTGAGGTGACTCGTTGAACAATCAAGCTAGCGGCCTCTACCGGTGTCATGGTGGTGGTCGTGATATGCACCTCGGGAGCACCTGGCGCCTCATAGGGGCTGTCGAGGCCAGTGAAGTTCTTGAGGTCCCCTCTCAACGCCTTGGCATAGAGGCCTTTCGGATCACGGCTGATACAATCCTCTATGTTGCTGTCCACGAATACCTCGCAGAATTCACCCGCGGAAAATAGCGATCTTGCAAAATCACGTTGTGCTGCAAACGGGCTGATCATGGAGACTATGACGATAAGGCCGGCATCCACCATAAGCCGGGCGACTTCGGCAACGCGTCGCACATTTTCAACCCGTGCCTCATCGGTAAATCCGAGATCCTTGTTGAGGCCGTGGCGCACATTGTCACCATCCAGATGGTAGGTATGTAACCCCGCCTCGTGCAGCTGGATCTCCAGCTCATTAGCGATGGTGGATTTGCCAGCGCCTGATAACCCGGTAAGCCAGATACACATCGGGCTTTGCTTCTTGAGGGCAGCACGGGCGGCTTTTTGTATGGTCTGAGCTTGCCAGTGGATATTGGTATTCAGCTTATCCATGCTAATTCCTCATTTCTTTCCATTACAGTTGAGATTGGAGATGGCCTTGAGCGGTTCAGCTACCTCTTCGGCAGTCAGGTAGCGGCTCCAGGCAACTCTGCCTATCCGCTCATCATCATAATCATTGATGCGCGACCAAAGCATTTTATCCTTGCTGAAGCGCAGATGCCGCCCAAAATTTGTTTCTTCTATGAACAAACCACCGTCTTCAAGTATCTGGGCGCGGCCCTGCGTCACGCTGATGGGTTTGGCTTCCGCCAGCAGTTCAGCATAGGGTTCAGAGACCTGCGCAGTTTTGAAGTCGTAGACCATCACGCGGTTGATACTGTCCGGTGCGACGAAGGACCTGAGATTTGAAGGTTTGTCGTTAGCGTATACATTATTATCGAACACCGAGATTTGGTGGTCTCCCACGAATGCCGCGGAATGCTGGTTCATCCAAGGCCCGGTTTTATACCAGATGATTTTCTGCGTTGATGGCCGGTAAAGAAAAATGGTACTCATGTTGCGGGACGAAAGCAGAAGATCGCCGCGCTGCCAGTGATCGGTGGTTTTATCGGCCACCGTGATCTGGTTCAAGTGAATGGGGTCGTCATGCAATCGCAGCCCTTTGGTGCCCAACATGAGCGCTTCCAGACCGTTGTCGCGCAGGATTTTGGCAAAGGATACTTTGCGCAGCAGCTTGCCGTCCGGAGAGACTTCCGCCAGGGCATCATCACGGATTTGCTCTGTCAACCAAGGATTGTCAGGAAAGGCATCCGTGGCAAGCGATGGTGCCCAGATATTGCCGTTGTAATCCAGCTCGTTTGAGTGATGCATTATCTCTCCCAAGACCCATTTGGGCTTGGAGTCGCACACTCCCACGCGAGCCATGGTCTCCCAGGTATTGAATACAACATCTCCGTCTGCCAGCAGGATGGGGTGCACGGGCAGGATGTTGGTTCTGGTCACATTTGAGTACTTGGTCTTGCGCGTCTGCCTGAGCACTTCATCCCAGTCCGGCAGCCAGCGAGCCAGGACCTCACCATCCCTGATACGGATCAGCGAAATGGCTGCCTGCTTGTCTCCACGATGAACGCCTGAGAGCAGCAGATATCCATCATCCTCTGCGGAGGGAAACAGCCGCTTCCAATGCGGTTTCTCCGCTTCCGATTTTTCAATCAATAGCTGCGTAGGCTCATCATTGAGGATGCTGACGAGCTGAAGCATGGCCTGCTTGGTGTTATTCGGAAAGTTGGCGATACCCAACACGATAGCCGACTGCGCCTCTGTGAATCTTGCGCCGCCGCTCGCAAGCACATGCTTCACCGACCAGGCTGTGACGATATTCGATAAGACCAGTACGAAGCCTATGATGGAAATGAGCCACAATCTGAAAGGCCATGGATTCGGTTTTGTTTCCTCAGGTTTTTTCACTGTTGTTGGTCGACCCATCAATATTGTGTTTGCTTTTTATTAATCGGGCATAGGTAGCATTGGCGACTGAAAGAAGTTCCGGACTGAATTCCGATGGCGGCGCATCCCACCCTTTCGGCGCCCTGACTTCCGCCGCCATGCGATTCACATCTGCTTCCTCGTTGAGTAATGTGAAAATGGCACCCAGCATCTGTTTCGGCGATTCGCGCATGCGGTCGTGACTCACGAGGTAGAAACCGGCGCCTTCCTGATCAAGCACATGGGAATACACCGCATTCCAGTAATCCAGCCAATAGTCGGGTTGGTCCGGCTTGAGGTGCAGATTCATGCGCGGCACCGCGAATGACAAGGGCACATGGCCGGGGCCGAATTCATGATGTCCCAGCCAGCCCATGTAACGCCGGGTGAAATCATCGTTATAGGTCGTGCAGAACAGCTGGTGCAACCGATAGAGTGAACGTGCGGTATCCACGGGGTTACGGTATACCAGTAGCACGGTAGCCGCCGGGTCGGCAGTCAGGCTGCGCAGGCGCAGCAGGTTATTGTTGTTCTTGGAAAGATAGCGCCTGGGTGGGCTGTCTTCAGCATTCTTCATCTTTGGGTTCGCCACCAGCGAACGGTAATCAGCAAACCGTTGCAAGGCCTCCTCACCCACATCGCACGAACCGTAGCCGTGCCCGTTGAGGCTTGCGCTATTGCCGAACGTGCGCCAAAACACTTCCTCGAATGACTCTGGGCTGTCATAACCTACGAGCATCTCATCGCCATGCGCTCTTTCCTTGAGCATGGCCTGGCGAGATGAATGCCGATTCAGCATCCCCCACAGGTTCGGCGCCAATACAAAAGGCATGTCCCTATAGGTCAGCGATCTAAAGCTCTGCGTCTGGTCCAGGAATTGCAACAGCATCGTGGTGCCGGACCGGGCGAGTCCGCAAACGTATACGGCCCGGTCTGCAGCGCTTGCGTTGTCTGGTGTTTTTGCGGTTTCAGGCAATGCGTACCGGCATTCCATTTCGAAGGACAACCGCCGCACAGCCAACGGCTCCAATGCCAACCAGTGGAGCCAGCGGTCCAGCCACGCGTAATCGTGCTTGGAATCCTGATGCGTTGAGTCACGTTGCTTTGAATCCTGACCCTTTGCGGCGCGTGAGCCGTACCATACACGTCCTACACCGCATGCCGTGCCTATGATGGTCAGTGCAATGAAGTATTCTGATGTCTTAGTGTCTTCCCATGAGAAAACCCATGGGATAAAGAAAACGATGACCGCCAGCAATATCAGGAACGATGCGAAAAGCAGGCTGAAGCGCAGGGTGGAGATCCCGCCAGTAATCATGAGACGCTGCTTATCTTCGTCGCGCTCAGCCTTCTGGATATCCCGCAGGTTTACCAGGATAGCGCTGACCTCCTGTTTGACCCACCCGCCCTTCATCAAACCCAGGCAGAGCTCAACGATGAGTAAGGCTATGACAAAAGCCGTTACCCAGACGATCATTCTTTGGTTTTCAGGCTACGGATCAGACGCTTTAGCGGATACCAAAGAATCCCCACGACCAGCATCAGAATGGCCAGCAGGACACCCAGCACAGTAGCCAGAGCGCCAGCGCCGAGCCCCGGGCCTATATATGCATACGCAGGAGTGGAAAAAATACAGAAGAGTACAAGTACATTGAAGATTGTTTTCATGGAAGCCTCACCATACAAGGGTTGTCCCGTCAACGCTTCTGCCATCAGGCAAAAGAAGTGGCTGAGGTACTTTTACAGATAAGGCGCCAGCTATCTGTTCGATATCGAACGTTTGATGCCATGCTCTGCAATTGCAGCTTGCTATTTGCACGGAATACAGCTGAGACTCGTCAATTTTGTTCTGTGTGCGAAAGGAAACATACAAGCAGTCACTAATGGTTTAGCTTGAGCTATACGCGTTTTCAACGTGGAGTGCTCAAATGAAGAACTTGCTATTGGCAGTGCTGATGAGTGTTGCATGTTCAGCTGCGGCGGAGAACGCGTGGAATGAATTCCATTTTCTGGATCCAGAAAGCCTCATCAAAGCTGAAGATGTTCAATTCGCAACTTTGAGCATCTCTGATCTCAATTACGAACATGTCGAGGTGTGGCTGGACGGCATGATGCTTTTTGATATGTATCTGTACCCCAGGCAAACACCCTCGGCAAGCAGTCGCGATATGGGCCATCTGGATACTGATCCAACATTCAACCTCTTCGGGTCCAACTTCCCATGCGGGCATTTCGGGAATATGAAGCAGACGCCATTTCTTGTATCAAGTGATAGCGATATTCATGAATGTCAGCTTGGGAAACTGTCGCTGCCATTTATCGAAGCAAGCAGGTTCACCAGCCCACATTCACCTCCAGTACCCGAACCGCACACTTATGCCATGGTTCTCCTCGGGTTGGCGATGATGTTTCTATCGCAAGCGAAAAGCACCGCACCCGGCAGGTTCTGAACTGAGACAAGCCTCCAGCTTCATTTGACGCGCTGCTTCTCCAGCTTGCGCGCCAATGTGCGCCTATGCATGCCAAGGCGGCGCGCAGCTTCAGAGATATTGAAATTGGTTTCGGCCAACACCTCGTGTATCCGCTCCCACTCCAGCGTCTTGATCGAAGTTGAACGATTCGTCAGTTCCACTTCAGCAGCGCCCGCGACATGATCGAAAGCGGCTTCGATATCATCGGTATTGGAAGGTTTGGCAAGATAATGGCACGCGCCCAGCTTAATGGCTTCCACCGCGGTATTGATGCTGGCGAATCCGGTCAGAACCACGATCAGCATCTCTGGATCGTGCGCGTGCAATGTCTGCACACAACCCAGTCCGGAAACACCGGCGTTGAGCTTGAGGTCGACCACCGCATGCGTCGGCGAATGCGTCTGCAACAGGGTTTCCACTTCCTCGCAGCTGGTAGCCAGCAGAACGGTGTAACCGCGCCGTTCGAATGAGCGGCCAAGCGTACGGGCAAAGGTCGCATCATCTTCTACAATCAACATCAGGTGATCAGTCGTCATGCGCGTCCTGGTCCTCCAGCACAATGGCAGATATCGGTAACGACAATTTGACCGCAGCGCCGCCTTCAGGGCGGTTGTGCGCAGTCAGCGTGCCGCCCAGCGTGCGGGCGACATTCACCGCCAGGAACAGGCCAAGCCCGCTGCCTTCACGTCCCTTGCTTGATTGGTAAGGCCTGCCAAGCTGCGTCAGCATGTCTTCATTGAAGCCATGGCCCGCGTCCGTCACTTCTACAATCAGCGTATGTTCTTCGAGTTGCGCCGTCAGGCTCAGCCATTGCGGCGACGCCTCATGGGCATTATCCAGCATGTTGAATATGGTCTGTTTGAGCACCGTATCAAATGCAACAGGCACGTCCGACACGATGCGGTTGTCGTAGTCGAAGCGGGCTACTGCCCTGCCCGTGTGCCATTCCTCTGCAAGCTCATCAAGGAAGGTGGCCAGCATGGTCTTGGTTGATGATTCGCCGCGGGCTTCCCCCGCCGAAAGCAGGATGCCGCTGACGATACGCTTGCATCGCTGCAGCTGCGACTGCATTTCTGCAATTTCTTCCTGCAGCTCAGGGTTGCGCTTGAATTCCGGCATATGTCGCCAGTCCCCGAGAATCACCGATAACGTTGCCAAAGGCGTACCCAATTCATGCGCAGCGCCGGAAGCCAGTAGACCCATGCGCACGATATGTTCCTCTTCTGTCGAACGCTGCCGCAGGTCGGCGAGCTGGTCATCACGCATACGGAGATTACGCGTGATGCGCGAAATGAAAATCACGAGCAACGCAGCGTTGAGTGCGAAGCAGATCAGCAGGCCCTGGACATACAGGCTGGGGAAGCCGCTATTGTGATCCACAGGCAGTGGCAACGGCAGGTAGAACAACGAGAGGCAGGCTAGACTGGCGCAGGTGACAGCAACAATGGTCCAGGTGGCCCAGGTTTTGAGCAGCACAGCGCCCAGGATGACCTGCAGCAGAAAAAGGAACGCAAAAGGATTGGCCGTGCCGCCGCTGAAATAAAGCTGGGCGGTCAGGCTGGCGACATCCACCAGTAATGCCAGGAAAAGCTCGCTGTTGGCCACCTCTCGTGGTTCGCGCCAGCGCAGCTGACAGAACAGGTTGAAGATCACCAGGCAGCCGAGCACCGTGAGCATCTGCGGCAAAGGAAGCGCAATGCCCAGCACCACGCTGACCACATAGATGGTGACGACCTGACCGATCACGGCTAGCCAGCGCAACTCAACCAGCTGCAACATGTTCTCGTGGCCGGCAGCGATTTCCACACTGGCAGCAGCGGTACGTCGTTCCCTCATGTTTTCTCGCGTCGTGACCGTTCAGCTCCGATTTCCGAGCTCTCGTCGCAGCCGGAGTTCATCCCGAATCACCCACCAGGCGCCTCCTGCCATCATCAAGGCAAGAGCATACCAAGTAACTGCATAAATCAGATGGTTGTTGTTGAAGTGCAGCACCGTGAGGCCGCCGACTGGGTAAACACCCGGCCTTTGCGCTGTGCCTGCAGTGGCAGCATCGGCATCAATGAAGAAAGGCGCTACTTCTGCCAGTCGGCGCGATTTTGCGATGGCCTGCACATCCCGCGAATACCACCGGTTATGGTCCGGGTCGTTTTCACGCAGGAAACCGCCTCCAGGCTCGCTCATGCGCAGCAGTCCGGTCACGGTCACAGGAGAATTGGCGTCTACTGTGCCGGTTCGCAGGGCAAGGTCCTCCCCTGCTGGCGAGATGAAACCGCGATTGATGAAGACGACACCACCATCCGCTAACCGCAGCGGTGTCATGAGCCAATAGCCGCTGCCGAGCGCTGTGGCGGCCTGTACCCTGGTCGTCAGATCGTAAAGATAGTTGCCCTCAAGACGGATGTGCCGGTATTCATCTGAAACCGCTGTTATCTGCGCCCAGCGGGCACTGTCGGGAAGCGGCTGAGGCGCGGAAAAAGCGCGCTGTTCCACGCGCTCTATGAGGTCAAGCTTCCAGAACAAACGCTTGACCTGCCATGTACCCAGCGTTGTGAAACCAGCAAAAAAAAGCGCCGCGACCACGGCCAGCACGATGAGTGTGGCAGAGGAACGCTGGCGCAGTTTGTCGCCGGGCGCAGCCTCATTCAAGGTGCTGCGCTGATCGAGGTTCATGGCATTTCGTTCATTTCGTGAATGGTGTGTGAGCTTTCCGGCATCATGCCCGGCATCATGTTGCTGTTCAGATGGTACATCACCCACAGCGAACCGCTCAGCGTAATCACGACCAGCATGATGGTAAAGATCAATGCCAGCATGGTCCAGCCGCCTTCGGACTTGGTATTCATGTGCAGGAAGTAGACCATGTGCACCACGATCTGCACCGCTGCGAAAGCCAGGATCACCAGGGCTGTCGTGCTCGCACTTGCGAACACGTTATCCATCACCAGCCAGAACGGGATCGCCGTCAGGATCACCGACAGCACGAAGCCCGTCATGTAGCCCTTGAAGGTGCTGGGCGCGTGTCCCTGGTCGTGATGACCGTGCTCGTGACTATGCTGATTGCTCATGACAGGACTCCCATCAGATAAACAAAGGTGAAAACACCAATCCAGACCACATCGAGGAAGTGCCAGAACATGGACAGGCACATCAAGCGGCGGTTGTTTTCAGGTGTCAGGCCATGTTTACGCAGCTGGAACATCAGCGTCACGAGCCAGACGATACCGAAGCTCACGTGCAGGCCATGAGTAGCTACCAGTGCGAAGAACGCCGTCAGGAAACCGCTGCGCTGCGGGCCTGCGCCCTGATGGATCAGGTGCGAGAACTCGTAAAGCTCAATGCCGATGAAGCCTGCACCCAGCAAGCCGGTAATACCCAGCCAGATCAAGGTATTGCGCAATCCCTTGCGCTGCATCTCGAGCATGGCGAAGCCGTAGGTGATGGAGGACAGCAGCAGCAAGGCCGTATTGAGGGCTACCAGCGGCAGGTCGAACAGCTCCGCGCCCGTTGGGCCGCCGGCATAGCTGTGGCCGAGCACTGCATAGGTGGCGAACAGGCAGGCGAAGATGAGGCAGTCGCTCATCAGGTACAGCCAGAAGCCGAGCAAGGTGCCGTTTTCGGGATGATGCTCGTTTACGTAGAAACGTGTGCTTGAATCGGCGCTCATGGCGCCGTCATGAGTTGCGTTGATCTCAGACATGTTGCTCCAGCATTGCGGTACGCGCGTTTTCCGTGCGGATCACTTCTTCCGCCGGGATGTAGTAATCGCGGTCGTAGTTGAAGGTATGGATGATGATGGCGGCCATGGTTGCGATGAAGCCGAGAATCGCCAGCGGCCACATATGCCAGATCAGAGCGAAACCGACTACCGTGCTCAGCAGCGCGATGATGAAGCCGGCACCGGTATTCTTGGGCATATGGATGGCGGTGAAGCCTGCCAGCGGACGTTTATAGCCCTGCTTCTTCATGTCGGCCCAGGTGTCGTTGTCATGCACGCGCGGCGTGAATGCGAAGTTGTATACCGGCGGCGGCGAAGAAGTCGCCCATTCCAGCGTACGGCCATCCCACGGGTCGCCAGTGACATCACGCAGCGCATGGCGGCGACGGAAGCTCACATACAGCTGCACGATGAGGAAGATGATGCCGAACAGGATCAGCACAGCGCCGATGGCAGCGATCACGAACCAGATCTGCAGCGACGGATCCTGGAACTGACTCATGCGGCGCGTCACGCCCATCAGGCCTAGTACATAGAGCGGCATAAAGGCCACGTAGAAGCCGATCACCCAGCACCAGAACGACAGCTTGCCCCAGAATTCGTCGAGCTTGTAGCCGAAGGCCTTGGGGTACCAGTAGTTAAGCGCGGCAAAGAAGCCGAACACGACGCCGCCAATGATGACGTTATGGAAGTGGGCAATCAGGAACAGGCTGTTGTGCAGCACGAAGTCGGCCGGCGGCACTGCCAGCAGCACGCCGGTCATGCCACCGATGACAAAAGTGATCATGAAGGCGATGGTCCACATCATGGGCAGTTCGAAGCGGATGCGTCCGCGGTACATGGTAAACAGCCAGTTGAATATCTTGGCCCCGGTCGGGATCGAGATGATCATGGTGGTGATACCGAAGAACGAGTTCACGCTGGCGCCGGAGCCCATGGTGAAGAAGTGGTGCAGCCAGACCAGATAGGACAAGATGGTGATGACCACCGTGGCATAGACCATGGAGGTATAGCCGAAGAGCCGCTTCCCGGAGAAGGTGGAGACCACTTCCGAAAATACACCGAACAGCGGCAGGATCAGGATATACACCTCGGGGTGGCCCCAGATCCAGATCAGGTTGACATACATCATGGCGTTGCCGCCAAGATCATTGGTGAAGAAGTTGGTGCCCAGCATGCGGTCCATGGACAGCATGGCGAGCACGGCGGTCAATACCGGGAAGGCAGCGACGATCAGCACGTTGGTGCAAAGCGCAGTCCAGGTGAATACCGGCATCTTCATCATTTCCATGCCGGGCGCACGCATTTTGACTATGGTGACGATGAGGTTGACCCCGGATAGCAGTGTCCCTATCCCCGCAATCTGCAACGACCATATGTAATAGTCGACCCCCACCCCCGGGCTTCCGAGAATACCTGACAGCGGCGGATAGGCCAGCCAGCCGGTTGTCGCATATTCGCCGACGAACAGCGATACCATGGTCAGGCCGGCGCCAAAGGTGGTCATCCAGAAACTGAAATTGTTGAGGAACGGGAATGCAACGTCGCGCGCGCCAATCTGCAGCGGCACGATGTAGTTCATGAGGCCCGTGACCAGAGGCATGGCGACGAAGAAAATCATGATCACGCCGTGCGCTGTGAAAATCTGGTCGTAGTGATGCGGCGGCAGATAACCCGCGACATCGCCAAAAGCGATGGCCTGCTGCGCACGCATCATCAGCGCATCCGCGAAGCCGCGCAGCAGCATCACCAGACCGAGGATGATGTACATGATGCCGATCTTCTTGTGGTCGATACTGGTGATCCAGTCGCGCCAGATCGTGCCCCAAAGGTTGAAACGCGTGATGAGTGCAAGAATCGCCGTGCCACCTATGGCCACCGAGATAAATGTGGCCAGCAGGATGGGGTCGTGCAAGGGAATCGACTCCCAGGACAGGCGACCAAAAATAAGTTGGGTCAGGCTTGTATCTTCAAACATGGTTCGGTCTCAACAAATTCGTTTGGCTGGAGAAATGCATACCACCGTGATTACTCGTGCTCGTGGTGCGCCATGGATTCATGCGCCGCGGCCTGCTGTTCCATAGTCAGGTGTTCCATAACCTGGCGTTCAATGGCCTGGTGTGGCGGGACTTGCTTTCCGGTAGCACGGTGATGGTCATGCTTCATCATTGCATCCATGCAGGTGGTGTTCTCGGCCACACAGCGGTTGAGGATGGCATGGTAAAGAGTGGGGTCAACGCTGCTGTAGCGACGCACAGGCTCACGCTCGCTGGGTTTTTCCAGCGCCACATAAGTAGGTTTATCGAGCGCACCACCTTGGGCCTTGACGTCCTTCACCCAGCTTTCAAAGTCGGACTGACTCATGCCGTGGTACTTGAAGCGCATGTGGGAAAAGCCGTGTCCACTGTAATTCGCGGAAAATCCTTCATAAGTGCCGGGCTTGTTGAGCACAGCATGCAGCTTGGTCTCCATGCCTGCCATGGCATAAATCTGTCCCGCTAGTGCTGGAATAAAGAATGAGTTCATGTAAGTTGATGCCGTGATCTTGAACTGTATGGGCACGTCCACGGGCGTCGCTAGTTCGTTGACCGTCGCAATGCCCTGCTCGGGATAGATGAACAGCCATTTCCAGTCGAGCGCGACAACCTCGACCACCATGGGTTTGTGATCGGCAGGCAGCGGGCGTTCGGCATCAATACGTGACAGCGGGCGGTACGGGTCGAGCGTATGCGTGGTAATCCAGGTGATCAGGCCAAGCACGATAATGATGAGCAATGGCGCACCCCAAATCACGAGCTCCAGCTTGGTGGAGTGATCCCAGTCCGGCTCGTATTTCGCGGCGGTATTGC
>Ga0196972_1000313_pt1 | contig 30073 bp, 19 predicted proteins | sample S1v_2013CmetaG_FD_148618 | JGI IMG/M metagenome (GOLD analysis project Ga0196972, IMG submission 148618) | Soil microbial communities from Anza Borrego desert, Southern California, United States - S1+v_20-13C | ecosystem: Environmental > Terrestrial > Soil > Desert | place: USA: California...
AGATGAATGCGCTCGATTCCGGCTGGTCGCTCGTCTCCATCGCGCAAAACTTCATCGACAGTCCGGAGTTCGCGCGCACCTACGGCAGCCTGGACGACCGGGCATTCGTCACGCGGCTCTATGCGAACGTCCTCCACCGTCAGCCAGATTCCGGTGGATTGGAATTCCACATCAACAACCTGGCCGGCGGCATGTCGCGGGCACAGACCCTGGTCGGTTTCTCGGAATCGCCGGAGAACCAGGCCGCATTGATCGGGGTGATCCAGGGCGGGATGGAGTATGTACCGGTAGCGTAGCCAGCGGATCAGGAATCACGATACCGCAGTTTTCCTCAAGCAACCTCAAGGGCAAGACGCCGGATAGCCTCTTCGATTCGCTGCGTGAATCCGGCGACATCACACAGGGCGGACTGCCGCATCTGCGAGCGCATGGCCGATCGAAGCGTGCGTATGCGATCGGGATTGCCGGCCAGCTCGGCAGCAATACGCACATAATCATCGGCGCTCTCCGCTGCAAGCTCCTCCAGCCCGATCGCCTTTAGAAACGCGTAGCTCTGCCTGCTCACGACCCGCCCCTGCGGCCAGGTCACCACCGGCACGCCCATCCACAGCGCTTCGCAGCTTGTCAGTCCTCCGGTGAAGGGGAATGTATCGAGGCAGATATCGATGTCCGCGTATTCCTTCAACACATCGACATGGAACGAGGCGCCGCGCAGCACTATCCGATCCGCCGCGATTCCATGGCGGGCAAACGCGCCGCTGATCTGCGCGCGCATTTCCTCGTCCTGGAAGGTCCGCCATTTGAGCAACAGGCGTGATTCCGGCACTGCTGCCAGCACCCTCGCCCACAATGCAATGACTGCAGGGTTCAGTTTGGCCGTGTTGTTGAAGGAACCGAAGGTGACATGGCCGTTGACCGGACATGGCGCGGGCGCGACATCCTCCGGTGCGAACGGAACCGGCGCATAGCAAAAACGTCCTCCGTCCAGCCGCACGATGCGTTCAACGAACTGCGCTTCCATGCCTGACGGCGCATGCCAGTCATCGAGCAAAACGGCATCCATCACGGGCAGCCCCGTCGTCGCGAAATAGCCCAGCCAGCTCACCTGCACCGGAGCTGGACGATAGGCGAAAACCGTCAGACGCGAACCGGCGGTGTGCCCGGAGAGATCCACGAGCACGTCGATACCGTCTTGCCGGATCTGCTCCGCAACTGCGGCATCATCGAGATTGCGGATGTCGCGGAAGGTGGATGCCTGACGCACGGTAGCGGTAACCCAGTCATCGACCTGGCCGGCGCTGTATGTGAAAACCTGCATGCGCGACCGGTTGTGCGACGCGATCACGTCCTTCACGAACAGGCCGACCGTGTGCTGGCAGAAGTCGGCGGAGACATAACCGACACGCAATGGCCGCCCATCAAGCGGAGGCATTGCAGGACGCTCGCGCATGCCTCCGGCATTCGCGACGGCCCACGCTCCCCATGCCTTTGCCTGGGCAAGTCGCTCTTCGTCGGGTACGTCCGGATCGTACTCAAGGCTCAACAGGGCATTGCGGCGGATGACAGGATGGTCGGGCAGATGGCTGAGCAACAGCGCATAAAGCTGTCGCGATTGCACATGGTCGCCGGCTTGCTGCGCGATATTCGCGAGATTGACGAGCGGGCGCAGGTCCGAAGGCGCGAGGACGCGAACACGCTCGAAACAGCGCCGTGCCGCCGTCAAGAAGCCGAAGGACAGCAACAGGGAACCCACCTGAAGCAGTACGTCGGCCTGGCCTGCATGCGCGTCAACGATTCCCCTGCACACACGGAGAAAGCCGTCAAAATGCCCGCGTTGCGCCTCGGCTTGCGCCAACGTCAGCTTGCGTTGCCAGTCTTGCGCCTCTTGCACCTTTTCCCCGCTTGTCTGCCCCGCGGAATTTGCGGAATGGAGAGGATACAGGGACGACATGCAAAGCAAAAGCGCCGTCTGCAAATCCAGACTAGACGCCGAAAATCCGGCGCGACATGTCCAGGAACGGGTCCATCCTCGGAGGACAAGCCCTGTTAACAAATTGAAATGTTATTAACATTCGGCTATAGTTTCGCTGCGGTTTTGTTTCCAATCAAACAACTTTCTCGCACAGCCGGTTATCCCTGACTGAGGATGCTAAAGATCAAGGGCGAGATGTGCGTATCTGACGATAGCGCTCCATGGCCACTCCAACTACCTCTTCCAACTACGCCGTTATCCCGGTCACCCGGGTCCGCACCATCGACGCCCTGCTCGAAGGCGTCAAGTGGCGCAGCTCCGACATCACCTACAGCTTCCCTACGACCGGGTCGTACTGGTCCACGTCCTCCAGCGCAGGCTACGGCAATTCCACCGGACTCCGCGAGCCGTGGAGCGAGCAGTACACTCCTCTCACCCTCGCCCAGCAGCTGCAGTTCAAGGCCGCACTCCAGAAATGGGCCAACGTCGCCGCTGTCCGATTCACGGAAACAGCCGATAACGCCAGTACAGTCGGCGACATCCGCATCGCCACGACCTGGATGGCCTCCACCGACGACTCGGAAGCATGGGCCTATCCGCCTGATGGCGATCCGACCGGGGGCGACATCTGGATCAACGCAGACGCCAATTCCGCGACGTCCGAACTCAAAGCCGGCTCCTACGGATTCCTGACCCTGCTGCACGAACTTGGACACACGCTCGGTCTCAAGCATCCGCACGAAACGAGTATCCTCAACAACGCGACGCTGCACAGCATCGAGGACGTGCTTTATCACACCGTGATGAGCTACTACTCCAGCCCCGGCGAAAACAACACTCATCTCTCGCATTACCCGACCACGCCGATGCTGTTCGACATCCAGGCAATCCAGCGCGTTTACGGGAAGAACACCGGTTTCAATGCTTCCGATAACATCTACCGTTTCGACGACAGCACCACCTACATTGAGACCATCTGGGATGCAGGTGGCACGAACTCCATCGTGTACGCCGGGGTACAGGATGTGCTGATCGACTTGCGCGAAGGAAGCGGGAGCCGGATCGGAAACGACGTATCGGTGATGAATGAATTCAGCACGGCGATCGATACCATACCTAACGTCTGGATCGCCTACGGCACCACGATCCACAACGCGACCGGCGGCGCGGGAAGGAACACCATCTTCGGCAACGCCCTGAACAACACCCTGACGGGCGGGCCGAATGACAACGTGATATTTGCGGATAAAGGAAACGACACCATCGTCCTTGGAGACACAGGAATCAATGTTGTCTCCGGCGATGAAGGTTCCGACACAGTGGTCTTCAGTGGATCCCGCAGCATGTACACGATCACCGCGACGGACGCCATATTCAACATCGAGACCGGCAACCCGGAACAGGCGACCAGCGTGTCCGAAGTCGAGCGAATCAAGTTTGCGGACAGTATGATCGCGCTGGATATTGACGGCAATGCCGGTGCCGCATACCGCCTCTACCGGGCCGCGTTCGACCGTGAGCCCGACAAGCCCGGGCTGGGCTTTTGGATCGACAAACTCGACAAAGGTGCCAGTCTCACGGAGGTTGCTGCCGGCTTTTTCGACTCGCCGGAATTCAAGACCCTGTACGGCAGCAATCCTTCGACCGCCGACTACCTCATCCGCTTCTACCAGAACGTTCTGCACCGCGCTCCGGACGAAGGCGGCTTCAAGGCCTGGATGAATGAACTGACGAACGGCCACCGGTCGCCTGTCATCGCCCTCGCCCAGTTCAGCGAAAGCCCGGAGAACCAGGCGCAGGTGATCGGCGTGATACAGAACGGGATCGAGTTCATTCCGGTATAGCGAACTCTCGACCAAAAAGATTACGTATCAGGCAATTTTTCGTATATTGCTTACCTTTAACAATGATAAGAGGTGATTAGGATGGCGACAGTCTTATATGGTAATGGCGGTATCAAATACGATTACGCCTCGGTACAAAGCGGCATGTTCACCAAGGTCACCAGCTCGCAAGTGGTGATCACAACGACCGAGGGTTGGGCCATTACCGGATACGGCAACTTCAACCTTTCAAACGGATCGATCACCGGCGGCACGATCACCGCTTATTCCGTCAACCGTCCCGACGGTCAGCTGTATGTCTCCGTTTCGGGCCTGAGCCTGTCGGTGTCCACCTACAACAACTACGCGAACCGGGGCGATGGACTCGGCCTGTTCAAGCATATCCTCAGTGGCAATGACTCCACGTCCGGCGGCACAGGCAACGACACCTTCCTTTCGACGTCCGGCTACGACTTCTACTACGGCGGCGGCGGGACAGACATTGTGTACTACGCCACGACGCGCGCCAGCCATACCATCACGAAGAACACCACCAACAACACAATGACGGTCAGCAAACCGTTCACCTCTGCCGTTGACAGCTTGGACAAGACCGTCGAGCGGATACATTTCGCCGACAACAAGGCTGTCGCCTTCGACGTCGATGGCACCGCCGGTCAGGTCTACCGCATGTACCAAGCGGCGTTCGACCGCAAACCGGATGTCGGCGGCCTCGGGTTATGGATTGCGACGATGGAAAGTGGCATGAGCCTGGCCGACGTCGCCGCAGGATTTGCGAACTCCCAGGAGTTCAAGAACCTGTACGGTGCATCACCGACCACTGCCGAACTGGTCACCCGCCTCTACCAGAACGTCCTCCACCGAGCACCCGATTCCGGAGGTTTTCAACACTGGACGGGCCTGCTAGATAGCGGACAACTGGCGGTCAAGGATGTGATGGTGGGGTTTTCGGAGTCGCTGGAGAACAAGGCAGCAGTGATGGGATCGATCAGTGGCGGGATGGAATATAACCTTTGGTTGGGGTAAGGGTAGCTGAAAGGTTGCGGATAACCAATTCTGGCTGTTTACCCTCTATGAGAAGGATGAGGCCGAAAACTTGACCGCAGCTTCCCTGAAGAACTGGCGATCTTCTTCGTTGCCGAAGATCGGTTCACGGTTATTTCTCCCGCAATTCGAAGTTATACTAACATTCATTCAATCACAGTATAACGGAAGCGATTGGTTATACTAGAGAATAAAAATTTTAGTATAACCATGGCACCATACATCGACCTGTCTCTCACTGCCCAGACTGCATATGCACAGTTGCTGGATGCCGCGCTCTCGGCAGAACACCTCCGTTCGGTTGCGGACCTGTCCGGATCGTTTGCACCGAAAACCGTGAAGGGGCATAAGTATTGGTACTTTCAGTACACCGAGCCCTCGGGCAAACTCCGCCAGATCTTTGTAGGACCAGAAAGCGAAGCAGTAAAGGCGCTAATTGAGCGCAAGTCATCAGGGGCGGTAACTGCACCTCTGGTGGCCTTGTCACGTTCGGCAATTGCGTTAGGCTGTGCCAATGTACTGCCAAGGCATTTTCGAGTCATTCGCAGATTGGCAGAGTATGGTTTTTTCCGCGCAGGCGGCATGCTGATCGGTACGCATGCCTTTCTGGCGTTTGGCAACATGCTTGGTGTTACCTGGGGCGATTCATCCCGGACGCAGGATATTGATTTCGCACATGCAGGAAAAAATCTTGCGATCGCTTTGCCGGCTGACGTGGAGGTAAAGACGCATGAAGCCATCGAATCGCTTGAGATGGGGTTCCTTCCGGTTTCAGGCTTGTCCAGCAAGGCCGGTGCGACCTATCTGAATCCCAAAGAACCGGATTTCAGGCTTGACTTCCTGACCACCCTACATCGTGGTGGCGATACACCATACGAACATCCCCAGTTGCACGTCACGCTACAGCCGCTGAAGTTCATGGAATTTTCCCTGGAAAATGTACAACAGTCCGTCCTCTTTTGTGTCGAGGGTGCGGTCGTTGTTAACGTTCCCCACCCTGCTCGTTACGCGCTTCACAAGCTGCTGGTATACGGCGAACGCAGTGGCGCATTTGCCGCCAAGAGCAACAAGGATATTGTGCAGGCCGGCTGTCTCCTCACATTGCTGAAAGAACGACGCCCTTGGGAAGTCGAGGAAGCGTGGACAGATCTGATTTCCCGAGGAAAAGGCTGGGTGTCTCGCGCAATGCAGGGACGCAATGCGGTCGGAAAAGTATTCCCTGCCCTGGAAATCGAAAATTGGCTCGATGTCCCTGCTTGACGAGAACCAGAAAAACCAAGGTTCTAACCTGGCAGTCAAAGCTGTAGCCACATCACGGGCGGCACGATCACCGCCGATTCCATAACCGCGCCGACGGCCAGCTTTATGCCTCCATGTCGGGACTGAGCCTGTCGGTGTCCACCTACAACAACTATGCGAACCGGGGCGATGGAGTCGGCCTGTTCAAGCATGTCCTTAGCGGCAATGACTCCACGTCCGGTGCGACCGGCAACGACACCTTCCTTTCAACGTCGATGGCGTCGCCGGCCAAGTCTACCGCATGTACCAGGCGGCGTTCGACCGCAAACCCGATGCCGGCGGCCTCGGGTTATGGATTGCGACGATGGAAAGTGGCATGAGCCTGGCCGACGTCGCCGCAGGATTTGCGAACTCCCAGGAGTTCAAGAACCTGTACGGTGCATCACCCACCAATGCCGAACTGGTCACCCGCCTCTACCAGAACGTCCTCCACCGAGCACCCGATTCCGGAGGTTTTCAGCACTGGACGGGCTTGCTTGATAGCGGGCAGCTGGCTGTCAAGGATGTGATGGTAGGGGTTTTCGGAGTCGTTGGAGAAGAAGGCAGCAGTGGTGGGATCGATCAGCGGCGGGATGGAATACAACCTGTGGTTGGGCTAAGTGTGATTGCAAGACCTGCCCCCAAGATCTCGGACGCGTTGTGATCCATACAGGGTGTTGGAAATCATTCCGGTTTCGTGGCAGCTTCCGGGCTTGCGGAGAATAGCCTCCAATCTCCGCAAAAAATACGGTGAATATATTGTCCACGCGGGCATTCCGGCGCATAATCGCCGCATGAATGGCGGAGATTACATCTATGTCTGGCAGGCCGGCGACTGGCCAAACTGGCGCTACGACCTGACTGCACTCGCCGGGCCCTTAGCCGATGTCAGCCGTGCTCAGGGATTACTGCTGGGCCGGTTGGCCGATGTTGGCATGGCTTTGCGCGACCAGGCCAACCTGGCAGCACTGACCGAGGACGTGGTCAAGACCAGCGAAATTGAAGGCGAGCGGCTGAACATAGGCTCGGTACGTTCATCGATTGCCCGCCGCTTGGGTGTCGACATCGGCGCCCTGGCCCCGGTAGACCGTCATGTCGAAGGTGTGGTCGAGATGGTACTCGATGCCACTGTCAACTGCACTGTTCCGATGACACGGGAACGGATATTCGGCTGGCATGCGGCGCTCTTCCCGACTGGCTATTCAGGCATGTCCAGGATCAAGGTCGGCGGCTGGCGAGATGACGCCGATGGCCCGATGCAAGTAGTATCCGGCCCCGTTGGCCGCCAACGGGTGCATTTCGAGGCACCGCCGGCGGACCGCCTGGATGCGGAGACAAGCCGTTTTCTTGACTGGCTCAATGGCGAAACCGGCGAACCTTCGCTCATCAAGGCAGGCTTGGGGCATCTTTGGTTTGTTACCTTGCATCCTTTCGACGACGGCAATGGCCGCATCGCCCGTGCGATTGGGGACCTGCTGCTCGCCCGCGCCGACGGTAGCCCACAGCGTTTCTACAGCCTGTCGGCGCAGATCCAGCGAGAGCGCGATGCCTACTACGACATCCTGGAGCGCACGCAGAAGGGCACACTTGATGTCACCGCCTGGCTCGCGTGGTTCCTGGCTGCCTTGCACCGTGCCGTCTATCACGCGGGGCGCACACTCGATGACGTGTTGGCCAAGGCTCGCTTCTGGCAGCGTTTTGCCGGAACGCCAATGAACGAACGGCAAGTGAAGCTCGTCAATCGATTGCTCGACGGCTTCGAAGGTAAGCTCACTACCAGCAAATGGGCTGCCATCGCAAAATGTTCGCCGGACACGGCCCTGCGTGACATCAATGAACTCGTTGCGAATGGGGTGCTACGCAAATCCGGTTCGAGGGGGCGCAGTACCAGCTATGAGTTGCTCGCCACGTCGATCACGTGAATGAAGGGGAAGATGAAGTCGAGGATCTCGTGATTCCGCAAACAAAAAAGCCGCGAAGGTTGCCCCGCGCGGCTCGCTCATTGATGTCGACTTCTCATTCCGGCAGATACTGCCGCGCCAATGCCCGGATAGCAACATCAGTCATCGCACCTTTCGACGCCACGGCCCACAGGTCAACCCCATTCGGACGCCGCTTCCCAGCCATGGCTTGAAACCCTGTCTGTTGAAGCGTCGCTAGCAAGACCTTCAACGTAAAGCCGCATTTGTGGGCCATGAAATGATTATCTTGCGCGAGCGCCGGACGATAGCCGTAGACAATGTCGAGCGGCGTAATCGGGCCGGCAGGCGAGGGCCAGCACCCACATGAAGGACAGTACGACTCATATTAAGATGAAACCGCGATGATGTGTGATTGCAAGACCGGCCCCCGTGATTTCTCAAATCATCCAGGCAAGCACATATCGAACCCGACACCATTCGGTGCCGGATAAGCAAATCCACGAAAAATCAGGCGATCTGTAACGCCTTCAATAGTGGCAGCTGTTTATCTGCAAATGTCTGCGCCTGCGCCCCCAGGTGCGCTCTGTTTTCTTCAACGGACTCGAGAGTCTTACCTTCCTTCTGAATTCTCTGCCCTTGGGATGCGAGAACCTGCCAAGCGTAATCGGCCCAATCCTGCGGTGTTTTTCTCCCCTGCTCACGCGCGAGCAAAAATAATTGCGCTATTCGACCGACCGCCACACCTCCGCCGATAGTCGGACTTGCCAAGTAATTGATTTCACCGTTTCCGCGCGCTTTGTCCATCAGGTGCTTATTGAGTTTATCAGTGCTCTTTTTCACCTTGGCAACGCTTTGTTCTTCCTGCACCGGCATAAGATAACCCGCACCGGCCAACACCATAATCGCCTGCAAAAGCTTGCCAAAATTAAGACCATTATTGCCACGCAATGTCTGTTCGATCTGCCCGAGGGTCTTCACCTTGTGATCTGCAAGTACATCGAGTATCGGCGCGTAGACTGCCGCATTCATATCCGCGTCACCCAGCGCGCCTTTTACTTTCAACACAACATCAGCGCGATGCGTCGCGAGGATTACCTGCTGGTCTCGTAAAACCTCCGCTTGCTCCAAAGCCGATAGCTTCCTCGCACCCTTTACCCAGTAATCCTTCCGGAATTGCTGATTAACCATAAAATCACGAACCGTCTCACGGAAATTTGCGTCGGGAATTTCTTTTAGAAACGAAAGCTGCTCACCGGTGAGATTGAGCTGATCGATATGATCTAGGTAATGTGCTGAGCAAGCATAGGACAACTTTGCCGGCTCCAACCACTGGGCCATAGTCGCGAAATGCATTGGATGCCAATCGCGATTAAAGTACTCATGAGCAAGATAGCGTCGATTCTGATCCCTCATCAGCTTGAGTCGCTCGTCAACGAGCGGAGTGCCTCGTGCATATGCTGGATTTGTCGCCAGCAGTCGTGTCGCAAATTCAAGAGCACCATCAACACGGCTGACAATGCCATGACCTTCGGATCCGATAACCTCGGCATGCTCTGTCAGCAAATGCCGCAATGGGACGTAAGACGCCCAACCGGGCAAGGTGTTATAGCTGACGTAGAGAACGCCTCCAACTTTGAGCTTGCGGCGAATGAAATCGACGATGATTGTGCGGTTCTCATCGCTGATCCAGGTCCAAATACCATGCAGTCCGATATAGTCGAAATCGGGCAGGTCTGTCCGAGTGCAAAAATCAGCAAACGCATCATCATAGAGCCGGGCGCCAGAGTCGGCGGCGTCGGCCAATTCCTGAGCAAATGCCGCTTGTGCAGGATTGAAATCTGTACCACACCATTTCACAGTGGACGCAGCCGCATGAAAATTAGCCGACAAGCCTTGTCCGAATCCAAGTTCGCATGCATTGCCAACTTCCGGAAACACCAACCCCGCATTAAGAAATGCCAGCTTGACACGTAACGGGTTCAGTTCAGTGTAATAGCCATAGGTATAGCCAACGTCGGCTACATAGCCGGCAGTCCAGTCAGTCATTGATTCTCCTCGATGTATGGATCTTTCTTTAATGCACTGATAGCAATGGCATTAAAGCTATTGATTACGATGTCTTGGTCGGTAGGTCAAACTGGCAAGTACGTTTTGGCCAAGTTCTCAAGTGCAGCATCCGACATTGATTCTTTACCAGCGATTGCCCAAAGATCAAATGCTACTGGCCTCCGCTTGCCGGCAAATGCTGAAAAACCGTTCGCCTTTAAGGTCGCAAGAAGAACCTTAAGCGTGAAGCCGCATTTATGTGCCATAAAGTAATTCCCTTGGGCCAAGGCTGGTCGGTAACCATAGAGAATGTCTAACGGAGTAATCGGGCCTGCGGAAGACTGATAAGCGACACCAGTTAAATTGTCTTCCGCTATAAGCTTCGCAACGGACTGTAGGTCTGGGCAGGTAATAAGTAAGAACCCTCCGGGCTTTAATACCCTTAGGAACTCTTTCAACACAACTGGCACCTCATGCGGGTATACATGCTCAATGTTATGTGCAGAGTAGACTGCGTCCATACTCTCGTCCAGGACTGCAGACATATCGAGCATAGAGCCGATGATATGAGGATTATTGGCAGGATCAATGTCCAATCGGACCTCGGTCCACTCCGCTGCGCGAAATCCGACGGGTAGGACAGCACCGCTATCCGGATGACCTGCGCCAACGTGTAAGACAGTACGTTTCATGTCAGAGATAATCCCTAAGGATGGTTACAGGCGGCGGAGTGCGCCGTGCACATTAATTCCGGTAGTTATTTTGTAGAGATGCAATATCAGCCTTACTTACCTCATCTGGAACTACGAGCACGAAGCTAACCTGTGGAAACCCACTCGCCGAAGTGATGGTAGAAGCGCGGCGACAAATGGTAGTCATCGATATGCCATTTTCCTGTTGCCTTGCCGCTACAGTCGGCAGTTGCCTGGTACACATCAAGAAAGTACCAGCCGCGCGCTGTAACACCTGCCTTTAGACGAAGATTCACTTTATGAATCATGTCGAGAAACTCATGCTCTTCCGCCCCACCTCCAGCTAAGGAAAGTTGATACGCCGGTGCTGGTACACCTTGGATGATCACTGTTCGTAGTTCCTTATGCTTGAACTGCGATTCAAGCCATTCGAGGTAATGATCGATGGTGGTTGATATCAGCGAGTCAAGGCCCACGCTCTTTTTCTTGGCGACCATCCATAGACCTTCGTCCTGCCGGCAATCAATTTCCCCAACTGTTATTAGAACGTCCGCTTGTCCCGGAAGTGCCAAAATGCGGTCAGCGAACTGTGCCTTAAACCGGTTCGGAGATTTTTGTCCAAGATGAAAGAACTTTACACCGATTACGAGGCCACTCTTACCGATGAACGACTCCCCACGCCAGTTAATTGGCTGGCCGGATGGAGACAAACTGTGGGAGTCTCCCAAGACATAGAGGATGCGAGATTTTACGGTTTCAGCTTTTGATGATTCGGTGATCGAATGAACTTCGGCTAGTGCACGTAGGTAAATGAAATATGCGTGCATGAATCGATCGTCGCGTGCCCGAGGTTTTGAAAAGTCACTATGGCCATCGACAAGTTGTTGCAATTCTTCCATTCGGCCATGGCGCCAAAGGTGAATCATTCGAAAGACTTGTACGTCAGCTGTCAGGCGCTCATGGGCCAACCCGATTTGTTCAAGCCATGCCGTGCGCGCCTCTACCTCGCCATCAAGCGAAGCACATGAACCTGTCATTGTCAGCCATACCCTTACCATGACAGGATCAAACTCCCTGCGCTCTGCCAGCTGGCTTATTGCATCTCGGAGCATCGAGTCTGCGTCCAAAATACGATCTTGTTTCAGCAGTAGCAAAGCGAGGCCAACTATGGCTGGGGCATAATCAGACTTGCACTGCAAGGCGCGCATATAACTTGCGCTGGCCGCTTCAATATCATCGATCGCGCTGAGGGCATTACCCAAGTTACTGTGTGCTTGGGGATGCTCGTTGTGGATTTCTAGCGCACGACGATAGTGGGCAATTGCGTCCGGATGCAACCCTAGTTCGTACAGCGCGTTACCCAAATCGTTATGCGCCGAGTATGAATCCGGCTTCATCGCGACAGCCTGCCTCAGAATTATGCAAGCATCCTCCGGTCTCCCTAGACCAATTAATGCCGCACCCAAATGCACCAACGCCTGAACATTATCGGGCTGGACGGTGCAAGCACGGTTAGCATATGCCGCGGCCACATCAAATAACCCCCGCTCAAGCGCATTCTTCGAAGCATTTGCGAGACATGAAGGGTTATCCGGTGTTAATTCAAGGGCGCGCTCGAACGCAATACTCGCATCCTCTTTTTTCCCACAGCAACTCATTGCCACCGCGAGATGATTCCAAACCTCTCCATCATCAGTAAGTAGCTGAGATGCGCGCATCAACCATTCGAGCGCCTCAACGTACCGCGTTTTCACCAGCAAAGCGGCGCCGAGCAAGTGAGCCCCCTTTGCTGCATGCTTGTTGTCTCTAATTAAATTACGTGCAAGTTCTTCTGCCTCGTCGTGCTGCCTTGTATTGATCAGAGTCCAGAAACGGGCATAAATGGTTTGTGTCGATTCATCTTGGTTTACCAGCTCATTTTGGACGCTAACCGAAGTCAAGGACTGTGCAATTACAGCTGCAACTTCATTCACGTCCTGCCCGCTGAGCCCTAGACCAACCCCTTTTTCTAGCACCTGCTTAGCCTCGGGAAAATATCCTGAGTTGACCAAAGACTTTATATAGGTCATCCAAAACCCTCGTTCGGATGGCCGTACTTCTAATGCAGTCTTGAATAATGGTAGCGCTTCGTGCTGACGCTTCAGCTGCACCAGCAGTACACCGAGGTTGTAATTGGCGTCAGCATGGCGAGCATCGATAGCTAGCAAGGCACGGTAGGACGTCTCAGCTTCTGACAAACGACCAGAACGATGAAGCTCGCGTGCACAATGAAAAAGATTTGCAGAAGGCATCTTTTCCAAGTCCTAAAAAAAAACCGCCTCACAAAAATCGGAGGCGGTTGAACCTGTGAACCTATAGATTAGGCACACCAAGGTGTGCCTAATCGGTACGACAAATTACGACAGGAGCAGGTTGTTGTTGCCGTCGATGGTCGCGGTGGTAATACCGGTCACACCAGTCAGCTTGATCAGTGCGTCAGCAGCATCTTGGGTAGCATTGTTGTCACCCGAGATGTAGACGTACGTGTCAGAGCCGTGCTCGAACACAACGAAGTCACCGTCAGCGTCCATGCCCTTGGTAGCGGCAACGATGCGCTCGGCGAGCGTGTCGTCGTCAGCGTGGAACGTTGCGATACCCTTCGAGCTGACCTGCGCGGTGGTAGCAACAGCAGTAGCAGCAGCAGCGTCAATCGTCAGGTTTGCATCCCAGTCGATGATGTCCACGGACTTCGCGTAGTCGGTAATCGTCTCGAAGACGGTTGCCGACGGAGCTCCGGAACCATCTGCCGAGATGAACACGAAGGTATCCGCACCACCGTTACCGGTCAGGATATCGTCGCCGTCGTCACCGTTGATGGTATCCGCACCGGAACCACCCTTGATGATGTCAGCCTCAAGGGAGCCACCGATCGACAGCTTGCCGGTAAAGGCCGAAGCGTTAAAGTCGACAGCCTTGGAGAACACCGCGCCTGCAGCCGTGCCGCCGGAAATCGTCAGGTCGGTCGAGCCGGTCAGAACGAAGCTGCCTGCGCTGACGTTGTCGATGACGTTGACTGCAGTGGACGCAGCTTCACTGGTGATGGTGTTCGTCACTGCAGTGGTCGAGGTGGTGGAAGACACCAGGTTGACGGTCGAGATGCCGGAAGCAATAACCAGCGCTGCGTTACCAGCAGTACCGTTGTCGGCGATCAGGTTGACACCTGCTGCGCCGTTCAGTTCCAGCGTGAACGTCTGGTTCGGCAGAGCACCGGACACCGTCAGCGCATCACCGGCGGTACCAGCAGCACCCAGGTCAAGGCCGGTGGAGAGCTTGAGGCTGTCACCAGCAACGTTGGTCATCGTCACTGCAGCGGTCAGAGCAGCAGTTGCCTCAAACGCGGTTTGCGTGAAGTAACCAGCATCGATTGCGGTCAGTGCACCGCTGGTGGCGATCGCATCCAGACCGGAGATCTTGTTGACCAGAGCCAGTGCAGTAGCGTCGACAGCGGCCGCGTCGAGGGTCGTAGAAGACACTTGCAGGGTGTCAGTGCCTTCACCCAGGGTGATGCTGTCAGCCGAGGTCAGGTCAGCAACAGCGATAATGACGCGGTCATTGCCTGCACCGGTGTTCACAGTGTCGTTACCTGCACCAACCGTGAAGGTGTCAGCAGCTGCACCGCCAGTCAGCGTGTCGTTACCAGCACCGGTCACGACGGTGTTCTTACCAGAACCACCAGTGAACTTAACGTTGTCACCACCAGTACCCAGAGTCAGGGTCAGGTTGCCGGACATGCCAGATGCTTCAACCGTACCGTCGAATGCGAGGGTGTCAGTTGCATCCTTGAAGTCGATGTTGTTGGTGACCGTCAGGTTACGAGCACCGGTGATGTTCACAGTACCCAGCGAAGTATCGGTCAGCGTTGCGATCGTGCTTGCGCCGGTCGTCGTGCTAGCCGCACCGACGATTTCGACGTTCAGAGTCTCAATGCCAGCGATCGTAACGGTGTCAACGGATGCACCTTCCAGCTTCAGCTTAGCGGAGTCGGACGAACCGGTCACGCTGCTGTAAGTCGTAGTGACGTGGTATTCGCCGTCGCCACCCTTAATACCGGTTGCCACGGAAGTGGAAACACCGGTGATTGCGAAGGTATCTTCCGTACCGTTAGTCGAGCCCGAGTAAGCGTTCGACCAAACTTCGGTCAGGCCGGTTGCGGTAGAGCCACTGAACGTATAGGTGGCGGCTGTACCAGCAGTACCGTCGTTCACGTCAATGTAGACCTTCTCAACGTTGCTGATGACCGGAGTGATCGTTTCCGCAGCAGTAGTTGCCTGAACCGAATAAATCGTATCAGTACCATTGCCGCCGTCGATCACGTCGCCGCCGGAGAATGCGCCGTCGTCATTCGCGTAGATCGTGTCATCATTTGCAGTGGTTTTCGTTGCAGTCGTCAGCGAATTCGGCGAGAGGTTGTCTGCACCCGTAGTAAGGGTGAAGATGGAGCCTGCGACACCGCCGCCCGAAGCGGAGATCGTCGAAACCGTGGTAGCCAGGGATGCGGTTGCGGCGGTCAGCGAAGCAGCGGTCTGACCAACGGTCGCCAGCCAGGCTGCAGCGGTTGCATTTGCAGTAGCGCCGCTGTACGCGTTGATTTCGGCAACGGTGTCGAGTGCAGCGGTGAAAGACTTGGCTGCGGACAGCTTGTTAGCGAGCGTGTCAACGTCACCCGGGCCTGCGTCACGAATGATGTCGGTCACCAGGGAAGACACGGTCGACGTGCCGGTTGCCAAGTGGTTAATCCAGTTGGTCAGGCCTGCAGCATCCGGATCGCGGCCCAGCAGGTTTTGGTAAACCTTGGTGACGATCTGGCTGGTGGTCATGCCTTGGAAAACAATGGTGTACTCAGCCGATTTTGCGAATTCGGTGCTGATCGCGGCCTTGACAGCGGCGAGATCCTTGCCAGCTGCATATGCTTCCCAGTTCGCCAGGCCCGATACGTCGGCCGGACGATTGAAGTAAGCAACGTACATCTGCTGGATGGTATCGGTATAAATAGACATTCAAAAACTCCTAGGAAGTTTATTAGTGGTACAACTCTGCATGAATTTAAAACTTGCCAGTCTGCAGGACTGCGTGAGAATAGTCGCAGAATGTAACGGCCAGAAATGTGACGGCAATCACAAGTTACCGGAAAACCACAACTTTGCTCACTCTTTTGCCACAAACATTTGGGCAACGCATTATGAAAGATTGTCAACAGGAAAGCAACCGATTGGATAAGGGAGGCGGGAAAATGGCGCAGCGCACCGCATTCTGCCTTGATGATGACTATCCAACACGGAATATGGCGCGGGCACGACCGAAATACGGTATTTGGAGCGCATGGCGGGTTTCGTTGCGCTCTATCCACGCTACAAATTCATTTGGGTCTATTTGGTAACCAGTGCCGGCGTGGCAAAACGCGCGTCCATTTGCCCCTCCCCGGTGCACGGGAAGGGAGCGGAGTGCGCAGGACAGGCTATTTCGTCCAGTAAGTAGCACCAGCAGCGGTGCGCCGGTCGTCCAGGCGGCTTTGGAACAGATAGGCTGCGCTGCCGCCATTCTCGGCGCTCAGGAAGCCGGAGACATTCATGTTGGTGGGACGCAAGAACTGGTTCTCACCGTACAGTTGACCATCTCGGCCAACATCGCCCTTTGCCTGGAGATTGAAACGCTCCGCCTGACTGACAAGGTCGAAGCTGGTGGAGAACGTTGCCTTGGCAAAATTCACGTTGAGGCGACCGTTTTCGAGGGTTGCGGCTTGCAGTGCGCCACCGCGTGACTCGTCTGTAATATATGCGGCACCATCTCGCATGGCGAAGTTCATCGAACCCGTCGTGGGCACCTGCCATTCGCTCCCGCGCGCGCGCAGCAGAGCGAAGTGGGCGTTGATCGCGATCAATTGCGCCTTTCCGCCCATATGCTGCTCCAGATCGATGGTAGGAGCCTGGTCGAGGACGGTTTGCCAGCGCCCCCAGATGATGTCGCGCGGCGGCGTGATCTCGATCACTTTTGGTGGCGTCGTCGCTTTCGCCGCAACAGCCAAGCTGTTGAAATCCGTATTTTTCTGTGGATCGAGGCTCAGATCCTTGGTCGCCGAAGTATTGCCGCCGGTGCTTTTGGGTTCGTCGGATCGCGGTGGCGCGGTGACATCCGGCGAGGTGCCGTTATTCGGCAACAATTGCGGCACCGCCTGCCCTTTTTGCACTTGCAGGAGTTGGCCCGCCTGTTTGGCAAACAATTCGCGGCTGCTTGCCCCTTCGCACGGCCCAACGCCCTCCGGCCCGCATGTACCGGAAAAACCGCTGACGACAACGCCCCCAGAGATGACGGCGATACGGGAGGTATCCTGGTCCGTGTATACAGTAAAGTCGGTGCCGCGCACGCCGATCGCGGCGACCGGGGTGTTGAAGCGGAAGTTCTGTTTTGCCTGCTTTGCACCGTCGCCGGAAATGGCGCGTGCGACGCCGTTGAGCAATTCGAGCTTGATACGGGTATTGGCCGGCTTTTCCTGGTCGACATGGTAGGCGACAATACGGGCGCGGCTGTTGGGACGCAGGATCAGAAAGCCGTTGTCTATCGTCTTCAGGTAAATGTAACCGTCAGCGCCGGTGGCGACTTCATCTCCTTCATGCACGGCATTGCCGAGAGAGATCTGATTGCCCGCGATCTCGGCCTTGCCGGCGACAAATACGATGCGCGCGGCTTCGCCAGCCTGTGCAAGGCTTGCGGTAATGAACAGACTGAGTGCGAGAATAATTTGACGGGACATGATAGACCTCTCCTCTTATGGCATTCTGCTGCCTGTGGCGGCCATTTCAGTGACAGCCGTCACATTTTCAGCGAGGAAGTGCAAAGATTACCACAGTGAACGTTGCAAAAATGCGAATTGATGCTATTTGAAGGACGTTCAAGTCATTTTGATTGCATTTCTGGAAACCATCAGCAGATGCCTGGATATGCACGGTCAGTGACTTCACTTTTTGACAGATTTGCCAGCACTTTTACTAACTAGCGCCTCATTGGGGCGGCAATGTTTCGTATCGGGACCGCAGACCATCATTGCGGCTAAAGCCCCCACACCTTCAACGGAAAGTCCGAACCGAGTCATGTGCGATATGCGGATTGCAATCGTCCGAATCCGGCTGTCGATGCGATTAATTTCCACAAAACATGGGATAGTTACCTCCGGTACATCCGGTTATACTTTCCTGTTGCCAATAAACCGTATGTACACACCGTGATCCGGCCACACTGTCTCCGAGCGGGATCACACTCTTTATGACCTTATTGATCAATCTCAGCGCATTTGCCTCATCCGCTGCCGTGATGCGCCTGGTCATCGCGTCGGCCGCTGTTCTGATCACGGTCGCTTCGCAGTGGTTTTCTCCCTTGCGGGAGTCCTTTCTTGCGGATGAGTGGTTGCGTGATCGCTTCATCCGCATGCAGGCATCCGCCACACCCGAATCCCGTATTGCCATCGTCGATATTGATGAAGCGAGCCTGAGCGCGGTTGGTCCGTGGCCGTGGCCGAGGGCGCGTATTGCTGACTTGCTGGAGCACCTGATCGGGGACTACGGGGTACGCGGCGTGGCACTCGACCTGGTGTTACCAGAACGTGCAGGTGCGACCGGCGATGCACGGTTGGCCATGCTGACGCAGCACGGCCCGGTGGTGCTGGCACAGGCATTTGACTATGTCATGCGCGTGCAGCCCTTGCGTATCGGCCAGATCGCCGGAGGCACACCTGCAAAGGAGCCCTCGGCGGCAATGCCCGCAACCGGCCATATCGGCAATCATGCGGGATTGGCTACCGCACGCCACGTCGGCAATATCGGTTTCGTGCCTGACGTAGATGGCACGATACGGCACATTCCCATGGTGACGCGGTTTGACGGACGCCATTACCCCACCCTGTCGCTGGCACTGTTCGATTGCTGCGCCGGCGCGACCGGAGGTCGCCGCATTGAAGGCTCCTGGCGCGTCCCCTACAGCCGTGAGTGGTCTGCCTATACCTTCGTGCCGGCGGCAGCCGTGCTCGACAGGAGCGCGCCGGCCGAACTGCTCTCCGGACGGCTGGTCATCGTCGGCTCCTCGTCGCTGGGCCTGACGGATCGGGTGGCAACGCCCTTCGATCCGTCGACCAGCGGCATGATGGTGCATGCGTCGGCCTTGTCAACGCTGCTGGATGAACAGGAGGGGCGGGTCGTGGAACGATGGCCGGGTCGATGGATTGCGAGTCTGTTTGCGATTCTGGTGGCGGCGGCGGCGGCTTACACTTTCCCGCGCTTGTCCGCAGTCTCCAATGTCGCGCTGCTGGCGGCTGCTTCCGTGGTGTGGCTGCTGCTCGCCTATTGGATCAGCCCCCATGATCCGGATTTTTCGGCCGCCGCGCCGCTGGCGTCGCATCTGTTCCTGCTGGCTGTCGCCGTGCCGTTTGACTGGCAGATCGCGCAGCGCAAGTCGCGCAGCCTGCTGGGAACGCTGCGGCAGTACGTGGCAAGTTCCGTGGTGGATGAGTTGTTGCGGCTGGGCCTGAAAGACCCGCTGACACCCCGGGAGCTGAACGTCACCACGCTGATCGCCGACATGGAAGGCTATACGACCTATGTCGAGGCGCTACCGATGGAGGATGCGGCACAGCTGACGCGCGATTTTCTGGCCTGCCTGACACGGCCGGTGCTGGCGAAGCACGGCACGATCGACAAGTACACCGGCGACGGCCTGGTCGCCTTCTGGGGAGCACCGCTGCCGGTGGAAGATCATGCCGACCTGGCGCTGGATGCGGCACAGGACATCCTGCAAGAGGTGCGCCGCTTCAGCGAAACCCGTATCAATGCGGGACTGCCGGCGCTGCGGGTGCGGATCGGCATCGAGAGCGGGATGGCAATGGCGGGCGATTTCGGCACTGCTTCTCGCAGCATCTACACAGCGGTTGGCGACAGCGTCAATGTGGCGGCTCGCCTGGAGCAGATCGCACGCGATCAGCCGTATGACATCATCATTGGACAAGGCACGGTCAGTCGCGCGAAGCGGCACACGTTCAAAATGCTGGGCAACTTCAGTTTGCGCGGCAAAGAAAAGACCGCCACGCTGTTTACGCTGGACCTGCCGGCAGCGGAGCGGGCTGCGTGATGATTCTTTCCTTATTGCGCTGGTGGACATTGCCCCTGCTGCTGGGCGCGTGCATGTCTGCTTACGGTCAGACACAGCTGGCGCAGCAGGATCTGTACCTCGACGCATTGCGGTCGATCTCGGAAGGCCGGCAGGTCGACGCCAGCGAATCATTGATCCGCATGATCGAGAATGAACCGCAGCATGCGGGCGCCTGGCTTGACCTGGCGATCATCCAGTGCGAACTGGGCCGCGCCGAAGAGGCAGAGCGACTGTTCAAGACCATCGAATCAAAGTTTTCGCCGCCGCCCATCATCCTGGAAGTGATTGCCAGCCAACGCGCCAGAGGTTGCAAAGGCTGGCAAGGAAAAAGCCATATGTCGCTGATGCTGGGCCGCGGCATCGACAGCAATGTCAATCAGGGAGCGAGCAATCCCAATTTCACGATCGGCACCGGCGAGTTGCGGGTCGAGCTGCAATTATTGCCGGAACATCTGCCGCAAAAGGACAGCTATACGCTTCTGTCAGCGGAGTACATGCGCGACCTGACGCCTAACGGCACGCTGGGCTTCATGCAATTACGCGCCCTGCGCAACGACAGCCTGACGCGCTACGACACTTCGTCGCTGGTTGCCGGCGTCGAGCACCCCTGGCGGTGGGGAAGCTGGGGGATGCGCGGCACCGGCTTGGTGGCGCTGCATGGATTGGGCGGCAAGCTGTACCAGGTACAAAGCCAGGCGCAGGTGCGCATGACACCACCGCTGAGATTGCCCAGAGATCTGCAGTTCAGTACGATCGCCGGTGTGTCCCATGTGGAATATCCGACCCTGGAAAGCTTTGATGCGAATACATGGGAGTTGCGCGGCTTGCTGACGTATCGCACGGACAGGACGCAGGCGCATACCAGTCTCGGATACCTGTACGACAGTGCAAGCGGCGCACGACCGGGCGGCGACCGTGCCGGCTGGTTCGCGGGCATATCTGCGCGCACCCGGATTGCCGAAAACGTATACGGCGAAACGAGCTGGACGCGTCAGAACTGGCTGAGCCGGTCCGCATATTCGCCGGGCCTGATTGACGAGGTGCGCAATCAGAAAACGCAAGTCTTGCGCGGCGCGCTGATCTTTCCGATCGCAGACCGGCAAGCAATACACGTCGAAGTGCGGGGCGTGAGAAATAACGAGAACATTTCCGTTTTTCAATATAATAGCCGGCAACTTCAGGTAAGCTGGCAATGGCAGGATTTTTAGCCGATGGGGAACGCCGGGTGGCCAAGGAGCATCACGATGCGCCGTATGGATTGAACACTTGGCGCATTACGATTCCCCCTACATCTTTGCTCATTTGAGGGTTGGTATTGCAAGATCCTGCCGCCTGCCGCAATAGCGTGCATCCTGGCGCCTGACAGATTCCTTGCACCAACCCTCCTCCCGAAACGCCCGCGCGCGTTTCAACTTAACGACAAGACGACCATTCAAGGATCCGTTGCATACGGACAAGGAAAATACATGGCTTGGGAATTGATCTTTTTCGTCAGCGCATGCATTGCGGTATCGGCTGGTTGCTTGATGCCGGCCCGCTGGCTGCCGCCCTTACCAAACGACAAGCTGCTGCATTTCCTGACATTCGGCGGACTTGCCTTACTGGCTGCACGGATTGCGACGAGTAATGCCCAGCAGGTCTGGTGGCTGGCTGGACTTCTGGTCGCAAGCTGGGCCATCGAAGTGCTGCAAAATCTCGTCCCTGGACGCAAGTTTTGCTGGCGTGACATGGCGGCCAATGCAGCGGGGATTTCCGTCGCGGCTGTTCTGTCGCAACTGACAACGAAAATGTGAACGCGATACAACTTACAGATTACGGAATAGCTGCCCTTGGGAAACGACGGCTATAATCGGCCCAACAAGTAATCGGGAGCAACAACGAATGGTGCCTAATAGCAATCTTTCCGCTTTGGCAACCGGCGACCCACTCCCGCCGGAGCCGCAGTCCGCGCCGCCGGCCGCAGCCAACAAGATCAATATCAGTATCACGCAGGTCCATCTTCGCAAGATTCCGCTGCTTGCCAATCTGACCGAAGAGGAAATGGCGCGCGTAAAGAGCGACCTGCGCTACAAGCAGTTCGCCCGCCGCGACATTGTTTTGCAAAAAGGCGGCAGCGGCGACAGCCTGCTGTTCCTGCTAACCGGCCAATTGCAGGTGATCGACGTGACCGAAGACGGGCGCGCCATCGGTTTGCGCATGCTGGCTCCGGGCGATTTCTTCGGCGAGATTGCCGTCATCAACGGCTCGACCCGTTCGGCTTCCGTTGTCGCACTGACACCGGTGCTGGTGGCATTCCTCCCTCGAGCAACAGCATTGCATCTGTTCTCGCATTCGCCGTCGGTGGCCAACCTGATGCTGCGCCACCTCGCGGAGAAGGTACAGCGCGATTCGGAATTCCGCGCGCTGCTGAGCATTCATAACACGGCGCGGCGCGTCTACAACTTCCTGGAGCTGTTCAAGAAAAAGCAGCCGGACAATATGGAAGTCGTGGAAAACCTGCCGACCCACCAGGACATCGCGATCATGATCAACACCAGCCGCGAAACCGTCACGCGGGCGATCCTGACACTGGTCCAGCAAGGCATTGTGGAAAAGGATTCACAGCACCGGCTGATCGTCCGCAATCCTGATGCGCTGAAAAAGCTGATCCACGGCGCGGGTTGATATTTTCTTCAATGTAAGCCTGGGCTTACTCACGCCGCTAGTGGTCCGACGCATTTTGATTTTCGAGTTGCGCTTGTGTGCGGGCTGATAGAGTAGTACGCCAACAATTTTTCCCCGTCGTTCCCGCGGAGGCGGGAACCCATAGTGAGTTTGTTCCACCACCCGACTTATGGGTTCCCGCCTCCGCGGGAACGACGGGGGAAGGGAGTTGAAATTTCAACTCATTACACCGCACCCAAGCACAATCCGAAAATCGAAGAGTGACGGACTACTAGAGCAGTTTGCGTTCCTGCATAAGGTAAGTGAGTCAAGATGCCTCCTGTCGCCATAGGCAATCTGCTCAAAAAGCCTGCCTGGACGCGAGTCCACTGGCGTCCGCCTTAAGGGCGGGACGTGGCATGACTGCTATATAATATTGCGGCCTCGATTTGTAAAAAATCAATACGAGGTGTCGTGCTCTTCTCCTCAATTCCGTAGATTCCTCACCTGCCGTGTATCTTCTTGAGCCGTTCGGAAACATCCATTCGCCTGGTGATTGCAGCTTCATGCAGTCCGTTGCAGGCATTTCACCCTACCTCGTCTTGGGTACGCATTGATGGGAAGCATTCGCGTCACCAACCTGGGCAAGGCATACAAGCAGTATCCGACTCACTGGTCGCGGCTGGCTGAATGGCTCAGCCCCTTCGGAGGCACGCGTCACCACTTAAAGTGGGTGTTGCATGACATTAACTTTCATGTTGAACCTGGAGAGGCCGTCGGCGTCATCGGCATCAACGGCGCCGGCAAGAGTACACTGCTCAAGCTGATTACCGGCACCGCGCAGCCGACCACGGGAAACGTGACAATCCAGGGTCGCGTTGCCGCCATGCTGGAACTCGGGATGGGCTTCCATCCGGATTTCAGCGGGCGGCAAAATGCGTACATGTCAGGGCAACTGCTCGGCATCAGCGCGGATGAAATGACTGCGCTCATGCCGCAGATCGAAGCCTTTGCCGAAATTGGCGATTACATCGACCAACCGGTACGCGTCTATTCGAGCGGCATGCAAATGCGTCTGGCATTCAGCGTGGCCACGGCCAAGCGCCCGGACATCTTGATTGTCGATGAAGCCTTGTCGGTTGGAGACGCTTACTTCCAGCACAAGAGTTTCGACCGCATCCGCGAATTTCGGGCGCAAGGCACGACGCTTCTAATTGTGTCGCACGACAGGGGCGCGATCCAGTCGATCTGCGACCGCGCGATCCTGCTTGATGCAGGCCGCGTGGCGAAAGAAGGCGCGCCCGAGGAAATCATGGATTTCTACAATGCGATGCTGGCCGAAAAAGAGAACCAGACGGTACGTCTGGAAAAGCTCGACAGCGGCAAGGTCCAGACCATTTCCGGCAGCGGCGAGGCGACGGTAAGCGATATCGCTCTCCTCGACGAGCGCGGCGAACGCATTGAAACTGTCAACGTCGGCAGTCCCGTCACGCTTGAAGTCAAGGTGGCCGTGCACGCTGCCATCCCGCGCCTGGTACTGGGCTACATGATCAAGGATCGGCTGGGGCAGACGATGTATGGCACCAATACCCATCTGAAGGAGCTTCCGCTGGCCGATGTCAAACCGGGGGAAGAAGTTACCTACCGCATGTCCTTTCCGCTGAATCTCGGCCCCGGCAGCTATTCGGTAGCGACCGCGCTCGTCAGCTCCGATACGCATCTGGTGAACAATTATGAATGGCGGGACCTGGCGCTGATATTCACAGTGGCGAACATCGACCGCGAACATTTCATCGGCTGTGCATGGCTTGATCCTTCTATCGATATCAGACGCAAATGACTTTTATTTCATACGCCCAGAATTTTGAAGATGTCATGCTCTGGCGTGCGCTCAAGCATGTCGAGAACGGTTTCTATATCGATGTCGGCGCCAACGATCCGACACTGTATTCGGTAACCCGCGCTTTCTATGACCAGGGATGGCATGGCATCAACCTTGAACCGGTCTCCCAGTTCTTCGAACGTCTGCGCAAGGAGCGACCGCGTGACATCAATCTGCAAATGGGTGCCGGCGCGACTGAAGGCAGTTTTCCCTTTTTTGACATTCCTGATTCCGGTCTTGCGACGTCGGATCCCGCGGTGGCGGAGATGCATCGCAAGGAAGGCTGGAATGTACGCCAGATCCAGGTGCAGATCTTGCCGCTTGCCGAGATTTGCAACAGGTATGTGACCGGCGATATTCATTTTCTGAAAGTCGATGTGGAAGGGGCGGAACGCGCCGTTTTGCTGGGCATGGATTTTCGCAAGTGGCGTCCGTGGGTGGTGGTAGTTGAGGCCACGGTCCCGATGTCGCAACAGACGGCGCATGAGACCTGGGAATCCTTGCTGCTGGATGCAGACTATGAATTTGTCTACTTCGACGGACTGAACCGCTACTACGTCGCGGCCGAACATGCTGAACTGAAACCTGCATTGTCTCTGCCTCCGAATGTCTTTGACGGGTTTGTCCTGAACACCGATCAAGAATCGAGGCTGCGTGCCGACGAAGCTGAGTCAAGGGCGCATCAGGCACGAGGACGCCTGCTTGAAGCTGAGGCGAGACTGGCGCGAACGCTCGCGCAAGCACAGCTGATCCGGGCGGAAGCCGATGAAGCGCAGGCGGTAATCCTGCAAACGCAAGCGACCGTTCGAGAACTCGAAACGCAATTGAGAGATACCGGCATCCAGGTCCAGCACTTTCAAGGTATCGTCGCCGACATTTACGCCAGCCGTTCATGGAAAGTCACGGCGCCGCTTCGTTGGCTCGGTTGCGCGGCCCGGCGCGGGAAAAGCGAGTTGCGTCAAGCGGTGACGTCTCCGCGTACTTTTGCGATCCGTGCCGTATTTGCGGTGTTGCGCCGGATATTCCCATTGGTTGAACGCAATCCTGAACTTGCCGCATTGGCGCGGCGCCTGCAGCGTCGATTCCCGGCGCTCGCTGACCGCGTCATGCGGCGCTTGAAAACTGCGGCGCCAGGATTGCCGAATCAACTGGTGCAGTTTTCAAGTTTGGTACAGGACGACTTGCCGGTATGGGGCAACGCTACGTCGCCGGCCGGCCAATTCAAAACCTCGCTGCTGCGGGAACTGCAAAAACGCCAGAAAAGCAAGGCTTCATGATGCGATTAGTATTCGACCTTTTCCCCTGCCAAACCAATTCGCGCCTGCGTGGAATCGGGCGCTATATCCAGTCGCTTGCCGATTCGATGGCGCGTTTGCGAGGCCGCCACGACATGTACGCGCTGGTCAATGGCGGCTACCCGGACAGCGCCGATGCACTTCGGAAAAGCATAGGATCGTTGCTGCCGCCGGGTCGCTTTTCGGCCTATACGCATACGACGACAGAAGACCTCGGCAATTCGGGTGCAGACAATACCATCGTCGCCACAGCGTTGATCCATGGCGCATATCAGACACTGACGCCGGACGTCGTGCTGTATGGGAGCATATTTGAAGATCAGGGTGTCATCCCTCTGCCACAGGGGAACCTGCCTTCCGCACTGCGAGTCGCCGTGCTGTACGACTTCATTCCGCATCTGTTTCCATCGCAATATCTGCATGTGCCACGCCAGCGAAAGCGGTACGAAGAGCGTCTGGCAGCCCTGCATCAATTCGATTTGCTGCTCGCCATTTCCGAAGCGACGCGACAGGATGCCATCAATATCTTGGGCATTGCGCCGGAACGCGTCGTCAATATCGCTGGTGCGGCCAGCGATATATTCCGTCCGGTGCTGCCTTCCGAGGGGACCGACATAGCGCGCTTTGGCATCGTGCGCCCTTTTGTGCTCTATACAGGCAATGCCGATTACCGCAAGAATCAGGATGGCATGCTGGAGGCCTACGCCGGCCTGCCATTGGCGCTCAGGCAGTCGCATCAACTGGTGCTCAACCAAGTCGGCAATATCGATAGTTTTCGCCGCCGCACACGCCTGCTTGGCCTTGCTGATGAAGAAGTGGTCGTTACCGGGCATATTACGGACGACGACCTTATTTCTCTGTATAGCCAATGCAAGGCGTTCGTCTTCCCTTCCCTCTATGAAGGTTTCGGCCTTCCTGCGCTGGAAGCGATGGCTTGCGGCGCCCCGGTTATCGCGGCAAACAATTCATCGATACCGGAAGTGGTCGGACGCAGCGACATCTTGTTTGACGCTGCCGATACGGGTGCGATTACTGCCGCCATGCAAAAGATTCTGACCGACGACGAACTGCGCAAGGACCTTGCGAGCTACGGAATCGAGCGCGCAAAAGCGTTCAGTTGGACCAACACGGCGACCTTGGCTTGGCAAGCGATCGAACAGTCTCTTGCTGCCAAAACCGCAGCACCTGTCCCGCCACCGCCGAAACCCCGTATTGCAGTGGTTTGCCCCGTGTCTTCACTGGATACGCCGGCGGCACGGCATACCGCCATGCTGCTGCCACAGCTGGCCTTGATGTTTGACATCGATTTGTATATGGAAGACATTGCGATGGCGGAGGCACCGACCTTGCCGGATGCTGGTGCGATTTATCCGCACACCGAACTTGCAACGAGGTACGAACTCTATTCCACAGTGGTATATCAAATGGCGAACGCCGGCTGTCACGCCTTCATGCTGCCTTTGATAGTGCGATACAACGGCGTCGTGGTGTTGCACGATATTGCGATGGATGAACCGGTCAAGGCACTTGCTATGCAGCCGGGCATGGTGTCGGTGCTGGCCAATGAAACGCTTTATTGTCATGGCTTGCAAGGCTTGCTGAGCCAACTGAAGCAAGACGGCCGGCATGGGGAGATGTCACTCAACCGCCGTGTGCTGGAATCGGCGGAGCAGATTGTGACGTTAAATGCCGCAGACGCCGATTGCTTGTCAACGACGGGCTTTGCCGCGTGGCTGCCGCCGATCACGCTACTGTCCGATTCCGAACCGAAGGCAATGCTGGCAGCGTACGCGCAGGCCATTCACGCGGCAATTGCATGCGATCAGAAACACGTCGTCAGGCATATCGCCGATGCGCTCGAAGATGCCGCGCCCGACGATATGGTAATGAGGGCAATTGCGGGGCATGCAGCAAGTAACCGGCATCTGCGCAAACAGCCACGCTTATTAGTGGACGTCACGCAGTTGGCAAGAACGGATGCGCGCAGCGGCATACAACGGGTTGTCAGGAATATTGCGCGTGAAATCGTGGATCTCGTCGGCCCGGACCGCCCGATCGAACTGGTTCGGCATTCAAACGGGAAACTACGGCGGGCGAGTGGTGTGGTCGCGTCGATATTCGAGGTAGCGGTCGATGCCATCCCCGAGCAGGAGATGCGGATCCAGCCAGGCGACACCTTGCTGATGATTGATTCATCGTGGGAGCAATATGGCGAGTTCCTGCCGGTCTTCCAGTTAGTCCGGCAATTAGGCGGAAAAATTATCACCGTCGTGTACGACATCATCCCCTTGCGCCTGCCGGAGTTGTGCCTTCCGGCCCTGGTTGGGGTGTTCAGGAACTGGTTTCCGATGGCAGTGCAGGAAAGTGACGCGCTGTTGTGCATTTCCCGCGCCGTTGCGGAAGATGCGGCCGCTTATCTTACCGAGCAGGTCGTGCAGCCGGTCAGAAAGCCGGAGTTTCTTCATTGGCCCTTGGGTGCCGACATTGCAGTTCGCGCAAGCGAATCACTCGTGCGCGAGCAGGTGCAACAGATGGTAGCCGATACGAAAACGCCGCTGTTCCTGATGGTCGGCACCATAGAACCGCGTAAAGGCCATGCCTTTGCGCTGGAAGCCTTTGAGGAATTGTGGCGCGACGGCGCCGATGTGCGGCTATGCATTGCCGGTGCCGTCGGTTGGATACCCGCTGAAACGATGGAGCGGATTCGCAATCATCCCCAGTTAAACAAGAAGCTGTTCTTCATTGAAAGCTTCACTGACGCCGAGATCGGCCTGTGCTATGCCGCAGCAACGGCATTGATTGCTGCTTCGGTATCGGAAGGTTTCGGTTTGCCGATCGTGGAAGCAGCCTTGCACAAGGTACCGACGCTGGCCAGCGACATACCGGTATTTCGCGAAGTCGGCGGCGAGGGTGCACGATATTTTTCCCTGGCCAGCCCACATTGGCTGGCTGAGGCAGTGCTTGCATTCACTGCCTTGTCAAAGGAAGAACGTCTGGCTATGGCATCGAAGATCCCGACGGTGACGTGGCGAACCAGTGCGGAACGACTTTTGTCTGCAATCGGAATCGATGCAGGTAACAACGGGTCGGAATACGATTCCAGTATTTGCACAGAAATCGATTCACGTCGCCGGGAAGTTGCCTGATTTCGTTGTCATGCAGGGCCTTGCCGCAGTATGCATAGGCCAAAGTCAGCGTTCTTGAGACACGCACCAACAAGCGGATCATTTCCGACATGACTGCATACATTGGCCGCTTTGCCCCCTCTCCCACCGGACCGCTACACAAGGGCTCGCTGGTTGCCGCGCTGGCGAGCTTCCTCGATGCGCGCGCGCATCAGGGCCAATGGCTGGTGCGCATCGAAGACATCGACGAGGCGCGCACCGTCCAAGGCGCGGCGGAAGACATCCTGCATTGTCTGAGCGCATTCGGTATGCGCTGGGATGGCGAGGTAGTGTGGCAAAGCCGGCGTACGGCCTTGTATGACGCCGCCTTCGCGCAGCTGGGCTCTCATCATGTGTATGCCTGCGGATGCACGCGCCGCGAAATCGCGGATTCACGGATCGGCATCGCCAGTGATGGCGCAGCAGTGTACCCGGGCACTTGCCGCGGTGGGCTGGTACCGGGAAAGACGGCGCGCGCGTATCGGCTGCGGGTCCCGGATGACGCTAGCGAATGCATCAGCTTCGAAGACCGCTGGTTTGGCCGAGTGACACAGCATCTGGCGACCGAGGTCGGTGACTTTGTGCTCAAGCGCGCGGATGGCTTTTGGGCTTATCAGTTGGCGGTGGTCGTCGATGACGCCGACCAAGGGGTCACGCATGTGGTACGCGGCGCCGATCTGCTCGATTCGACGCCGCGGCAGATTTATCTGCAGCGCCTGCTCGGCGTGCCGACGCCGCGTTACCTGCACGTACCCGTGGTGACCAATGCGGCCGGGGAGAAACTGTCAAAGCAAACCGGTGCGCTCGCGCTGGATAGGGAGAATCCGCTGAAGGAGTTGCTGGCAGCAGCGCGTTTTCTGCAGTTGGCTGTACCTGAGGTTCGGTCGGTGGAGGAATTCTGGAGCCTGGCAGTAGCGACCTGGGCACAGCGCTTTCATCTGCGATAGCGCAAGCTGCTCCTGCAAACATTGCAAACATGCGCGCTGCAAACGCTCCGTCGGAAGCGAAGAAACGGTCGAAGCTAGTGTCCTGTTCCGTTAATTCGCGACATATATAAAGGCGAGGCGTAAACTCCCCCTTCGTCATAGAGAGGAGAAGCGCCATGCCGATGGGCCGCCCG
>Ga0196972_1000314_pt1 | contig 30008 bp, 25 predicted proteins | sample S1v_2013CmetaG_FD_148618 | JGI IMG/M metagenome (GOLD analysis project Ga0196972, IMG submission 148618) | Soil microbial communities from Anza Borrego desert, Southern California, United States - S1+v_20-13C | ecosystem: Environmental > Terrestrial > Soil > Desert | place: USA: California...
CCTCGTTGCATCTCCGCTGGCAGCAATTAATTGCGACACCTCTTTCATTGAAGCGTCCGAATGCTTGGAGACCGCCTCAATCTCTGTAATTGCAGCAAACAGCTTTTGTTTTTGGTTCACCAGCTGCAGGAGCGTAGCGTTTATTTCCTCCTGTTTCTGTATGAACTGGTCCAGTTTAGCCATTAGTTCAGTCAAGTTTGCATCAACTTCATTTACCATACCGACCTGCTGAGTGGATATGGTTCTAGCTTCATTGACTGATTGGAGCAAACCACCCATCTCCTGTCCAAGCTTATTGATGATATCATAGATATACTTTGCTGAAGAAAAGGACTGTTCCGAAAGGGTGCGAACCTCATTGGCCACCACAGTAAAGCCTCTGCCAGATTCTCCTGCTCTTGCCGCTTCGATGGAGGCATTCAAGGAAAGCAGGTTTGTCTGACTTGCGATTCCGGTAATGACATCAGTAATCTTATTGATATCATTCATCATATGTTTAAAGTTCTGCATCTTATCAATCACTGCAAGATTAAGTTCCTGTGCATTTTGATTGAAATCTTGAAACCGCTTCAGCTTTTCCTTGCTTTCTCCCCCTGTAATCCTAATGTTTCTAGCTAAATCAGTTGAATTGTTAGAGTGGTCAATGACTTCCTCTACTCCAGCTACAAACTGTTCAGTGATATCCAAGCAAGTTGTTGCATCTTCCGCCTGCTGAGTGATGCCTTGTTCGGTCAGCTCGCAGTTGTATGCGACTTTTTCACTGGCTTCCAAGGTAGTCGCAGCAATTTCAGATATTTGCTTCCCGCTGTTCAGGATGCTGATCGTTGTCATATTGGTCTCTTGAAGCACACGGCTTATATTTTCCATCATCAAGTTAAAGCTCTCACCCAGTTTTTGAAATTCATCATTGCCTTTGACAGGATATCTGACGGTGATATCACCTTCCTGAGCCTTACCCATCAAAACTCTCATCTTGTTTATGGATTTGCCTATGTAGCCTGATATATTAAACACGATGATTAAGGACAGCAGTACAAAGAATAGCCCCACACCCAATGTAACCGTACCAATCATACTGCTTTCCGCGGTAATATCCTTTAAGGGAATCATACCAATCAACGTCCAGCCGGAATACTTTGAATGATAAACAACTGCCAGAGACTTCACCCCATTCACCTCAGTCATGAAGGATTTCTCTTTGGACTTTAATATTTCCGTCAAATACGCTTTACCACTGACTTCCATGCCGGTTTCACCGCCATTGCTGGAGGATATCACTTTATTCTTGGAGTCAATCACCAAGAAACTCCCATTTTTCCCAAGCTTGCTTCCTTCCAGCATGCCATTTATGTATTTTTCATTGATGTCAATAAACACAGCACCCGCAAAACTCCCGCTGAACTTATCGGTTATTGACTTGCCCAAAGTGAAGATATGCTCATCTGATCCCTTTTCAACAGTAAATGAGTTTTTGTCCGTAGAAAACCATACAGGTACTCCGATGTTCTGCGTCACCTTTGCATACTGCTCTATATTTCTTAAATCGCCCTGCTTCATAGACATAAAGCTGGACTTATACTTTGATCCGTTCTGTCCTATAATGCTGATTGAGACAATCTCATTGTAGCCGCTCTGAATGGCAGATAGCTCCCCTTGTATAAGCGATTCCGAGCCATAGTCATTTAATGCTTCCTGTTCACTTTTTCTAAGCTGGTTCTGAATATTGTTGTTTGACTCCACAATAGCACACACCCTTTCCACTTCCCTCATTAAGGCATCAATCTTTTCCCCCGACTGGGCCAGCAGCTGTGCTGAAAAGGTGCTTACTTTTTGCGTCATGGTGTTGTAGGAAATGTAATAGGATACTGTTCCAACAATTAGGATAGGTATAATCGAAATTGCCAAAAAATTTATAAACAGCCTTGCCTTTACCGATATGCTGAATTTGAACATAGCTTATCCCTCCTATTTCTAAATAAACAAAAAAGCAGGCATCGGATTATTCATCATAATACCAGCCTGCTTTCTTACAATATCTATTTCTTCTTATGCTTTGCTACCTGTGATTGAATTACTACTACGACCAAAAGCAGTGCTCCCATTAACACATTCTGCCACCAGGTATTGATGTTCCCCTGCATATTGAACATGTTTGTGATGATGCCTATGATAAGGGCCCCGATGAAGGTTCCGCTAAACTTGCCTACCCCGCCGGACAAAAGTGTGCCACCCAGAACGACGGAGGCTATGGCCGTCATCTCCCAGCCTTCGCCTGCAACCGGCTGACCGGCACCTAATCTGGAGGCCAGTATTACTCCGGCAAAGCCAGACAAAGCTCCACTGATTACATAAACCATCGTTTTGATTTTATTTGTATTCAAGCCCATCATCTTGGAGGCTTCTTCATTTCCGCCCACAGCCAGAACGTGCCTTCCGAAGGAGGAATATTTCAGCACGATGCTTGCTGCTATAACGGTCAATACAAATATCAATGCAGGAATCGGAATATTGAATACAAAGCCTCTGGCTAATTGCGTGAAGCCCGTAGAGAGCTTGTCAACCCTTACGGATACCTCGCCCGTTGAAATATATGCGATACCTCGTATTCCCATCATCATTGCCAAGGTTGCAACAAAGGGAACGATTTTCATTTTTGTAATAACAAGGCCGTTTACCAAGCCTAGCAAAGCGGTTACTGCTATAGGAACCAGGATTGCCACCAGCATACCCTGACCGCTTAGGTTTGCTGCCAAAACGCCTGCCAAAGCGACCATGGAGCCAACGGATAGGTCAATGCCTCCTGTCAGAATAACGAAGGTCATCCCTATACCAACCAAGCCTATCATGCTTACTTGCCTTAATATATTGCTGATGTTTAAAAACGTCAGGAACTGCTCATAGCGGAGGGAGGCTAGCACGAACAACACTGCGAATGCTACCAAGGCTCCCTGGCCTTTCAAAAATCCTTTGATGCTTTTCGAATTGATTTTTTCTACTAACTGACTCATATTGCCACCTCTTTCCCCTTACGCAGTACGGTCTCTTTGTATATAAACTGCTACTATGATTATGATTGATTTCAATACTAGTGCATAGGAATAGGGGATATTATTCATATTAACCGCTACAGTCAATATCTGCATAATAAGAGCCCCGATTACTGTCCCGATCACGTTTGCTTTTCCGCCATTTAGCGGAGTCCCCCCTACAGCTACTGCTGCTATAGCGTCAAGCTCAACCAATCTTCCAATTGCGTTTGCGTCAGCTGCAGAGAGACGTGCTGTTTCCAGCAACCCTGCTCCGCCTGCCATAACTGCACTTAGTGCATATATAGCGATTGTCGTCATAAATGTATTGATGCCGGAAAGTCGGGATGCATGATAGTTGTCACCCATTGCCTCCACATATCTTCCAAAGGTCATCCTCTTAACTACGAAATATATGATACCGATGGCAACCGCCATAATCACTACTTGGATAGGAATGATTCCGAAGAATCTATGCAATCCAAAGTAGGAGAACTTAGGCTCTGTGAAATTTAATAGTTGAGAGTTGTTCATAACCTGAGCAACCCCACGAACGGATATCATCAATGTCAATGTAATGATAATCGGTTGTATCTTGAAATGTGCCACCATAAAGCCGGCAAAGGCCCCGAAGCAAGCGGCTACCAGCAAGCCGATCAGCATTGCAGGCAAAACGCCCAGTCCTAAAAGCTTCGCAGCAGTGATGGATGCTACTGCCATGATCGCTCCAACTGAAATATCGATTCCACCGGAGGATATTACCACAGTCATACCTAAAGCAACCAGCATTACAGTAGAAACCTGAATCAATATATTCCAGGCAGTATTGATATTTGCGAAATTAGGTGTAAATACTGAATTCACCACAATCAGCAATATCAGAACCGCCAAAGCCCCGTATTTTCTGATCAGTTCCTTGTAATGCATGTTGGTAAGCTTTGCATCTTGTTTATTAACTTCTAAATTCTGTTGCATGTATACTCCTCCTAGCTTACATCGGATTGCTTCAATCCTTCATGCCCCTGAGCAATCGCCTTCATAATACTCTGCTGAGATATCTGTTCTCCAACCAATTCCTTTACCTTACGTCCGTCTCTCAATACCGCAATACGGTCACAACCTCTAACCAATTCTTCAAGCTCAGAGGAAATCATCAATACGCTGATTCCTTCCGCAGCCATCTCCTGGATCAGGGCTTCGATTTCTGCTTTTGCACCGACGTCTATTCCTCTAGTCGGTTCGTCCAGTATGACTAGCTGAGGATTCATGCAAAGCCATCTTGCCAAAAGCACCTTCTGCTGGTTTCCACCACTTAAGTTTCTTATTTTCTGGTTTGCATGAGGTGTTTTGATCTTCAAACGCCTTATATAATGATGTACAATTTCATCCTGTTTCTTAGTGGACACTATGCCTAGCTTGCTCAGCTTCGGCAATATAGCTAATGTTAAGTTCTCTTTAACAGACATATGCGGAATGATACCTTCCACCTTGCGGTCCTCTGAGCAGAATGCGAAGTTCATACCTATCGCATCCTTAGGCAGCCTAAATTTCACTTTGTTGCCGTGAACCTCCAGTTCACCTTCGTCACAGGCATCTGAACCAAATATGATTTTGGCAAGTTCTGTTCTGCCTGCCCCCAAAAGTCCCGCAAGTCCAACGACTTCCCCTTGTCTTATCTCCAGGTCGATCCCCTGCAACTTAACGCCTTGTCTTATGTTTTTTGCTCTGCAGACTATCTTATCGCCTATCTTGCTGCAGCTGTAATCCTTCTTATAGTTGACAATCGTAGAAGCATCGCGACCAATCATTTTCGATATCAAATCAATTTTTGTCAAATCCTTTACAGCATACTCTCCAACAAGCTCACCATCCTTCAGAATTGTAAGGTTGTCGCAGATTTCAAAAATCTCATCAATTCTGTGACTGATGAATATAACAGATATATTTTGCGCCTTCAGCTTTCTAATAACCTTAAAAAGAATTGCCACCTCTTTTTCATCCAATGAAGAAGTAGGCTCGTCCATAATAACCAATTTTGCATTAATTGAAATAGCCCTTGCAATAGCGACCATCTGTTGTATAGCAGTGCTTTGCTGATTCAGCGGCTGTCTTACGTCTACTTCTATGCCCATGTCCTTTAGAACTGCCGTTGCTTCACGTTCTGTACTCTTCCAATCGATCAAGCCGTTCTTTTTTATTTCTCTGCCTAGGAATATATTTTCACAAATGCTCAGATAAGGAACTAAATTCAGCTCCTGATATATCGTGCTTATACCCGCTTGCTGAGCTTGAAGAGAAGAAGTCGGGTTGATAACCTTCCCGTCAAATTTGATTTCTCCGCTATCCTTTGTGTAAACACCAGTAAGTATTTTTATTAAAGTGGACTTGCCGGCACCGTTTTCACCCATTAGAGCATGAACTTCACCCACTCCTACCTTGAAACTTACATCCTTTAGCGCTTTTACTCCGACAAAATACTTGCTGATACCTGTCATCTCAAGTAATAGCTTTTGCTCCATTTGGCTGCCCCCCTAGCTTATAGATTAAGAGAGAGAGGCATGTTTAGTACCCCTCTCTTTAGTTATCAGTTTATATAATTATGTTAGATTTTAGTAGGATGAGTCTACGAATTGTGCAGCGTTATCCTTGTCAAAGAATTTGTCTGGGTTAACGATGCTTGTTGGTATGGATTCACCCTTTTGGTGCTTTTCGATTACATCGAATGCGCTTGGGCCGAATCTTGGGTTACACTCAACTGTAGCACCTAGCTCACCAGCTATGATTGCTTTTAACGCATCCTTGGAACCGTCGATGGAGATGATGGTAACATCTTTACCAGGAGTCATTCCTGCTGCCTTTAACGCTTGGATAGCACCGATAGCCATTTCATCGTTGTGAGCATAAACTGCAGTGATATCCTTGCCCTTAGCTTGGATGATGTTTTCCATAACCTTTTGACCATTTGCTCTTGCAAAGTCGCCAGTTTGTGAAGCGATAATCTTCATGTCAGGGTAAGCTTTGATTGCTTCTGCAAATCCGTCAGCACGGTCTTTTGCAACTGAAGAACCAGTTGTACCAGTTAATTCAACGATGTTTGCCTTGCCGTTTGTTGCCTTTGCCAACCACTCACCAGCTTGCTTGCCTTCTAGGATGAAGTCAGAAGCGATAAGAGTTACATAGTCTACACCAGCTTCACCAGCTGCTGCACGGTCGATAAGTATTACAGGGATTCCTGCTGCCTTTGCGGATTGCAATGCAGGTGCTAGACCTTCAAACTCTCTTGGAGCCAATAGGATATAATCAACCTTTTGCGCGATTAAGTCTTCAACGTCTGAAACTTGCTTTGCTGTTTGGCCTTGAGCGTCCGTGTAAACCAACTCAATACCTCTTTTTGCTGCCTCTTCCTTTATGCTGTTTGTTTCAGCAATACGCCATGGGTTGTTGTTTTCCATCTGAGAGAAACCTACTCTTAGCTTCTTAGCCTCTGGAGCTGGCTGCGCTGCCGGATCACCTGCTGGCTGCTGTGCTGGTTGGCTGCATGCTGCTAGTGAGAACATCATGATTGCAACAACCATTAGAGCAAGAATTCTTGTCATCTTTTTCATCTAAAAATCCCCCTTTGAATTGTTAGTTTGTTTAACCTATTTTCATGATACAACCTAACGGGACAAATGTTAATAAACTATTTTTTTTAAATCTTTAACTATTTTTTTACACTGTTTTTACAATTTAAAATTTTCTGTTAATTTCTTGTAAATTAATCCAACAAATAAAAAGCCGGTTTCATTCTTATATTGGTACAATCTCATCCTGCTTGTATCAAACTTCCAAAATGAACCGGCAATCCTACTTAAATTTTACTTTATTCTATAAGATCTCTTAATTAATCATACGGAATTCCGAGGGAGAACAGCCCGTTAGCTTCTTAAAGGTTGTACTGAAATATGTGGGATTGTTGTAACCCACCATGAAGGAAATCTCATAGGCCTTGTAATGGGAAATCTTTAGGAGTTCCTTAGCCTTCTCGATTCTTATGCGGGTGATATAATCTATAAAGGTTTCTCCCACCTCTTGCTTAAATATCACACTGAAGTAGCAGGGGCTGACGTTTACGTATTTGGCTACCTCATCCAAGGAAAAATTTGTATCACTATATTTTTGATTGATCAGCTGCTTTGCCTTTTCTATGATGGAGTCAAACTTTCCATTTCTCTTTAATACGATATAATCGATGATCTCATACAAAAACTGAAGCAGTTCCTTGAGCATCCCATTGACCGTCTGATGTGCAATAATGCTTCCGTATGCCTTAACCGGATCAGCCAATATTTCACCTGCTGTTCCACCAAATTCCTTGATCACCTTCAGTGCCTGCATATAGGTACTGCCTACAATCAATTTTACATAGGAACGGGAATCCTTACCCCCTTGACTGATATTGTTGGTCAAGGCATCCAGCTTCTCTTTGACCAGCTTTTTGTCTGCCATTTTGATGGCTGAAGCGAGTCCGTTATCGATGCCGTCAAAATCCAAGGATTCCTTTTGTCCCTGAGCCCTTACCAGCTTTAAGCTGATATCCTGGTTGTTTCCCATGATAAATTTGTATAAAAGGGCCTCTCCCGCCTCATTGTATGAGCTGGCCAAGCCTAGAATAGAGTCATAAATATCTCCCAGGGCCATAGTTACAGTGCATTCCGAATTCTTGACCACATATTCCCTGACTTCTCTGCAAAGCTCTTGGGCCTTTTTTCGCAACCCGTCCTTATCCGAGCCAGACAGGCAAAGGGTGAACTCATGATTTGTATTCTCCAATACAATCAGATCTGTACGCAGCTTTTCAGCTTTTCTGATTGCATCGTAGAAAATCTTGTCCAAAGCCTTCCTAGCTGTATCATCCATGGCCTGCACCTTGAAATAATAGTCATCCAGCTGCGCAATGATTGCAACATAATCGTTATCTACGAACTCCCCCAAATCCAATATACAATCTTTTTTTATGTCAGCGGCATCCAGCTTCCCAAAAACAATATCCTTGATTAGACGTTCCTTTACCAGTGGAAGCCGTGCATTGAAAACCTCCTTGAGATTCTTCATTTCAGTATTGATCATCTTCCGTTCCTCAAACTGTTTATGGATTTTCAAAACAATTTCCTGCAGATAGTCCGGTTCAATGGGCTTCAAGATATATTCCGAAACCCCAAGCTTTACAGCTTGCTGCGCATACTGGAACTCATCATGTCCGCTGACGATAATGACAAATATATCCGGGCTGTGCCGACGGATTTTTTGTATAAATTCCAACCCGTTGAGAAAAGGCATTCTGATATCTGTGATAATCAAATCCGGCTTCAGCTCTTCCACCATTTCAAGAGCCTGCTCCCCATCCTCAGCCTGTCCGACAACGATGCAGCCTGCTCTCTCCCAATCAATGCAATGAAATATGCCTTCTCGAATGATTTCTTCGTCATCAGCTAATATTACTCTTAACACCGTCTTCCACCTCCAGAACCTTAGGTAGCTTTATTTGAACCTTTGTGCCTACGTCTTCCTCACTAACAAATGTCAACCCAAATTCCGGGCCAAAAAATATCTTGATTCTCTCATCTACATTTTTTATTCCATAGACCTCTATATGCGGTCCATTTTCATTTCGCATGGCATTACTCAAGGCCTTCAGCTTATCAGCAGACATGCCCTTGCCATTGTCAACTACTTCAAACAGAATGGTATCACCCATATCGTTGCCCAATACCTGAATATGTCCTATACCCCTTTTTTCCTTAATTCCATGGTATAACGCATTTTCAATGATAGGCTGCAGGATAAGCTTAACAGTTTTGTATTTCAGCAGACTCTCCTCAACCTTTATATCATAGGTAAATTTATTTTTATATCTAATATGCTGGATGGTCAAATAGTTATCGATATGTTCTATCTCTTCCTCGATGTCGATGACGTCTTTTCCCTTACTGAGGGCTATCCTAAATAATCTGGTCAACGCAGTTACCATCGTCACCACTTCATTGTTTCGATTTGCTTTTGACATCCAGATGATCGAATCCAAAGTATTGTACAAAAAGTGCGGATTGATCTGCGCCTGCAGCGCTTTCAGTTCAGCCTTTCTCAGCTTCTTCTGCTCCTGATACACACTACCCATCAGGAAGCCGATCTTCTCAATCATGATGTTGAAGCTTCTGCCCAGCTGCCCGATCTCATCATTATATTTAACATTCATGGAAACAGACAAATCCCCGTCTTCAACCTTGCGCATCAGGAACATCAGCTTTCTTATGGGGTTAGACACACTATTCGAGGTGTACCATGCCGCTATGACATAAAGTGCTGTAAGCAGCAGCAGCATTGCGACCATGATAAATCCGATTTTGTTGCTGTCCCTTGTCAGCTCTTTGATGGGGATGATTCCCCCAACCTTCCAACCCGTTAAGGAAGATTCCTTATATATGACCACCGACCGCTGCTTGGAATCCCCAAAGAAAAGATTGGTTATAAAGGCCCCTTGATGGTCCTGGCTGGCATCAAGCTTCTCCAACACTTCCGGGGATATTTCCCGTCCTTGGTTGATAATTACACGATTGCTGTTGTCTACCAGAAACATATAGCCTGTCTCGCTTAACTTTGTGCTGCCCAGCTTACTGGATATTTGATTCTGCTCTATATCGATCAGGACTGCTCCTGATATCCTCCCGCTAGCTCTGTCAACCACCCTGAGACCGACAGAAACGAAAGGCTGCCCAATAGTCTCCACTGCGAAGGAATCCACATGGCTGCTAAACCAAACAGGTCCATAGCCTGTTATAATCCTTCTGTACCAGCTTGCATCCCTCAAATCCTCATCTCGGATGGAGCAGTAGTTCGATTTGTACTTCCCGCCATTCTCTCCTATTACATAGAATCCATAGAACTGCTCGCCATAGCTCTGCATGAAGTTCAACCTAGTATCTGTCTTAAGATCCACGGAATAGCGCTTGGGCATTTCACTGTCCAGCGGGTTTCGCAAAGGCTCTTGAATAGTCGGATCCTTGGCAATCATATCAGCCATTTTGTATGCATTGAGCAGCAGTTGGTCTATTTCATAGCTGGTTCTGTCCACCGTCTGCATGGCATATTGGGTCGCTCTGGTCTTGATTGCATTGAAAGAAAGCCAATAGGATGCCGTACTCATTACAATAACCGGTATTATAAAGAGTATTATAAAGAAAAGCCATAGACGCGACCTGAGCCTCATATTGGATATAGCATTCTTAATCCCAATAACTCTCATTTTATACTCCTCTTATCTAAAATATCTCTAAAAAAAGGATCCCCCGTCAAGCCTTCGGATGATTTCTTCCACCTCTGCAATGTTCTCTGCCTTATAATCAGCCTGTCCCGCTTCTTCAATACTAAAGCCGTAAAGAGCACCAATGGATACACCATCATTATCCTTTGCCGCATTTATGTCGGAGCTTCTATCCCCTACCATGACAAATTTGTCTGCCTGATATTTTTGCTTCAGAATACCCACGGCCTGGGATTTTGTTATGCCCGCTTTCTCAAACCATATGGTCTCAAAATAGTCCTGAAAGTTGAATTTTTCTGCAATCTTTAGAACGTATTCCTCATTTCCATTAGAGCAGATGCATAATGTAAAGCCCTCTCGCTTCAACCTTTTCAGAAAATCTATCACGCCGAGGTACAACTCCCCCTTCTCTTCTATTAATATGTCCTCCAGCTTTATAACATCACTTTTAATTTTTTCAATCACTTGCCTGTCACTTGTCCCTAATAAGCCTGTGCAAATCCCCTCCAGAGGCACGCCAATCATAGCAAGGATCTCCTCAGCAGTCCTCTCCGGAAAACCGTTTTGTCTAAAAGCGCCATTGAAGGCATCTATATCTACTGTTTCAGTTCTGAACAATGTGCCGTCCAAATCAAAAATCACCAATTTTGTTTTCTGCATCATTACACCTTCGATTATTTTTTTACTTTTTCATCAGCATCAGAAAATTTGCATAAATGATGCTGACTATGAATAAATTCTACATCATTGTGAAAAATCCTTTTCCGAATTGTCGAATTATTGAAAAATGTTTTTCTTGTTTTTCTAATATTGACCAGATTACTTGAAATATATTGAAATTTTATCAAATTTTAAAGCTATGTCTCTGTTTCTTCATTTTATTTATGTTTTTTACAGGATTTCAACGCTAGACAGTTTTATCTTTTGGAGTTATAATCAATATGTAAATACATATTTACATTATAACATTGATAAGGAGATAGGATATGCTCCATAACATGGAAAGAACATTAAATAAGGATATTCCAATTCCTCTCTACTATCAGCTTAAAGAGATTCTATTGGAATATATAAGAAATCATCATACCAACATCGAAGACCCCATCCCGACAGAAGTGGATTTGAGCGAGCATTTCAATATCAGCCGGCCAACGGTCCGTCAAGCAATCAATGCTTTGGTGGTGGAAGGCTACTTATACCGCATAAAAGGAAAGGGAACCTATATCGCGAAGCCAAAGATCAAACAGGATTTCCTTACAACCTTGGATAACTTCAATAATGAAATGCGTAAAAAAGGCTTGGTGCCTTCAACTAAAATCCTCGATCTAAAGGTGGTCAAAAGTGATGACAAGGTAAGCAGCGCACTGAATATAACATTGGATGCGGATGTCATACAGTTGACTCGTCTGCGTTTTGCTGACGAAGAGCCCAACGTATTTGTAACCACTTACCTGCCATATAGCAAATGTCCCGATATCGTAAAAGAGGATTTGCACAACAGCTCTCTATACGAATACTTGGAGAAAAATTACGGACTTGTCATCGGGCGAGTAGTAAGAACGTTGGAAGCCATCTCAGCGGACGAATATGAAGCCGAGCTTCTTGCAATCGAAGAAGGAGCACCGCTTCAGTTCTTTGAAAGCATCGCATACCTGGAGGATGGAACAGCTATCGAATACTCTCTGGCAAAGTACCGAGGAGATCGAAATAAATTTACCTTTGAATTAAAAAGGTAGTCCGATTATTTTTTTAAGTCATTATGTAATGACATATGTACATTATTACATCAACACATTTTTACAAAATTCACGGATAAAATATGGTTTTGCAAAATAAAAGGAAAAGGGTGAATAAAATTGTCAAAAAAGATTCTAGTTACTCCTAAATCCTATGGGACTTATAAGCACAAGGCTTACCCCCTACTGACGGCGGCAGGCTACGAAATCATCGAGAACACCACAGGCCGCACAATGACAGAACAGGAAATCATTGATTATGCACAGCAGGACGTTGTAGGCATCATCATAGGTGTAGATCCGCTTCCTGCCTCCGTATTGGAGAAGTGCAAAGACTTGGCTGCTGTATCTAAATACGGCGTAGGCATGGACAATATCGATCTGAAAAAAGCCGCAGAACTTAATATCAAGGTGAACAATGCTGTAGGCACAAACAACATATCTGTAGCAGAGCATGCAATTGCACTTATGTTTACAATCGGCCGCAAGATCCCCTTTGCTGCAGCAAGCGTAAAAGCAGGCGGCTGGGGCAGAGCCATCGGCTGTGAGCTTACCGGCAAGAAGGTAGGTCTCATAGGTGGAGGACAAATAGGCAAAGAAGTGGCAAAACGTGCGGTTGGCCTAGGTATGAACGTATCCATCTATGATCCTTACTTTAAGGATACTGATTTCCTCCATCAATATGGAATAACCCTAATGGACAATCTTAATACACTATTCATAGAATCAGACTTTATATCCCTTCACTTGCCCGCAACTGAAACAACAAAGGGAATGATCAATGAAACTACCTTGAAACTGATGAAACCATCGGCATATCTAATCAACACCTCACGTGGAGAACTGGTTGATGAAGCTGCCCTTTACGAGGCTCTCGTAAACAAGACGATTGCAGGAGCTGCACAAGACGTATTCTCCAGCGAACCACCTGCAAAAGACAATGCACTGATAGCACTAGACAACTTTATACTTACTCCGCACATCGGTGCCTTTACAAACGAGGCTGTAGAAAGAATGGTTATGGTCTCAACGCAAAACCTGTTGAATATGCTGAAGGATTAATTGAAAGGGAGAATGCCATGAGCACTTTCATTAAACAGTTCATTATGACGGTCAGAGGCCCTATATCCCCTGAAGAGCTTGGCTTCTGCCACTGCCATGAACACCTTTTTATTGCAGAGGGACACTCAGCAAAAGTGGTTCCAAGCTTAAGGATAGACAGTATTGAAAAAACCACGGAGGAACTGATGCTCTTTAAAAGCGTCGGGGGCAACAGCATCGTAGATGCTCAGCCTGTAGGCTGCGGCCGGATACCGGAAGCCCTGCGTGCAGCGTCAGAAGCTGCTGATATCAATATCATAGCCTCCACCGGCTTTCATAAGCTGGGCTTTTACGCCCAGGATCATTGGATCCACAGCATCAGCCAAGAGCAATATGCGCAAATCCTTACCCTGGAGCTGACAGAGGGGATGTATATCCACTGTGACAACAGCTATCCTGAGCAGCGCATAGCTGCCAAATGCGGCATGATAAAGACTGCTTATACAAAGGAAGGCATCAACAGCAGATATTACAAACTCTTCAGTGCTGCTGCCCAAGCCTCCTTGGATACAGGGGCGCCTATTATGTGTCACACCGATCCGGATACAGATCCATTGGATTTGGTAAAGTTCTTTACCTCCAAGGGAATCCCGGCAAATGCAATTATTCTATGTCATCTAGACCGGACCATGAAAAACGCCAGTGACCACATCAAGGTTGCCAAGACCGGTGTATACCTGGAATTTGATACAATCGCAAGATTCAAATACCACTCAGATGATGTAGAGGCCGGCCTGATCTCAAACCTCATAGAGAACGGCTTCGAGGACCAGCTGCTGCTTGGCCTGGATACTACCAGAGAACGGTTGAAGAGTTACGGCAACCCCATCGGACTAGACTATATCATCACAGAGTTTCTCCCTAATTTGAAAAGCAAAGGCTTGAGTGAAGCAATTCTTCATAAGCTGATGTTTGCAAACCCGGCCAAGGCACTTGTAAACCGCAAATTATAAATCGAAAGGAAGCGAATTTATGATCCTACCACAAAAGGCTACACAACCGACCATATACTTCATCGGTGTAACAACCGGAAAGTCTTCCATCATGCAGCTTTTCCCACTTTGGGCTGATGCCTTGGGATTGAAAGACGCAATGATAAAGGGTATAGACATCGAAATCCACGCTGCTGCAGAAACTTACAGGGAAGTCGTTGATTTTATAAAAAACGATCCGCTGTCTCTAGGCGCACTTATAACCACTCATAAGATTGATTTATACCATGCAGCAAAGGATCTGTTTGATTACCTTGATCCCTATGCAGAAATATTCGGCGAGTTATCCTGCATCTCCAAGAAGGACGGCAAACTGGAAGGCTATGCAAAGGACCCTATTTCAAGCGGTCTTGCGCTGGAAGCATTTATGCCTGAAAACTACTGGACAGAGCATGGCGGCGAAACCTTCATCATGGGTGCAGGGGGAGCAGCAATTGCACTTAGCGCATATATGATCGATAAGAAAAGATGCAATAACATCCCTTCCAAGCTAATCATCAGCAACAGAAGCGAAGGTAGATTGAACGAAATAAAAAGAATCATCAAAGCAGTAAATCCCGATGTAACCGCAGAATTCCACTTGACTCCTGAGGCAGAGCAAAACGACGCAATCCTCAAGAGCATGAAGCCTTATTCACTGATTGCCAACGGAACAGGTCTGGGCAAGGACCGACCCGGCTCACCTTTGACAGACAACTGCGAATACCCCATGGATAGTTTGGTTTGGGAATTCAACTATCGCGGCGAGCTTGATTTTATGCACCAGGCAAACAGGCAAAAAGAAGTAAAGAGACTCCATGTGGAGGATGGCTGGATATACTTTATCCATGGCTGGACGCAAGTTGTTGCTGAAGTCTTCCATATAGATATTTCAGGTGAAGTGTTCAAAATGTGTGAAAAAATAGCAAACGAAATGAGAAAGAATGGTTAAGGAGGAGTAAAAAATGAACAACAAGTATGTAGCGCCTTTTACAATGTATTTTGATCTAAAGAATGGTATGTCTGATGAGAAGCAGACAACAAAGAGAAATCTCTCCAATATGAAGGGTATGTTCGCAGATGACGCAGCTTTCGATGAAGCAGTAAAGAATGGCAACCCGCTGGTATATGAGTTCTATGAATTAGGTTTACCTGAAACACCAGGAGATCTACTATTTGGAACCAGCATCACTTATCCGGGCAAGGTTGGAAACGAGTACTTCATGACAAAGGGTCACTTCCACACAATACTGGATACCTCAGAGGTTTACTACTGCCTAAGCGGTGAAGGCTATATGCTGATGGAAGATCCGGAAGGCAACTGGGATGCACAAAAGCTGACTCCAGGCAAGGCAGTATACGTTCCGCCAACATATGCACACAGAAGCATCAACACAGGAAACGAACCGCTGATCACTTTCTTCGTATTCAGAGCAGATGCAGGTCATGATTATGGTACAATCGAGACTAAGGGCTATCGCAAGCTGATCGTTGAGAAGGACGGCAAAGCAGAAATCATAGACAATCCAAAGTGGAAATAACCAATCAATAGCGGAGGTGCCCAAATGAGCAAGAAGTGGAATGTATTAAAAAAAATCACGGATTCAGGCTTGGTTGTCGTTGTTAGAGCTGAGAATTCAGACGAAGCAAAAAAGATTACGGAAGCCTGCCTTGAAGGCGGCGCGGCAGCAATAGAAATCACTTATACCGTACCCGGTGCTTCAAGGGTTATAGAAGATCTAGCGAAACACTATGCAGGCCAGATCATCATCGGTGCAGGCACTGTATTGGATCCTGAAACTGCAAGAATTGCAATACTGTCAGGCGCACAATACGTTGTAAGCCCTGCCTTGAATGAAGATACGTTAAAGCTTTGCAATAGATATCAGATTCCATGTATGCCAGGCGTAATGACCGTAGCTGACGTTATAAAGGCTATGGAGCTTGGTGCAGATATACTTAAGGTATTCCCCGGCGAGGCCTTTGGTCCAAAGATCATAAAGGCAATTCACGGACCGCTTCCACAGGCAACCCTAATGCCTACGGGCGGTGTCAGTGTAGATAATGTAAGCGAATGGATCAAGGCTGGTGCTGCTGCAGTAGGTGCCGGCGGCAGCCTGATTGCCGGAGCAAAAACCGGTGACTTCGCAAGCATTACAAAGCTTGCCAAGGAATTTGTCAGCAAGATTAAAGAGGCTAGAGCCTAGTAAAAGTCTAAAAATTCCCTTCCCCCATACACAGAGAAACAGCCCGGCTGTCAATACAGCCGGGCTGTTTTTTCATCAACACTTTGCTATCAGCCTTTCCAGTCGTTTGCTGCACTCCAGCATAGACCTTCCAGTATGGTAAATAGCCTTCCATGGGTTTCCCATATTTCCTGCCAGCACATTACCCTTCCTATCAAGGAGCTGACGCCATTCGCCCAGCTCATGATTGATAAAATGCTCCTTATCGAAAGCCCAAGTATTATGAAAAGCTTCAAAATATTTGTTGTCCCCCAGTTTTTCATAGGCATCCAGGAATCCTACCAGCACCTCGCTGTTCTGCCACCACTCTTTATCCCTCACCAATGCTTCTCCGGCGTGGAGTCCGTCTCTATAAACGCCTCCATACTCATAATCATAGCCATATTTAAGGGTGTGGTCTACCATCTTAACTGTCAGTTCAATGGAGCCTTCATGACTCTTGCTTAGTATCTTGCAGGCTCTATTATATAACCAAGCAAGCTCTACATTGTGTCCGTAGGAGGTAGTGTCCAAAGGTTTCCCAATAGATTCTCCGGCCTTTCTTTCGGCATTCCAGGTACGTCTGATATTGATTGCAGGGATGGGGTTGAAACGTACATCAAACTGATTCAATCCACAGCCCGCTTCCTTGTTCACCATTTTATCCAGTATAAGGCCGCAAACCTCTTCCAATTTGCGCCTATGAATTTCTTTTCGGCTGCATTCCGCCAACGTCGTAAAAGCCTCCATCAAATGCATGTGTACGTCCAGGGACTTCCTATCCCCTGCAGCAAATCCTTCCTCAGAAAGCCTCCAGTCCCTTTCAAGGTTTTCATAATAACCGCCGTTTCCGGTGTCGGCACAATACTTTTGCAGCAGATCAAAGGTTGCTTCAGCGTACTCCAGTCCTCTTGCATCCCCAGTGGCCAAGGCATACTCCGCCAAAGCGTATATGGCAAAGCTTTGACCGTATACCACCTTTCCGTCATCCAGGCAAGTGCCGTCCTGGCGTACTTTCCAAAACCAGCCTCCATGATTTACATCCCAGAAATAGCGCAGAAAGAAGTCTACGCCCTGACGTGCCGCTACCAGCAGTTCATGGCGGTTCGGATACTGACGATACAGGGCAGAGAAGCCCCATATCATCCTTGTTTGAGTGACTATGTATTTATTCTTATCCGCCGTCTCAATGCCATTTTCATCAAAACAGGTAAGAAACCCTCCATAGATCGTATCTAGGCTTCTTGTCAGCCAAAAGGGAATAATCCCTTGTTCAAGGTGCATCTTGATCTCCATTAGATCCTGCTTCATTAAGGATATTATATCATTCACATCGTTCCCTCCTCTTTTCAAAAATCAAAAAGGTACGGAAACATGTCCTTTCCGTACCTTCCAAATCTGCTATCAATGATGGTGACTAATGCTGCTCTGTTCTGTTGATCAATTCGTTTTGAGCCTTTTCACCCATTTGCACAAAATAGGCACTATACCCTGTTACGCGGACACATAGACTCTTATATTTCTCAGGATGTATTTGCGCATCCATAAGCTGATCCCTGCTGACGATATTGACCTGTGCCTGCATTGCGCCACGGTCTAAATAAGTCTGCATGGCAGCGGCAAAAAGCTTCAAGCCATTTTCTCCTTTTACAGCAGTGGGGTGAATTCTTACATTCAACGGACCGCCTGTGATCCGGTAGAAGGGCAGTCTCGCAACCGAGTTGAACAACGCTGTCAATCCGTTCATATCAGCCCCCTGTGTCGGTGATTGGTTCTCACTGACAGGCTGGCCTATACTTCTTCCATCCGGTGTGGCACCGACATATTTGCCCATGGTTGTAAAATCCCTGTCTGTGGACAAAGTAGGATAGAATTGGTATACATACTGCTCCCCATTCATTCTCGCCACTTCATCACAGAAAATGTCCACCACCTTCTTGGCAATATCGTCTACCCACTCGATGTCATTTCCAAACTTGGGCATTCTCTTGCTCAATCTGCTTTGCAGCAGCTCGTTACCCTCGAAATTGGAATTAAGAACTTCCACAAGTTCCGAAAGACTCATTTCCTTGTTCCTGAATACCAATTCCTCTATAGCAGCCAAAGAATCCGCCACTGTCGCAATTCCGCCGCCCTGTATCGTAATCTTGTGATACTTGGTACCACCATCATTCCAAGTAATTGCGTTCTCTATAGTACCGCTTAGGAAGCAGTCCTCTATTCTGATTCTGCCCTTGTTATAAGCAAGCTCCTTCTCAAAATCTGCCTCAAAAGCCTTGCGATAGTCCTCTATGAGATAACGCAGCTGCTGTCTATAAGCCGCTAACAAGTCATCCATATTCTTTATCTGATCCAGCTCAGTAGTTTTAACTCCATAATACGGACCTGTCATCAGACCAATCATTCTATCTTCTATAGAGTACTGAGTTCCTTCCAACACTGCATCACCTTTTGGCTGCAGAGGGTATTCTCCTCTATTCAAGGCCAGCTCCATAGGACGTACCAGGTTGAACCAAAGCTGACGCAAGCCGCCCTCCTTGCCTGGAATATGAGGATCGTTGCAGCCATAGAAGCCATAGTCATATACGTCTTCTTCGGCTACACCGTAGGATCTCAGTGCAGGAATCATGGTTTCGTCATTATATACGACGATTGTCGCATTGTCTCTCATGGCATCGCTGACTCTCAGCCAGAATTCCTTATCGATTCCCTTGTAGTACCTGACTACGATGAATGGATTTCGCAGCTTCATGATATGTGCCGCCTTTACGAACAGGAAGGACAGCGCATTTACACCAGGCTTTCCGCCCTGCAGCAATCCCCCTAGGGTCAGGTAGTTCGGATCATCATAAGCAACCTCAATAGTGAAGCTGGTTGTCTCAATTTCCTGAGACATATGGTCTGTTGGAGCCATGATATCGTTATTTTTATGATAGAATTCCTCAATCAGCTCCAAGGCTTGTTCTTCCGTCAATACACCGGATGCAATATCCTTCTCATAAAACGGATAAAGATACTGATCCATACGATGCAGGTTAAATACCCCGCAGCCGCAGACCTTCATCAAGGGCAATACAACCAGCCATATCAGCTGCAGTGCCTCCTTGAAGTTTCTAGCAGGCTTCTGGCTAATGTGTGCACAGCTTTCTGCAATATTCAACAGTTCCTGCTTCCTCAAGGGGTCTGCACACTTCTCTGCATCAGCTTTAGCTTGCTCTGCATATCTGTTGATATATTTTATTAAGGACTGATAGCATAGGATTGCTCCCTCAATAAATTGTTTCTTTGTTGGATCATTGTTGATTTCATTTTCCTTCAGCTTGCCTTCTGAAAGGTTAAGGAATTCGCCCAGACCCTTGTTTATGATATCTTCCCAATTCAGCGCAAGGTGTCCAAAGGAGTAGAACCATGGTGCTCTGCGCTTTAACCAGCCATAGGAGTAGAACCAAAGAATCTTCTGTTGGATTTCTTCCAATGGTATATCCCACCATTCCTCTGACATCTTATCCGCTGCAGCCTTTTGCTCCGCAGTAGGTATGACCTCCAGAATGGAGCCCACCAGCTGTTCCTCAGGCTGTATGAAGACCGTAATACGGTCCAATATATATTCCATTGTCTTGCCATAGCGTACCGCATAAGGCAAGTGCTCAAACAAATGCTCGCTTTCTATAAGGTACTGTATACGCTCATAGAAGGTAGCTCGATAATCCTTATCAAACCATTTCTCAACGGATTTGCCTATTCTTTCCGGCAACATGCAAAACCCTCCTATTCCATATGGACTTTTATGCCATTTCTTATAAAGCATTGTGATAGCTCAATCATTCTTTCTTTGGATGGTGTGGCAAATCGTTTTTGCACAGTATCCCTGCCAAGTCTATCATGCTTCTCTATGCCCATAGTGTGGTATGGCAACAGCTCCACATATCGAAGTCTTGGCGCATCCTGCAGAAACAATGCTGTAGCGTTCATATTTTCCTCTGTATCGTTTACACCCCCGATTACGGGGATTCTGACTATAAAATCTACCTGTGCTTTCTTCAGCTTCTCGGCATTTGCCAATATCCGCTCATTGCTCACTGTGGTATATTGCTTATGCATAGCTGCATCCATCATCTTGATATCCAACAGCACAAGATCTACCCAAGGCAGAACTTCCTCAATCGTTTCCCAGTTCACGTTAAAGGCTGTATCCAAGGCATTATGGATACCCAGCACCTTTGTACGCTGGCAGACTGCTTTGACAAAGTCCTTCTGCAGCAGCGGCTCTCCCCCGGAAATTGTAAGCCCGCCGTTTGTGTTCTTGTAGTAGTCCATATCCTTGACCACTATTGAAACCACCTCATTGGCTTCCATTTCCTTGGCTACAAGTGCCAGTGCCCCCTGCATGCAGTTGTCGGCACACAATCCGCACATATTGCATAGGGACCTGGCTATGACCTTCATTCCGTCCTGCAGGTAGATTGCCCCTGTAGGGCAAACCTCCACGCAGCGCAGGCACATTTTGCACCGCTCCTCGTAATATTGCAGCTCCTGTTTTTGGCAAATGGATTCGGGATTATGGCACCAAGCACAGTTGAGACAGCAGCCCTTCAGGAAAACCGTCGTCCTGATTCCCGGACCATCACCCACTGAAAAACGCTGGATGTTAAAAACAAGTCCTTTCATATGCTAGGTCTCCTTGTGGTTTTAGATTACCATTTCGTATACATCTGACAAGTGTTCAAACACCAGGTCATTTGCTCCTGTGGCATGCTTGAATATGATCACGCAGTACGTATCTCCATTCAGCGGATATGGTATAAAGTGACGGACGCCTACATTTAGGACAATACCCTTATTGCCTGGAATTCTAAAAGCCTTGATTTTGCTCTCATCCAGTTCTCCTGCAGGTGCAAAAGCAGCGATGACATCTCCACCGCCCAGTGCTATTACAGCCTCGTTTGTTTCCTTATGAACCTCTAAACGGTCTAAATGGAATGGCCTTTGCTTGCATGTCAGAATATTTACACTTACTGTATCTATACCTTGGAAAGCGCTTAGCTTTTCAAACCAATCAAAGTTTTCGTCTCCTGCATCGGGCGTTTTTCCCTCTGTCGTGATGACTTGACCGAATTCCTTGAAGCTTTCCTCTGTTAGTTCTATTACTTGAAGTTTTTTTGCCATAATGATGCCCCCTTAATTATTTATTGATTTCAAAAATCACCTTATTGAAAGGGTACTTCCTGCCGACCAAGTCCTCAAATACTTGGGGTGCTTGGTTCAAATCAAATTTATGTGTCACCAGAGGATCGATGACAAGCTTTCCTGCACTTGCAAAATCAAGAATTGCATGCCATTCAACACCTGGGAATGGAGCAGAATAGGAATTCCATGCTCCTACAATCATCAATTCGTTTCTGACGATTGCCTCGAAGGATTTTGCAGGGATCACTACATCCTTATGTGCTGTTCCAAGATAAAGGATTCTACCCTGCTTTCTTGCAATACGCAAGCACTGCTCCTGCGTGATGTTTGTACCCGCAGTCTCAATTGCCGCGTTTACACCTCTTCCGCCGGTAAGCTCCAGAATATACTGCACTACGTCTTCCTTCAATCCGTTTACACAAACATCTGCACCGCTTAGCCTTGCAAGCTCAAGCTTATCTTCTGCGATATCCACTGCTATAACCTTTGTAGCCCCCATAATTTTAGCAAGCTGTATTGCAAAAAGACCTATAGCTCCGCATCCAAGTACTGCCACAGCATCACCTACATTGATGCCTACCTTCATCATTCCATGAAGCGTTACTGCCGCAGGCTCAATTGTAGCACCTGCTGCAAAGCTAACGTTATCAGGCATTTTTATTAGATTCATGATTGGGGCCTTCACATACTCAGCAAAGCCTCCATCCGTTCTTGAGCCTAGAAAATTGTAGCTGTTGCACTGTCCATAATAGCCCTGCTGGCAGAATTCACATGTGAAACAAGGCATCATTGGTGTTACAACCACTCTGTCGCCAGTCTTGAAGCCTTCTGCGTTATCTCCGATTTCTTCTATTACGCCGCAGAACTCATGACCTGGGATAGTTGGGAACTTATAGGTTCCTGTTTTCATAACACGGTCTAAATCGGACCCGCAAATACCTACTGCTTTAACAGCAATCAGTGCCTCGCCTGCTCCGATGGTCGGGACCGATACCTGTTCTATTCTTAAATCCGCTGGTGCATGAAGCACTGCAGCCTCCATTGTACGATTCATATCCTCACTCCTATTCTATCTGACGCCTACGGCTTTGGTACTGCTGAGATTTTGGACAAGCGCTCGTAAAACGGATTCATCATTTCAAACATGTCTATATAAAGCTCCGCATACTGCTTGTAGTATGCATGCCTTTCCATATTCGGTTCAATGCGATTCTTTGTTGAAACAAATCTCTTCGCCGTGCTCTCCATATCATCAAACAATCCTACTCCATAGCCTGCTATGATTGCAGATCCAAGGCCGCCTACTTCTTCTCTTGTAAGCTGAACATAGGGAATACCCAATACGTCCGCCTTAATCTGATTGAATATCTTGCTCTTCGAACCCCCACCTATTGCCCTAACTTCCTTGAACTCCACTTCCGGGAACAAGGATTTCTCTATTTTTAAATAATAATAATACTCATATGCCAATGCTTCCAGCATGGACTTATAGAAATGCTTGCGGTTGTGACCCCAGCTAAAGCCCGCCCACATGCCTCTGACTTCACTGTTGTACGGATAGTTTCTACCCCCCAGGTGTGGTATGAACATCAAGGAATCAGATCCCGGAGGAATGTTTACGATTTCCTCATTCAATTCATTGTATATGCCTTCTAATCTGTCAGCACCCGGCTCAATGAAGCCGTCACGGAACCATCTCAAGCACAATCCGCCTCCTGCAATATACGCATGAGGGAAATATAAGCCTTTGGATGCTGCTTTTGGGAAAAGCAAGGTCTTGTATTTCATATCCGGTCTAAAGGAATCAACACAGCAGGCAAATACAGATGCTGTCCCCGCTACATCAACCACCATGCCAGGTTCAACCAGGCCTGCGCCCAAGAAACCGGCCGCCTGGTCTCCGACACCAGCTACAATAGCAGTGCCCGGCTTTAAGCCGCAATCCTTGGCTGTTGCATTGGTAATTTCACCAATCACCTTCCAAGGCTCAACGATTTCAGGAAGCTTCTCCATAGGGATATCAAAGCTTTGGCACAACTCCTCCGACCATTTGTTGTTGTTTGAATCATAAAGGCCTGAGAAATGCTGGTACGTATAATCTACAAATGCATCCTTCGCCTTTAATCCAGCCAGTTTCCCTGCCACAAAAGCCGCAGGTTGAATGAATTTCTTTATTGCTGCGAAGGTCTCCGGCTTCTCATTTTTCCACCAAAGAATCTTTGCGCAGTGGGCAACTGTTGAGGGAAGTCCTGAAAGCCTCAGCACCTTATCCTCATGATCTGCCTTTATATACTCAACATACTTCTTACATCTGGTATCAAGCCATGAATCATAGTGGGTAACCGGATTCCAATTGTCGTCAATACCCATGATTCCTGCCATCTGCCCGTCTAGACAGATCGCTGCTATACGGCTTGCGTCGATGCCTGATTTTATAATTACTTCTCTTATGGTATCACAGGCAGTTTGATAGAAATCCTGCGGATTCTGTTCCACCCAGCCTGGCTGTGGATAATACAACTTGGATTCCTGGTATGCATCTGCAAGCAAATTGCCTTCTATATCAAATAAAGCTGTCTTGGTACCTGTTGTACCTATGTCTATGCCTATTAAGCATTTCATATTGACCCTACCTCCATTTTGAAAGTTGAATTATTTATTTACTACCAGGGTCTTCATGCCTTTGCTGGCGCCAGCGCACTCGAAGGCCTTCAAGGTATCTTCTATTGGGAAGGTTTCGCTTACCAGACCTTTTGCGTTGACTTTGCCTGAGGCAATGATCTGCATGGATTTGTAATAATCATTTATTGTAGAGCCTGTTGTACCAAGAACGATCAATTCCTTATAGTGAATGAGATTGGTATTCAAAGTAACCATCTCCTTACCCTTTGGAAGTCCGCCGAAGAAATTGATTCTTGCATGCACTGCTGCAGCCTCAAGTACCTGCACCTGCACATCAGGATCCGAGCATGCTGTGATGATGACATCCGCACCCCTTCCATCTGTTGCAGCTTTTACGGCCTGAACAAGATCCTGCTCAGAAGTATTTATAACAACATCAGCACCTAGATTGATGATCTCATCCAGTCTTCCTTGGGAGCGGTTTGCCACGATCACCTTTGTTGCACCTGCCAGCTTGTTCATCATAGCATGCAGCGCACCGATAGGACCTGCACCTACGATCAGTACTGTGTCACCGGGTACTGTATTCAAAGCTCTGTAAGAGTTATAGCAGCAGGAAAGTGGCTCTGCAATGGCAGCCTCCTCAAAGCTCACTCCATCAGGAATTAGTACTACATTGCCTGCCTTGATCGCAAAGGCCGGAATCTTCATATACTCTTGGAAGCCCCCATCCAGACTGATGCCGAAAGCTTCATAGTCAGGACACATCTGGTTATAGCCCTGTATGCACATTGGGCAGGTGCCGCAGCCTACGTTTGGCGGTGTTGCAACACGCATGCCCACTGTATAGCCCTTTACCTTTGCTCCTACTTCAACAATTTCCCCTGCTACTTCGTGTCCCAACACCCTTTTCACACCTTGAGGCACCTTGAAATGACCATGCTTATATATTCTCAAATCTGTACCACACACGGCACAAGCCTTTACTTTTATGAGTATCTCGTCTTCAGATATTTTGGGAATGTCTATTTCTTCGATTCTTATATCACCAACACCATAATAAAATGCTGCTTTCATAATCTTAAATCCTCCATGTTACTACAAAATGCTTTGATAAAAAAGCATTTTGTAGTATAATCGTTATGTTAGTTTGTTTAACCAAATTATATTGATCTACGCCGGGTTTTGCCCGGTCTTTTTTTTATTTATAGTAGACCCCATTGCTTCTTGTAGTGTGTTGTAAGCGCATCAGTTGCAAGGATTGTGTTGTATATGATTTCAGGAGTAACCTTGAATGGCTCTGCATGGGCTATTCCGCCTTCGATTGCTGCTCTTCTGGATACTGCCATCAGTTTTTCATGAGTCGGCTCTACATGCAAGTCTGCCAATGTAGTTGGTAGTCCAACGCTTAAACAGAATCTGACAACCTCTTCAATCTCACTCTTCGGTCTGTTTTCCAGCACCAATTGACATATGGTACCAAATGCAACCTTCTCACCATGGAAGAAATGATGTGTCTCTTCTAATACCGTCAAGCCCTCGTTTACTGCGTGACCTGCAGCACAGCCTGTGTTTTCAAATCCAAGTCCACTCAGAAGTGTATTTGCTTCGATGATGTTCTCCACAGCTTCTGTACATACGCCCTTTTCTGCAGCCAGCTTTGCTTCCAAGCCATCCTCCAACAGGATTTCATAGCACAGCTTTGCGATAGCCATTGCTGCCTTTGTTCTTCTGTAGCCTTTGCCTATATAGTTTGCTGTATCGGACTCTGCATTTGCTCTTGCTTCGAAGTATGTAGACAAAGCATCTCCCATACCTGAAACTAAGAATCTGACTGGAGCAGTAAGAATGATTTCAGTATCCAGCAGCACGATGTCAGGGCTAGCCTTATGGAATATGCAGTGAGTTTGCTCACCTTCCTCAGTATATACAACAGACAATGCGCTTGTCGGAGCATCTGTGGAAGCTGCAGTAGGTGCACTGATGAACGGTTTATTGATGTTTGCTGCAACCGCTTTGGCTGTATCGATTGTTTTGCCTCCGCCGATACCAACAACGATGTCTGCATTAAATGCCGCAGCAGCCTTGGTTACTCTATCAATCTCTCCCAAAGTAACCTCTCCGTTGAACTTCTCAAAGGTCACCTTTGAAGCTGTATTGTCATAAACCTTTTGAACCTTTGCACTTAATGCATCAAAACGGCCTTTGCTCATCAGTATGAATACATTTGGTCCATAGATGGAAGTATACTCTTCCAAACGGTTGATTTCGCCAGGTCCTTGGATGTACTTTCCTGGGCTTCCAAATCCTCTAGTTGTTTTTTGCACATGTGGCATTTTAGTCCCTCCATTTATTAATAATTTTATATTTAGGAAGTTATGGCTTCCTGATTCTATGTTTCAGAAGGCTGATAGGTCCTTCTGACATATACAAGCAAAAGTGGCAACAGTATTGTTAGATTTTATGGTTCTTGATTGCCTGCGAGGTTTTATACAGGTTGCTTAAGGCCTGCTTTTTCATCTTGCTGGCGATGCACACATAGAGGGCATCCAGCAATGACAATTCCGCAATTCTTGCATGAAGACTCTCGCTGAGTTCCTCCGAGTCCTTAGTAGAAGTAAAAAGCTTGATATCTGCGAATTGTGTAATAGGAGTATCGTCGTGATTGGTTATGCAAATTGTTGTTGCCCCCGACTGCTTCGCCAATTCAAGCGCCTTCACTGTATCTGAGGATTTGCCAGAGTTGCTGATTGCTACAGCTACATCCCCCTGCTTGAGAAGCGAAGCTGATATAATCTGCTCATGAGGGTCACTATAGGTGAAGCATAGAAGTCCTATTCGGTATAAACGCATCTTGGCATTCATGGTTGCAACAGCTGAGCTGCCCATGCCATAAAAATCTATTTTTCTTGCCTTCAGCATCAGGCTGGCTGCTTTTTCAACACTTTCAAAGTCCAGAATTCTGAGAGAGTCACGCAGGGAATCTATATTATTATGAAAAACATTTGTGCAGATAGACTCTACATCATCATCCAGGCTGATTTCGCCATAAATGATATCCTCTCCGACTGTGTTTCTGGGTGCTCTAGCCAAACAGATCCTTAAATCATGAAAGCTGTTGTACCCGATTGTTTTGATGAATTTGGTTACGGTAGACTCACTTACTCCGCTTTTTTTTGCAAGTTCGGTGATGCTTAGATAAACCGCCTCGCTATGATTGCTGAGTATGAAATCCGCAACTCTTCTGGCTGCATCGGTAAGAGAAGTGTACTTGCTTCTAATTTTAATCAGCAGCAACTGCAAGTCACTGTTTTCTATCTTTATCTCTGCTCTACTTTCCATCATGCTCACTCCATTAACTCTGTTTATTATAGTTGTTATATAAATATTCGATGAATTCTAAAAAAATCCTTTTTCTTTTCGCATTTCTTAAAAAAAATTTTTTTCTAAATTCTGAATCATTAAACAAAAAAAAGCACACCTCCAAGTGATGGTTTATTGTCCAACATTTGGGGTGCACTTCATAGTAAGCTCTTTTTTAATTAAATTTATCTTTGTCCATAATTTTCAATGGTTTGTTTGTGTAAATCCCTACATTCCTGTTCTGCTAAGGTTTTCATTCCGCCTATCTGCATAGCGAACAATGTAATCTTTGCACCTTCTTCCACAATAACAGCATTTGCATAGGCCTTATCAATGGTTTCTCCTACAGCTAACATCCCGTGGTTCTCCATTAGCACTGCATTTTGTGATCCCAAATGTTCTGCCACAATATCAGCTAATTCTATTGTGCCCATTGGTGCATAAGGCGCACATTTCACAGGTCCGCCTATCATTCCTGCCAGCTCCGCAACAATTACCGGTATTTCTTTGCCGCAGCAAGCCCAAGCAGTAGCATATACGGAGTGCGTATGACATATGCCAAATACATCAGGCCGCCTAGCATATGTGCGGCAGTGCAGCTGTGTCTCTATGGAAGGTTTTCTTTCACCCTCAATAATAACGCCCTGAATATCCACAATCACTACGTCCTCCGGCTGGAGTTTTGAGTATTCCATGCCACTTGGAGTAATGCATATGTATCCCGTTTCCTTATCTCTTATGCTGAAATTTCCCATTGTCAAAGGAATAAGCTTGTCTGTCTGCGCTCTAAGCGCTATCTCTATCACCTTTCGTCTCTGTATCTCTAAAAGCATATCTGCAGCTCCTTATTTGATTTTTAAGCTTCTAATAAAATCTTTCAAAATTTGTAGATCTTCTATGTATGTGGTTTTTAACTCAGCTTTGTATATTATACTAGCAGGATGATATAGTGGAAAAAGCTTGAAGCTGGCATTACCGAACTGCATCTCTATAGGATTTCCATGCATTACGCCAATGGATGCCTTTTCATCTTGAGTGATGCACTTTAAAGCAATGTTTCCTAAAGTTACTACCAGCATGGGCTTTATAATATCCAACTCTCTCATTAAGAAGGAAGAGAATAGGTCAACCTCTTTCTTAGTTGGCGTTCTATTGGATTCTCTGCCAGTTGACTCGTTTATTTTAAAAGGTCTCATTTTTACTACATTTGTTATGTATAAATCAGTTCTATCAATCTCCAGAATTCTTATAAATTCATCAAGGTTTTTGCCAGCTTGCCCAACAAAAGGCTTGCCTTGTAGTATTTCATTTTTGCCTGGGGCTTCCCCGATCAGAACGATTCTTGAGTCAGGACTTCCTCCCCCGAAAACCAGGGGTGTCTCCTGCTGGTAAAAGTCATCGATAGTATGCTTCATTTCATGTTTTAACTGGTCTAATTGATTTTGCTTCAAAATATCAACTCCATCATTTTAACAATACATCAATACACTTCTGTGAGACTTGTGCTACAAATCTCTCGATCTTCTCCAAATCATAGTATTTGTACTCCCTGTCGAGACTGTATTGATTCTTCTCATAGTAATCAACAATTTTTTGCTGACACTCATATATATATGATGGCTCAAATTCATTGAAAAAATTTAAGTCAAGCTTAATATCCTTGAATTTTTGAATGATCTCATTTCCATTCTTCTGCAGATATAAGAAATCCAGAGCAAATATCTCTTCTCTCATGAAATCTATAAAGTCCTTACCCTCATGTTGCTCTGCTTCATATTTCTTTTTATTAGGAATAAAATGTTGTTCAATCCAGACTTGATCTGCTATGAGATGAAAATAGTAGCCCCATAAAAAGGATCTGGTATTGTCAGATCGGGTAATAATCTTTGACGGGGCCAAATACTTTTCAAAAAAAGCTTCCAAATGAATCTCTCTTTTACCTTCTACCTTTGATGAAAAGTGGGTTACCTCTTTTGGTGGGTTATAAACCCGGCATGCCTCGTCAGGAATACCTGAATCCGGAGCTATACTCCCAATCATTAAATAAGGCAATGATATTCCCGGAATCCGTTCTTTGACTTTTTCTGCAATTCTTAAGTGCGTAAGCCATGTGGCCAATATAAGCACCTGCCTTCGTCCATACTTTGTTTTATAAACTTCCTATAATAATTTTACATATATCGAAATAATTTTCAACCGGTTGTTTTGATTTAATAATTAAGCGCAGATATCCTGCGCTTTCCCGACTGTTTCTTAATTTTATTATAGCAGATTTCATCCCTAAGTGAACAAATTATATCAATATTGTTGACAAATTTAGACTTTTTATAATGAAAATATCTTACTGTGAATGAAGTAATGAAACAAAAATAAAAAAGACAGTCATTTCTGACTGTCTTTCTGTTTACCGGTTGACGACTAATAAACTCCTCAAGGAGTTTTATCCTTAATATGTCGACTACAGCAAAGCTCGTCTT
>Ga0196972_1000315_pt1 | contig 29939 bp, 22 predicted proteins | sample S1v_2013CmetaG_FD_148618 | JGI IMG/M metagenome (GOLD analysis project Ga0196972, IMG submission 148618) | Soil microbial communities from Anza Borrego desert, Southern California, United States - S1+v_20-13C | ecosystem: Environmental > Terrestrial > Soil > Desert | place: USA: California...
AATCCGGCTCGTCCATGCCGCCCCAGGGAATCACTCGCTCCATCTCCTGGAGAAATCTCTGACGCTTGGTCCGCTTCGGCTTCTTCACAAACCGGGGGGCGCTGAGTCCGAGTTGCTTCATTGGGGCGACCTGTCGAAAATTGGACGTGGGCGTTATTGTATCCAGGACCAGAACTTATTCAGAGTTTCCTTAAGAAAATAAAGGTCTGGGTGTTCGCATCTCGTGCTTTATAAGATAGTGACTGTGGATGCATTCTGCCGATAACACGCCGCATGCCGGCGGTTGCCGACCAGGTAAAATCAGTTTTGTGTTGGGAGCCTAAATGTGTCGTCCATGATCGCGAACCGAGGCAGCCAGGCTTTCGGCCTTATGCTTTGTAAGTTGTTCCCAGGAAAAACGCCATTGCCAATTGCCGGAAATCGTGCCGGGCGTATTCATGCGATGCCCATGACCTAGTTCCAGAACATCCTGCATCGGTATTACTGCTAATTTTGCCACGGACGCCAATGCGCACTGGATGAGGCTCTTCGGCATTTGCACTTCTTTGTCATCGTAGTGATTGCGAAGATATTCGTAAACGCGATGTTGCTGCGCCTCGGACAAGCTTTCATACCAGGACAAGGTGGTGTCGTTATCGTGAGTGCCCGTGTAGACCACGTTGTTCTCGGTGTGGTTGTGAGGTAAGTACGGATTGTCGTCGCCTCCGTCAAAGGCAAATTGCAGTATCAGCATGCCCGGAATACTAAATCGGCTACGCAGTGCTTCGACCTCGGGTGTGATAATGCCCAGATTTTCTGCGACCAAAGGCAGTCCGGAGCCGTTGAGTGTGGCGAATACTGTTTCCAATAGCGCATCGCCAGGAGCTTTGATCCAGCGGCCGTGAATAGCCGTTTCGGATTCGGCGGGGATTTCCCAGTATGCTTCGAAACCTCGGAAGTGGTCGATGCGTACCCAGTCGTAAAGCGCCAACTGACTTCGGAAACGATCCAGCCACCAACGGAAGCCGGTCGCTTTCATGTATTCCCAGTTATAGTGAGGATTTCCCCAGCGTTGACCAGTAGCCGAAAAATAGTCGGGCGGCACTCCGGCTACGACGCGGGCATAACCGGTGTCCGTTAGATCGAAAAATTCGCGATTGGCCCACACGTCTGCACTGTCACCAGCGACGAATATCGGCATGTCGCCGAACAGCATGACGCCTCTCTGCTTGGCATAGCGCCTTAAGTCCATCCATTGCTCGAAAAAGACGAACTGCTCAAATTTAACCTGAGCGATACGATCTGCCTGACGTAATTGAGCGGCTTCCAATGCGGCTGATTCTCGGTCCCGGATGGCTGTAGGCCATTCCTGCCAGGCCTTGCTGCCGAATTCCTCTCGCAGTGCGACAAAAAGAGCGTAATCCGACAACCACCAGTCGTGTCTGTTGATAAACTCGTCATGCGCGTTGCGGTATTCGCTTTCTAGGCATTTTTGGAAAGAGCCGAAGGCTTGCTTTAAGCAACGATGTCGATAATCAACGGCCGACGTTTCCCCATTAAGCGCCGGTGACGCTGGCAGCCAGCCACGATCGGACAGCCAGGTAAGATCTATCATCAGCGGATTGCCGGCATGGGCCGACAAACATTGATAGGGTGAGCCATCGGTATGCGTGGGATTAATCGGTAGCGTTTGCCAAACGCTTATGCCGGAGTCAGCTAAGAAATCAACGAATCGATAAGCGTCCTGACCTAAATCCCCGTTTCCGAGGCTACCGGGTAGAGACGTTATATGCAGAAGAATACCGGCGCGACGCCGGTCCAAGATGCTATGCGCGTGCGTCAATTCTCCACCTTAACGTATATGAGGGCTTTCCCATACATGCTTTCACTGGCTTTTAACGGCATGTCCATAAATTTGGAGTCTTTTCCGAGGATATTGCTGGACGGTGATGATTTAACGTCAAGAGACGGGGGCAAATTAAAGAACTCGCCAAACTGATTTGTTCCTTGTTGGGATTAGGCAAATACGTTTTTGGGGTGGCTCAGCAATCCACCCGGCGGCTGTGCGATGGCCTCGGGTGTTTTGGGAATTAGCGCCGGCAACTTTTCGGTTGCCGGCAAATAAAATAGACAAATGCGATAATGCTTCTATACGCCGATGAGTGAAAACCGGAAAGCTAAATTCAAACTCATCGGGCAAAATGCAGTCGTTGTCCCAATGCGTCCGGGGTTACCAGCACCACGCCGCCGGGACTAACATAGAATCGTTTTCGATCTTCTTCCGGATTTTCACCAACGATGGTATTGGGTGGTATATGGCAGCCCTTGTCGATCACTGCCTTGGTAATGCGGCAGTGTCTGCCGATGTTAACATCCGGCAATATCACCGAGTCTCTCACCTTGGAGTATGAATTCACGCGGACATTGCTGAACAGTAGTGAATGCCTGACCTCGGCGCCGGAAATAACACATCCGCCCGATACCATGGAATCTACCGCCATTCCACGGCGATCATCATCGTCGAACACGAATTTAGCGGGGGGGGTTTGTGCCTGATAAGTCCATATCGGCCAATCCTTGTCGTACAGATTAAGTTCAGGGTCGATACCGATCAGCTCCATGTTGGAGGCCCAATAAGAGTCCACCGTACCCACATCGCGCCAGTATGCTTGTACTCCGCTCTGCACATCGCGGAACGGGTAGGCAAACACCCGGTACTTTTTGATTACCGCGGGGATGATGTCCTTACCGAAATCGTGGCTCGAGCCCGGTGTGTCGGCATCTTTGATGAGTTGCTCGAACAGGAAGCCGGTATTGAAAACGTAAATGCCCATTGACACCAAAGCATGATCAGGCCGGTTGGGCATGGGTGGAGGATTTTCCGGTTTTTCGACGAAGTTAGAAATGCGTTTGTCGTCGCCGATATGCATGACTCCAAACGCTTTCGCCTCGGATAGCGGTACCTCCATGCAACCGATGGTCAAGTCGGCCTGCATTTCCACGTGGTAGGCCATCATTAGGCCATAATCCATCTTGTAGACATGATCGCCGGCGAGAATCAGGATGTATTCAGGGTCCCGTTGACGGAAGATGTCCAGATTCTGGTATACCGCGTCGGCAGTTCCGGCGTACCAGGCTTCCTGAAGGCGCTGTTGGGCCGGCAGAATGTCAACGAACTCGCCCAGTTCGGCTCGCAAGAAGCCCCAGCCTTGCTGGATGTGCCGAATTAACGAGTCCGCCTTGTATTGAGTTAATACTCCAACTTGCCGAATGCCAGAATTTATGCAGTTGGAAAGTGGGAAATCAATGATTCGAAACTTGCCCCCGAAAGGCACGGCTGGTTTGGCTCGCCACTCGGTCAGCTTATGTAAGCGTGTTCCGCGGCCTCCGGCCAAAATAAGTGCCAAAGTGTGCCGGGTAAGGCGGCTAACGAAACGGGACGCGTGCATCGACTCTGGCATGAAAAGCTCCTTTAAACTGTGCCATCCACTGGGGGCGCAAATTTGATACCATTACCCCAGGTGTTTCGGGCATGTGCCAACGGCGATATTTTACTATCAGAGGCCAATCAAAGTGAAATCGACCGATACACAATCCATTATCGAGACCGGCGGCATTTCGCCTCAGGTAGATTCGGAATTGCAGCGGGTCCTTCTGGCGTGCCACCATGATCCATTTGCGGTTTTGGGGCGGCATCGGAGCGAAGACGGAGATGTGATCCGGGCGATTATTCCACAAGCTGAAACCGTGCGGATTGGGGAACAAGGTCCGGGCATGCAGCGTATTCCCGGCACCGATCTATTCGAATGCCACTTAGATCACAGTCCCATTCCCGAGCATTACCGCCTCTTTTGGACCGATAAATCGGGACAGTCACAAAGCCATATCGATCCCTATACGTTTCCGCCGCAACTCGCCGATTTCGACCTCTACCTTTTTGGCGAAGGCAAGCATTGGCATATCTATCGTATCCTCGGCGCCCATCCGCACACCGTAGACGGGATCAAGGGTATCCTATTTGCCACTTGGGCGCCGAATGCGGAGCGAATCAGCGTGGTGGGCGATTTCAATGCCTGGGACGGACGGCGTCATCCGATGCGAGTTCGGGGCAGCAGCGGTGTGTGGGAGCTGTTCATTCCTGAGCTCGAGCCTGGCACACTGTACAAATTCGAAATTCGCAATCGCCAGCAAGGCACCATTCTCTTAAAAACAGATCCTTACGGCCGGCAGTTCGAACTGCGCCCGAATACCGCTTCCTTGGTCGTGTCAGACGAAGTTTATGATTGGAACGACGACGATTGGATGGATGCTCGCAAGAACCACGATTGGCTTCATGCGCCCATGTCGGTTTATGAGGTTCACTTGGGGTCTTGGCGGCATGATGCCGAAGGCGAGTTTCTAAGCTATCGAGAGCTGGCCGAGCAGCTCGTCGCCTATGTCAAGGAACAGGGCTTCAGTCATATCGAATTGTTGCCGATTACTGAGCATCCTTTGGATGCCTCGTGGGGTTACCAGACCACGGGCTATTTCGCGCCCACCAGCCGTTTCGGCACGCCTGAGGATTTCCGCTACTTCGTCGATTACTGTCATCAGAACGGAGTCGGCGTGTTTCTGGACTGGGTGCCGGCTCATTTTCCAAAGGACGCGCACGGGCTGGCCTGGTTCGACGGCACACCGCTATACGAGCATGAGGACCCGCGGCTCGGCGAACACCGCGACTGGGGTACCTTGATCTACAACTATGGCCGAAACGAAGTCCGCAACTTTTTGATTGGCAGCGCATTGTTTTGGCTGGAAGAATTTCACCTTGACGGGCTTCGCGTCGATGCCGTTGCCTCGATGCTTTACCTGGATTACTCCCGGGAGCCAGGCGACTGGATACCCAACAAGTACGGCGGCAACGAGAATTTGGAGGCGATTGCCTTTTTACGCGAGCTCAATACCGTTACCCATCAGCAGTTCCCGGGGACGCTGATCATGGCGGAGGAATCCACCGCCTGGCCGCAGGTAACCCGGCCTACCTGGACCGGAGGTTTAGGGTTCTCGATGAAGTGGAACATGGGCTGGATGCACGACACCTTGGTCTACATGAGCAAGGATCCCATCCATCGCCATTATCACCACGATCAGCTGACATTCGGTTTGCTGTATGCATTCACGGAAAATTTCATCCTGCCGTTTTCCCATGACGAAGTTGTCCACGGCAAAGGGTCAATGTTGCAGAAAATGCCGGGGGACGAGTGGCAGCGTTTCGCCAATTTGCGGCTGCTGTACACCTTTATGTTCACTTATCCGGGCAAGAAGCTGCTGTTCATGGGCTGCGAGTTCGGTCAGGGCAGCGAGTGGAATTTCAGCAAGGCTTTGGACTGGTATGTCCTCGAATACCCATATCACAGCGGACTCAAGCAGCTGGTGGGCGATCTCAACCGGCTCTATCGGGAAAATCCAGCGCTTCATCGGTACGACTTCGAGCATAAAGGTTTCGAGTGGATCGATTGCCACGATGCGCCGCAGTCGATTCTGAGTTATTTACGCCGCTCCTCCGACGAGTTCGCGGTCATGGTGTTCAATTTCACCCCGGTGCCGAGGCAGAACTACCGCATCGGCGTGCCGGAGCCCGGCATTTATCGAGAGATCTTTAATTCCGACTCCCGTCATTACGGCGGGAGTGATGTCGGCAATCGCGCCGCGGCAGCCGAAGCGAAGGAATGGATGGGAAGGCCTTATTCCATCAGTCTCACGCTTCCCCCTTTGGCCGGAGTCGTTTTGACTTGTGAGGTTCCTGAGGAAAATGAACCGGAACCTCCCGAATGAAGAAAATACTCTTCGTCACCAGCGAAGCGTATCCACTCATTAAGACCGGAGGGCTCGCCGATGTTTCGGGGAGCCTGCCGATTGCCTTAAAGGGTCTGGGCCATGATGTCCGCATACTGCTTCCGGGCTATGCCTCGGCCATAGCAGCAGGTCATTTCGAGCAAGTAAGGCTGCTGCACGGCGACGGTGAGATCGCCATTCTGGAAGGTGTGTTGCCGGGTTCGGCGGTGCCGGTTTGGCTGCTCGCCCACTCACAGTATTTCGGACGGTCCGGCAATCCATATCTGGGGCCTGATGGGAAACCTTGGCCTGACAATCCCGAGCGATTCTCTCTGTTGTGTCATGTGGCCGTCGAAGCGGCCATGGATCGACTAGGACTTCAATGGAAGCCCGACATCGTGCACTGCAACGATTGGCAAACCGGTTTGGCGCCGGCATTGCTCAGCGATGAGCCGGGGCGACCGGCTACCGTTTTTACGATCCATAATCTCGCCTATCAGGGTGTCTTCCCTTATGAGACCTTCGTTAAGCTGCGCTTGCCGAATCGGTTTTGGTCTTACCATGCGCTGGAGTTTTATAACCAATTATCCTTTATCAAAGGAGGCTTGGTTTTCGCCGACCGAATCAATACCGTGAGCCCGCACTACGCCGAAGAGATCCAGGGAGAGGAATTCGGCGCCGGGCTCGAAGGCTTGCTTAAGTATCGTCGGGAGCGACTCAGCGGCATACTCAACGGCATCGACGCCGACGCCTGGAATCCGGCCACCGATCCCTATATTCACACGAATTACGGTATCGATTCATTGGAAAAAAGGCCGGTCAACAAAACGGCGTTGCAGCGGGTGTTCAAGCTGGCGCAGGATGACGAAATTATTTTGATGGCCTGGGTGGGGCGGCTGGTCCAGCAAAAAGGCATCGATCTCGTCATCGAGCTGCTGCCGAGGCTGATGCAGATGCCCATTCAGTTGGTGATTGTGGGGAGCGGTGAAACCCGATACGAGCAGATTCTTTTGCACTGGGCACGTCTGTATCCCGATCGCATCGCGGTCAAGCTGGGTTACGACGAGGCGAGCGCTCATCTGATCGAAGCCGGTACCGATCTGTTCCTGATGCCTTCCCGGTTCGAGCCCTGCGGCCTCAATCAGATGTACAGCCAACGCTACGGCGCCGTGCCGATCGTGCGTCACGTGGGCGGTTTAGCGGACACCGTGGCCGATGCCAACGCCACGAACCTGAGCATGGGCCAGGCTACCGGTGTGGTTTTCCACGATGCCGCTACCGATGATTTATTCCAGGCTTTGAATCGAGGTTTCGTGCTTTGTCAGAACAAGGTACTTCGCGAGAAGGTACAAAAAGCTGGTATGAGTAAGGATTTCTCCTGGCGGCAAAGCGCTCAGCGTTATCTGGATTTGTATGATCTTGCCATGGCCGATCGCCTGACCGCCGATAGTTTGCTACAGATTAAAGTGGATACTTAAACCTCTCCCGCCGCTATGTGGCTACGTCTCGCCTTCATCGCCATCGCAGCCTGGAATGTGCCGGCCGCCGCTCAGGATTTGTCGACCCTCGAGCTGTTCCACCGACCGCCGGAAGAGGTGATGCCTCTGATTCAGCCCCTGCTAGGGCCGGGCGATGTCGTGATTCCTGCCCGCGATCGGCTCATTCTGAAAGCCGATCCCGACAAGGTCGAAGAAGTTCGCGACTTGGTTCGGCAGCTCGACAAAAGCTCGCACAGGCTCTTGATTACCGTTGCTCAGGGCCGTGATTTGTCCACGGAGACCTTGAATGCGCAAGGGCGCTTGCGCGGACGGATTGATCTGAACCGCCCGGCCGATCCGGACATCCGTATCCGCGGGCATATCTATCAGTTGGAAGGTCGCGATTCTGCGGGCCACACGCAACAGTTGCAGACTCTGGAGGGGCAATCGGCCCATATCGAGGTCGGGGAGCAGATTCCAATTCCTACCCAATCCTATTATGGCTATGGATATGGCTACGGTGAGAACATCGAGTACCGGCCGGCGACCACCGGGTTTGCAGTAACGCCCAGATTGTCCGGCAGCGAGGTGACCATTGAGCTATCACCTTGGTCCGACCGGCTCAGCCGGGACCGGTTCGGTGTCATCGATACGCAAAGCGCTCACACGGTGATACGGGCCGCACTCGGCGAATGGATCGAGATCGGCGGATTGGCGGAAACATCCGTGCGCGAAGAAAGCGGGCTCGGCAGCCGAAGCTATTCCACCCGTCGCCAGCAAAACAGAATCTTTCTTAAAGCCGAAGATTTGGACGCGGGTAGGCCTTGACCGCCGTCACTCCTCCCTCAACGCCAAGGCCGGAGTCAATCTGCTTGCCCGCCAGGCCGGATAGCATCCGGCGATCAAGGCTGCGGCAATCGAAAGGAGCGGCGCTTGCCACAACTCTAAGCTGGAAACCGTCAAATTCATGCTCCAGCCGAAGGAGCGAAGGTTGATGACCTTGACCAGCGCCATGGCCAGAGCGAACCCTAAAGGCAAGGCAAACACGCCCGCGCAAAGGCCCATGAATCCAGTTTGGCTCAGAACGAGTCCTACGACTTGCCGCGGCGTCATCCCCAGCGAGCGCAGCACAGCGAATTCTCGGGCCCGTTCGAGCTGTATCGCCAGTAGCGCGCTCAAGATCCCGATTAGCGCAACGCCGATGGCAAGGAGGCGCAGCACATGGGTAATGGCGAAGGTGCGTTCGAAAAACTCCATGGAGGCTTGTCGGATTTCGCGGTTAGAACGGATCAGCACGGTGCCGGCTTGCTGAACCAGATCGTGTATTTTCGCTTTTACCGTTTCCACCGTAACGCCGCTTGCTAGATAGAGGCCGAGCGAGGTAACGCCAGTATCGCTCCAAAGGTCCGCGTACAAGTCCTTTCGCAGAACTATGAGACCCTGATCCGAGCGGTAATCGAAAAAGATTCCGGCGATGACGAATGGCCTAGTACCCCGTGACGTGCTCAGCATCAACGAATCTCCCGGCTCCAGCTTATGGCGTGTCGCAAAGGGTTCGGACACGATGATGACCGGTTCGGCCAGAAACCGCTTCCAGACCGCCCGATCGTCGGCCGATTTGAAGCGGAATGCCGGCCGTTCCGGGCGAGCCGCCTGAAAGGCCAAAAGTTCGATGCGGCCCACGGAGGATTCAGTGAAGGTAAGGCGTCCAAGACTGAAATCCGCGATGCCGGGCAAGCGAACGGCGTCCTCTATCAGGGAGGCAGGCAAAGGCTCGCTCGCGATTCCGGGTTCTCCGGGGCGGGCTACATAAAGGTCGGCCTGAAGCAGTTGTTCCAGCCAATCGGCGATGGTGACGCGAAAGCTCTCCACCATCATGCCGACGCCGATGGCGACGGCTACCGAAATGCTCAACGCCGCCGTCGCCAAACCGGTGCGGCTCAGCGCGGCGGACGTGCCGCGGATGGCCAGGCGGACGACCGGACTGGCGGTGCGCGGACACAGTTTGGTGAACCCCAGCATCGCTGCGGGGATAAAGAGCGCATAAGCGCCCGCCAGCAGGAAGAGCCCGCCCATGGCCGGAATCAGACCGGCATCCGGCCAATTCAGGAGGGAAACTCCCAGGATTACGCATAACAGCCCCAATAAAGCCAATTTCGGCAGCCACCGGCGCACGCTCTGTTCGAGGCCGGAGCGCCGCTGGGCGCGGACCGGCCGGGTCGAAGCCGCATCCAGGGCAGCCGGCAATGCCGCTAATATCGAGGCCGCGATGCCAAGCGACAGGCTGCGCAGCAAGGCGGCGGGGGAGATCGAAAACTCGGTCACGGTGACGACAAAATACATATCGCTGATGGTGCGGGTGATTTGAGCCAGAAGACCGCGAGCCGCGACCAATCCCAGCATTAATCCGAATAAGCTGCCTAAGAGACCGAGCAGCCCGGATTCCAACAGGATTTCGCGCATGAGCTGTTTGCGGGTGACTCCGACGATACGAAGATTGGCGAGCAGCGGGCGGCGCTGCAGCACCGCGAAGGTCATGGTGTTGTAGATCAGGAAAAGCCCGACCAGTAGCGCCATCAGGCTCATGGCTTTTAGATTGATCTCGAAGGCATGGGCCACGCGTGCCGTGGCGGCATTTCGTCCGGCAGCGTCGATTAGCGTGGCGTTTTCGGGCAGCATGCCACGCAGCTTCTGCAGTTCGCCGGGATCGTCGGGCAAGACGAGGTCGATGCGATCGAGCCGGCCTATCTTGCCTAATATCTCCTGGGCCGTGGCGATGTCGGCGAGCAGCAGACCTTCCAGAGCAGGATCAGGCTTTTCCTCGGAGTCGATATAGCCGACCACCCGTATTGTTTTCGGCGTGCCCGCAACATCCACGGTCAGGTTCTCGCCCGGACCGATGCCGAGCCTCTGAGCGGTGATGCGGGAAATCAGTGCCGTGTCGGGTTGCGTCAGGAGCTCGATCAACGCGGTAAACGACGATCGGGCAAGCCCTTGCCGTATCGGGGTTTCGGCAAAGGGGTCGAAACCGGCGAGACGCAGGGTCTGGTCGCGCGCCGCGGCATAGCCTTCGACGATCGGCGCCATCGGTACATCGCCTAAATCCCGTCTGATTTGTGGATAGATCGTCTCGTCGAGAGAGCCGGATCCCGCGACAATGTGATGGGTGGTTTTACCCGTCAGCGTACTCATCGAGAGCTGAAAAGCGCGGCGCGAACTCTCTACGGCCAAATCGACCGAAACGAGCATCGCCACTCCGAGGGCGATTCCGAAAATCGCCAGTACGAGCTGTAGCAGATGTCGATAAAAATGCCGGCGATTGGCTTTATTCAGCAGGCTCATCACGACATGAGTTTGCCGTCTCGCAGTTCCCACACGGCATCGGCGTGTTCCGCCACGTCGCGGCTGTGAGTGGCGACCAGCAAGGTTTTGCCGCGCCGTCTGACGGCGTGATCCAGGAGATCCAGAATATGCCGGCCCGTCGTCGTGTCCAGATTGCCGGTCGGTTCATCGGCGAGAATCAACGCGGGATCATGCACCAATGCCCGCGCCAGGGCGACCCGTTGTTGTTCGCCGCCGGAAAGCGAATCCGGATAGCTGTCTTTCCGATCGGCCAAGCCGACTTCTTCGAGCAGCATGACAGACCGGCGCCGGGATTCGTCGGCGGAAAAGCCGTTCAGTTCGGCGGGCAGGGCGACATTTTCCAGCACCGTCAAGGTCGGGAGCAGATTGAAGAACTGGTAGACGAAGCCGATATGGCGGCGCCGGAACAGGGTGCGGTCCGGTTCGCGCAGCCGGCTCAGTTCGAGCCCTCGGACGATGATCGATCCGGAGTCGGCCATGTCCAGGCCGGCGATCAAATTCAGCAGGGTCGATTTCCCCGATCCGCTCTGGCCTAACAAGGCCACGAAACGGCCTTCGTCGATTTCTCCATCGATACCCTGAAGCACGGGACGCAGCCGGTTGCCTTCCCGGTAGCTATGAGTCACGCCGCATAGCGTCAACAGCGGTTGCTCGAAACGGATGGCTGGGGCTTTGGTATGCAAGTTACCTTTAGTAAATAGCCGGCATCGTCGCTCTATGCCGGTAAGTCGAAGTAATGCACGCTGAACCACGTACGATCGTCGCACCAGCAGGCTCGCACTCTGAGTCCCGCCGTCCGGGCCAGCCTTTGAAACTCTTCGACGGTGTACTTATAGGAATTCTCCGTGTGTACCGATTCGCCGTCGGCGAATTTCAGGTTTTCTCCGGCCAAATGGATCTCTTGCTTGCCGCGGCTGATCAGGTGCATTTCGATCCGGCTTTCCCCGGCATTATAGAAAGCGTAATGATAGAACCGGTCCGGATCGAAATCGGCATTCAATTCGCTGTTGATGCGGTGCAACACATTCAGGTTGAACTCTCGGGTCAAGCCTTGAGCATCGTTGTAGGCCCGGTGCAGCAGTGCCGGGTCTTTTTTCAGATCGACACCGATCAGCAAGCCGCCGTCCGGTTCGATGAGCCTCGCGACTCGGCGGAGAAAGGCTAAAACTTCCCCGCGTTCGAAATTGCCGATCGTGGAGCCCGGGAAAAACACGACTTTTTTCGATTCGGCCGATAGCTTCGGAAGGGCGAACGGTTCCAAGCCGCCGGTATAGTCCATGCACATCGCATGCACCCGTAGCCAAGGGTGGGCCGCTCCGAGCGCCAGTACCGAAAGTTTCAGATGATCCTTGGAAATGTCCATGGGCATGTAGACGATGGGACGCAAAGCTTCCAGCAAGATCTGCACTTTTTGGCTGTTGCCGCTGCCCGGTTCGATGAGAATGCAGTCTTGGCCGATGGTTTCGGCGATTTCCGCAGCGAAAATCCGGAGGATGCCGATTTCGGTCCGGGTCGGATAATACTCGGGTGTCCCGCAAATGGCTTCGAACAATGCGCTGCCGCGCTTATCGTAGAACAGCTTCGGCGGAAGCCGCTTTCGCGGGCTGAGCAGACCGCTCAGTACCTCATCGAGAACATCCGCCGGTGGCGGCTTAAGGTCTATGAATCGGATGCGCCGGGCATTCATGAGGCATCCTCCGCCAGGCGGATACCGGTGAACTGCCATCGGTCGGGCGGATAAAAAAAGTTGCGATAAGTGGCGCGGATATGCGATTGCGGCGTTGCGCAGGACCCGCCGCGGAGCGTCATCTGGTTGCACATGAACTTGCCGTTGTATTCGCCTAGCGAGCCGGCCAAGGGTTTGAATCCGGGGTAGGGCGCATAGGGGCTTTGGGTCCATTCCCAAACGTCCCCGAAAATCTGTGCGGGATTGCGTCCGTCCATTTTCGGACATGTCGCGGGATGATAGCGGCCCGATTCCCGGAAATTTCCCCGAATCGCGCAGTGGGATGCGGCACGTTCCCATTCCGCCTCGGTTGGCAGGCGCTTGCCCCGGAAACGGGCATAGGCTTCCGCTTCGTAAAAGCTGATGTGGCAAACGGGTTCGTTCCTATCGAGGGGATGCATTCCCGACAAGGTCATCAGCCACCATTCGCCGTCGGTAACCTCCCAATAAAGCGGAGCCTGCCAGCCGCGCTGCTTGACCGCCGCCCAGCCGTCGGAAAGCCACAAATCCGCCCGGCGATAGCCTCCGGTCTCGATGAACTCCAGGTATTCGCCGTTGGTGACGAGGCGTGACGCGAGGCGGTAGTCTCGTAGATAGGCATTGTGGCAGGGCGTCTCGTTGTCGTATGCGAAGCCGGAGCCGGCGTGACCGATCTCCTTGAGGCCGCCGGTATAGTCTAGCCATTCCAGGGCTGGCGCTTCTGAAGCCTTCGGAGGGTTTGCCGGGCAGTAGGCCGGACGGAAGGGATTGATGGCGAAGTTGTATTTGATATCGGTGAGTAGGAGTTCCTGGTGTTGCTGCTCGTGATTCAAGCCAAGCCGTAAGCGCGAGACGATCTCGTCCTGGTCCGAAGTCGGTGGAGCAGTCAGCAATTCACCTATGGCCTCGTCCACATAAGCTCGGTACCGGTAAATGTCCTCTACCGTCGGCCGCGCTAAGAGGCCCCGCTGAGGTCTGGGAAAGAAGGTTCCGACGGTTTCGTAATACGAGTTGAATAGATAGCCGTAGCGCTCGTGGAAAAGCCGGTAAGGTTTCAGGTACGGAACGAGCAGAAAATTCTCGAAAAACCAGGTGGTGTGGGCCAAATGCCATTTCGGCGGGCTGACGTCGGGCATGGCCTGGATGACATAATCCTCGACGGCCAGTGGAGTGCACAAAGTTTCGCTACCCCTGCGAACGGTCCGATAATCCTCAAGCAAGTTATCGGTCGTATTCTCGCTGTCCGAAAAGTGAGCAGAACGGTCGACTTGAACCATGGTTTTACCTCCCTGGATCGCAGGGGGCATTCTAAAACGTCGAACCTTTACGGGTAACCCGTAAGTCTTACTACATCGAGGCGTAAATTCCAGTGCGATCAGGCCATGTAGCGCCTAATAGGGAGATCGGGGGCCGTCTATGCGATCCGATTGGCCCCCCAATTTTGCCTTCCTGGACCATCCCCACACAGGGCTATCAGAAAACAAGCGCCCTAAGTTGAATGACATCCTCATGATCGCGTTCCACGCGGTGCTGTGCGGAATCGAAGAGCTGGTGGGCAAAAAGGAGTTCGTGCGGGAGAAAGCGGCGTGGTTGCGGAGATTTCTTGAACTTTAAAGCAGGCCGGGGTACATACCCCGGCCTGCGCCGGTTTTTCGAAGCGCCGTAATGCACATGCGCTAACCCATGGGTACGAGCACGGCATGGACGTTTCAGTTTGTGGCGGTGCAGTCTATTTACCTTATCGCAAATAGCCGCACCGCAAGTTTCACCAAGGCGATTACTAAGCTAACCTACCTACATCACTTTTTAGGCAGCTAGTCTGTTGTAGTATTCAATAATGCTGAGGGTTTCTCCACTTGCCAGCGCGTTCTGTACGTCGCTCGACGACATGCCGATCTGCAATTGCGCATTATTGACCTGCAGGTCAAGGTGCAGGGAGCCAGCCTGGGCATAAGCATCATTCCATTCGGTAATGGCGTCGTTGATGTCATTCAATACGGCCTTGAAGTTTGCGGAGCTCGCATCCGAAATGGCGGTGCGAATATCGGCAATGGCCGCGTTGACATCACTTTCCAGTGTTTGCCATTCAGCCAAGATCGCCTTCAGGTTGGTTTCGATCGCTTCGGCTTGACTGGCCATGTCGGCATAGTTGTTCGCAAGTACATGAAGCGTAGCAACGTCGGCAGTGAGACCCGTAATTATCTGTTGATCCTGCTCAATCTGTGCCTTGTCCGCTTTGATTTGGAGAGCGTCCAACGCAATATAGGTAGATGCCACCGCGACGGCCGGACCCATAACGAACCACACGGCGGCGCCTACTGGCCACAGTGCTATGGTTGTAACCACGCCGATTGTAAGCGCTACGCCGTCAACGATACCCAGTGCGATAATCGAGGCAGTGAGTGATTTGATCTCGTTTTGAAGTCTCGCGATATCGGCGTTCAACTTATCGATTTGCGCCTGATCGGCATCGGCGTCTTTGCTGGATTTTTGCGCGATGGTTTGTAGCTGGGCTGCCATATCGGGCAGCTTATCTTTGAAGCTTTGGATGTTGGTAACAGCACCCGAAATGAAAGTAACCACAATATTTAACTGGTTGGATAACCCAGTAAGATCCTGGTTAAGTATCTGAAGCGCCGTTTGATTGGAAGGCTGGTTGATCAGGGTTGATGCTTGGGTTTTGGCATCCTGCAACAACTGGCTGATAATAGTATTATAGCCTTGCACCTCATCGGGCACGTCTAACAAGCGGGCCATTACGTTATTTACCCAGTTCAGGGCTTCGCCATTTGCCGTTGTATAGGCATTGACAAAGTCCTGCCAGTCGGGCGGGTTTTGGAACAATGTAGGAAGACTTGACGTTAATACGCTGGTAACCAGAGTATTAACCGCAACAACATTCTCCTTATAGGTGTTTTGCGCTTGCGCAAGTGGTACCACATTGTTACGGATAGCATGTGCTAGCAACATAATAAGCCCCTTAATGATTATAGGCTGCGTTATAGATGAAGTAGGCGTAATGTGCAGCCTAAGCATCACGCCTAATGTAAAGTCAAACTCCAAAACGGAGTCGAATCTGGAATCGCTCGTCGACCGTGATATCTGTCGCGTTGCCAATTAAATCAAGGTTATATTTCGAATCGATTTATGAAACGTTATTCGTATGTTGATCCCTGGCGATAACCTGAATTATCTGAAAAATCACGGTTTATTTGCGTGAGCACTGGCGACGTTGCTATTCGGGGAATGGTGTTTTAGTAATCGAGCAATATTGAAAGTGCTGTATCTGGCGCTTGTGGCGATCCACAGTTGCTGATAGCGTTCCTTTAATTACGGGAGCAATAATGCCATCGAAATGTGGCCATCCATGTGGTGCCTTCGGCTCGATCAGGATTCACGCAAGATTAAACAAGTAAGCCTGATCATTCTGTGAAATATTCACATCAGTACTACTACGGACAATGTCGTCAAGTTAAGCTCCGTTACTGGTACTGCCGTCTAGGTTTTGGCTTGATGCGGGCCTTTGGGCGGGGTGCTTTGCGATCGGCGCGTCTAAGTTCGAGGGGATGGGCGGCGTAGCGGATCTAGCGAAATCAGAACTGTTCACGAAACCCCGTCCACCATTCGCCGTCCGCTCGTGTCAAAAAGGCTTGGCCGGCGTGAACGGCGGACGTTATATCGCTCCGCCGGGCGTACACCAGAGCGAGCGTGGGCGCTCGATAATAGGTCCGGCAGTGGTTGCGGTATAGCGGATCGATAAGCCAGGCTTCCAGTCGGCCCTGCACGGCGGCTGCACCGCGGTGGTCGGCATCGGCCAGGAGGCACATGAGAATCTGATCCTCGCTGTTTTCGGCCGCGACGATCTGCATGATCTCCGCAATGCGGACGGGCGACAGGTAATAGAGGTACCAGCCCGATATCTTGCCGTTCGGATCCCGGACTTGGCGCCCCACCAGCGAACCTCGCGAGGCGACGCGCGACATCTCGTCCAAAAGCCAGGTCAGATAGGATTCGTGATAGTCTGGGCGAAGGCGCCACCGTGCTGATAGCCGAGGCCAAGCGGCTGCCATGGCTTCCGGTGCGAGATCTTCTTCGACCAGCCTTTCAGGCGCCGGTGCGGGACGCAAGACGCCTTTTGTCAAAAGACCCCGTGCCGCAAGATCGAACAGTCCCGATAGTGGCCGGCAGACGGTCACGACCGGCCCGAGAGCCGGATGCTTCCGGATTATGTAATCACTGGTGAATTTCGCTGGCCGCAGCAACCTGATCCAGCCTAAGCAGTGCAACTGCGCGGTCTGCCCTCCCAATTGTTCCCACAGATAACGTCCCTCTTTGTTTGCGCCATCGGTAATCGATAGATCCTGCGGGCCTTCGAGAAAGTGCCGAAGCAGGAATACGCCGGCGCCCCTGGCCCGGACGTCCGGCAGGGTGGCGAATGGGCCGCTGCAAGCCATGCGTATCGGCCGGCCATCGAAAGTCATTCGCTGTACGCTTACCCTCAGAAAACCAGCGATGCGGCCTTGGGTATCCTCATAGACCAGTGATGGAATCTCGGGGTCGTACCCGGGCGGATCGAGACACAGGCGGCGCACGTAATCGGCCAACTGATCCCGCGCCGTGGGGCGATCCAAGCGGAATACCTGTTCGAGGATTACCGCTACCGCCTTAGCATCCTCAGGCGTGAGCGGACGAATGGCTCGGCGCCGCAAAGTCTGCAGGCGTGCCCGCTCAGGCGACATCGGTGAGCTTCCGCTGACCTTCGATATAAGTTGCGATTCGGCTTACCGTGCGGAAATGTTCCAGATTCAGGTCCAGATCATCGATCGATATCGAGATGCCGAATTCCCGCTCCAACTGAACGATTAAATTGACGAGCAGTAGAGAGTCCAGCAACCCGTTGTCCATCAAATCGACATCGGGAGCGGGAATTTCGATATTCAGGCGATCGAAAAGTAGGCGCGTTACCGCTTGTGTCAGTGGTTGGGTGTTTTGGTGCATTTTGTCCTCTGGTGCTCATGGGCCAGTAAATCGAATAGCAGGCGATCCACATATCGATCGCCCAGCCGATGACAGCGCCGTTGCCGTCCGATCCGTCGAAAGCCCGTCCTCTCCATAATGCCAATCGACGCGGTGTTCTCTTCCACCGCCCAAGCGCTGATAGATTGCAGCCCCAAGCAGCCGAAGCCGTGGTCCAGCAATTGTCGGGCTGCGTGGGTCGTGTGACCGCTGGCTGTGTATGTCTTGTCCCCCAGTACGTACCATAAAGTGGCTGTTTTGAAGAATGCCGTGATATTGCTTAGCCCAACGATGCCGATCGGCCGCTTGCTTCCTTTTGGCGCGAAAAGACGCAAACAGTGGATGTCCCGCTGGACCATCACCCGCGATCGGCGTCAAGATTTGCACGTCGCCGCCGAAGTCTAACCATCGGTAGTTCTCTTCGGCGGCGGGCCAGTCTGCGGCCGTTTCCAGCCACTTACCGTCAAGTTTCCACAGCTGTGTCATGCTGAAAGAGGTGGCGCAAGTGAGGTCGGTCGATTTTGCCATTGGCGTTCTTGGGGAGTCGTTCGAACGCCAGCCAATGCACGGGCAACGCATAGCCGGGAAGCCATCGAGATGCCTGCTGCCGCAAATAGGCTGCCGATACTGTATGACCCTGCCGCGGCACATAGGCGCAGCAGATCGCGTTGCCCTCGAATCCCTCCGTGGGCAAGGCCACGATGGCGCATTCCTCAAGACAGTCGAGCGAATGGAACGCGGCCTCGACTTCTCCCAGCTCGATGCGGTAGCCCCGGCTCTTGATCTGCGTATCGGCGCGTCCCAGGAAGTAAAGTTGGCCATCCTCGCCACGCCGCGCCAGATCGCCGGTTTTGTAAATGCGGTCATCATTCGAGACCGCGCGGGGATGGGGCAAAAAGGCTGCCGCGGTCTTGTCCGGGTCCTTCCAGTAACCGGGGCTTAGGCCCGCCCCCCGGATGTACAAATTGCCGATTTCACCGGGCGGAACTTCGTTCAGGTCCGAGTCCAGCACCAGCAACTCCTCATCGGCGCAAGCCGTGCCGATCGGAATGACCGCCTGTTCATCGCGAGGGCACTCGGGCACGGTGTAATAGCTGCTCGCAATGGTGGCCTCGGTCGGACCATAAAGATTGGTGAACCGAACCTGCGGCAGTCGCTGCATGAAGTGGATGAGGGTGGGCGTGGGCAGCACCTCGCCGCACCACAACAACCGCCTGAGCGAGGGAAAGTCGTTTTGCATGACGACACCGTGCTTAGCCATAAACGTCAGCACGGAAGGGACCGAGAACCACTGCGTCAGTTGGGACGCACGGATGAATTCGGCCAGCTTGTGCGGCAACAAATTGAGGGCGGGCGGAACTATGTGAAGCTCGGCTCCCGCCGAGAGCGTGCCGTAGATGTCGAACGTGGACAGATCGAAATGCAGTGGGGGGTGGCTCGATATCCTATCGCCCGGTGCAGTCTCGAAGTAACCTCTGGCCCATTCCACGAAGGCGATCACGTTACGGTGAGTGATGATCACCCCCTTGGGAACGCCGGTCGAGCCGGACGTGAACAGAATGTGGGCGGTATCGCCTGCGGTGTTTTCATATTTCGGAGGTGTGGAAGGGTACGAGTCCAGTTCGGTGAAATCGAAGCGGCTGGCGAATTGTCTTCCTGCCAAGGGATATTGCTCGACCGAGCCGACGCTCAGTCCGCGAACATCGGTCTGTTCCAGGATGTCGTCCAAGAGTTTCACCGCTTCCGCCGAAACGAGGGCGCCCCATGGCTCGGAGATCTGGACCATTCGCGCCAGCCGCATGGCTGGACTGGTCAAATCGATCGGCACGTAAATCGCGTCCGCCTTGAGCACACCCAGCATGGCGACGATGGCCGTTGGCGACTTGGGCACAAGAAGACAGACGCGATCGCCGCGGCGGCAACCGGCTTCGCGCAAGCGCCAAGCCAATCGCGAACTGGCTCTATCCAGTTCTCCGTAAGTCAAAGATGAGCGTCCCAAGCTTACGGCGATGGCGTTCGGGCGTATTTCGGCCTGCCGGAACACGTAATGTTGGAGCAGTTCGGGCATGGCGGTTACCCCTCCAGGGCTTCGCGAAAAACGATGGCTATGTGTTCCAGCTCCTCCTCGCTAGGAGGAATATCGAGGATGAAGGTCCGATAGCCATGCCCGATGTAACCGGCAATTTCCCGAGCTACCCGTTGGTAGTTCCCGACCAGGTAGGGGCAAAATGTTTGGTAGTTGTGGAATGGTCCGAGCCAATAGGGGTTATCGTCGCCATCCTCATCCGCCGTGCGTGACGAAAGCTGCTTGTGCCAGGCGGAGTCCGACACTTTCATCGCCAGGTGGTGGGTCAGCTGTCCTTCCCGGGTTTCCGGAAAGCGCTCCCAGGCGACCTGCCATGCTTGCTCGGCCGAGGGACGCGCCACGATCCCGACCCGTACACCGCAGGGTACCGCGACATCTTTCCCCACGCCTCGTTCTTCGTTCGGAGGCAGCGGGTACTTGACCGCTGTCGCGCCTATCGCATGAGCCGCCGCCATGCCGGCCTCGGACGATCCCGATATCAAAATGCCCGGTTGCAACGAACTCGGCAGCGGCGGAGACATCTTCAGGTTGTGGATGCGGTAATACTTGCCCTCGAAGCTTACGCCCGACGAATTTTCAAGGAGTTGCCGGATGATCGTGGTGTACTCGATGGTGCGTGCGTAGCGTTCGTCATGGGGCGTGGAATCACCAAGGGCCAATAAATCGTTGCGAAAGCCGCCGGCCAGCATGTTCAAATAGATCCGCCGCTCGTACAGAAATCCTAAGGTCGCGACCTGCTTGGCGGCCGTGTAGGGGTGCATGTAAATGGGCTGGACAGCGACCAGCGGACATAAGGTAGAGGTGTGTTCCAGAATCACCTGGCTCACCAGCCACGGATCTACCAGAGAGTTATCGGTGTAGACCAGAATGCCCCGGCAGCCGACACGCTCGCTCCAGCGGGCCACCTCTGCCACACGCCGCCGGTAGGTTTTCGGATCGCTAGTCGTGGATTGGGGACAGGTCGAAAAAATGTCTATCGCGTCGAGACCGATGCGGCTCTCGCTCGAAAAACCGGCAGACGCACTGTCAGGTTGAAGCTGCGACATAAAAACCTTCCTTGGACATGCCGTTCCAGATCGTTGAACAAAGTCTGCCCGGCAAGCGCAGAGCAGCTATTGTTTTTTTTGGCCGGGCAACTGAACAAGATCAAGCTTCCAAGCCTTTTCAATTCGGTATCCGTGAATTGCTTGGGCTAAGAATTAGTTTGCCTGATCAACGAATCCATATAAACGTCTAGTAGTGTAATTCGCCCATCCGTGTGTTTACTTAGTGGCTGCTTATTTTTTCGAATCAGTCATGGAGGAAATGTTTGAGTGCCATCTCCCGGACACGGAAACCGGCTGGCTTGCGGCCGTTTTGATTAACCTGCCGTTCGAGATGTCAGGTACGCCGCCTTCAAACGGTCACCAAAATAGCGCTGCATGAATCGGCCCGTCAGCGGCAGAACGGCAATATGGAGGGATACGTAGCCTAACCGGATTCTGTGCCACGCCAGTTGCACAGCCGATAAATCACTCTGCTGCCGTATCCGATCCAGGTAGAGCAAGATGGCGTCTCGTGCGCGGCCCGCATGGCCGGAGGCCAGATTGTCGATGGTTTGGTGGAGTTGAATGATGGTGGGATCGATGCCGTAGTAGCGGAGGATATCCACGACCTGCATATAGCCGGCTCCGAGTCCGCTCAGCTCGATGGCCAAATTGAGACCCAGCAGTTCCGGAAAATAGCGATCCTTAAGTAGCCCCACAGCCAGCATGTAAACGGGCAATTCGAAAGCGGCATCGGTCAATCTTCGGTCCTGGGCGAAATCCTCGGTCTCGACCCCGGGGACGGCCAAGTCCAAGCTCTCCAGCAGGCGACGATAGACGTTGGCGTGATTTTGCTCCTGTTCGCCCTTGCCTACTTCATCGGCATAGATCTGCAATAAATGCAGTTCGACTTCGCCAAGATTTTCGGAGGCCGTCGGAACGCCGGCCAGCCAGCAGCCGTCCACCAGAATGGATGGCACCAGTTGCAGAATCGCCCAAAGGCAAAATTCCCTCCGGATCTTGGGATTGCCGTTCAAGGGCCGATAGCGCATCGCTTCCTGCCGATAAGTAGCTTCGATCCACTGGCTGAAAGCCTTTGGATCGTAATGGCGCAAAGAACGGCGGATCGGTCTCAGCAAGTCCAGCCATCGACTGCGGCGAAGAATGCGCTCCACGGCAATCGTGGCTTCGGGCGGGCAGTCGCTAGCGGATTCGGTGCGGAGCAGGGTGGTAAAGAGTCGGCGGCAGTTTGCGGTATGCCTCGAAGGCATAGGTTTTTTCGGTCGATCCCTTGCGCTCGGTAAGTTTTGCTCGGCACAGAGTGCGGTGACGGGGCCGAGAGCCGTTCCGCTAGCGTCGATCGGTTTCGCCTCGGCATCGGGATTTTCGACCCAATCGAGACATAACCGCCGTTCCGCGGCCGTGAACACGCCGAACATGGAGCCGCCGATATCCATGGCCCGGATCAGTCGGCCGGCGGCTGGACACTTGAAATCCACATAGGGCGAGTTCCTGAGTGCTTCGAGCAGAGGACCGGGATCGTCCTCGATCTCTGCCAACCATTGATCGAGGGGACGCTCTTGGAGCATTACCCGGCGATGGTAAGCGACAGCATATGGGCGCTTTGTCCTGACGATGTCGGCCATCGCGTCGACAGTCGTCGGACGTCGATTCCGGCCGTTGGAGAAATCGGTTAGAAGCGATTCGAACATCCGCCGGTAGAGGTGCCAACCGGCGCGGATGCGCTCCGAATCGTCATGTTCTCGAAGATAAGACTCCAACGCGGCGGAGGCCAAAGGACGAACATCGTCCGAAAATCGTTCCCGTGCCGAAATCCAGGACGTGTCCCGCTGATCCGCCAGCGACGCCCACCAAGCCGAATCCAAAAAGCAATGACCCAGGGTGTAGCCCAGCAGCTCGGGAAAGAAGGTGCGGGGTCGGTGCATCAAGCCGAGATGGAGGCAAGGCATGTGCAAGGCAAAATCGGGGAAACGACGGTCATTAAAAAAAGAAGGGCTAAAAAGAGGCGGGAGGCTTACCCTCACACTCGTCAGCAGAGTCCGAAAATGCTGGGGGAGGGGCGGTGAGGCGTCGTCCAGCCCGATCATCCGGCCGTAAATCGCAAACAAGTGACCGTGCGCGGACAAATGGCCGGTGGCCGGCTGGGATACGCGGGCCAGCCATGCGCCTTCGAGCAGGATGCTAGGGCTGAGTGCCAAGAGAAGCGATCGTCGTTCGGCCAGGTCGGCGACATTCGGCGCGTCGACCGGCGTCCACGTTTCGAGCCGGAGCTCGGGTGAACTTTGCTGCCCTTGAGCCCCGAGCAAAGCGGTCTTTATAAAATCTTCAACCGTTTGCAGGGTTCCTCGGTCGGGAGAGCCGTTCAGCAGAGTCTGGCAAAGGGCGCGAAGATCCGATGATGCAGTCACGGCAGAACACCGGGCTTGGTAAACAGATAATCGTCGATGACCAGGGCGTCGAGACCGGACGTGAGGAATACGCTGGCGGCGTCTTCCACACTATGCACGATGGGCTTGCCCATGACATTGAAGCTGGTGTTGAGCAGCACCGGTACGCCGGTCCGTCGATGAAACTCGCCCAGCAACGCATGAAAACGCGGATTCCAGTCTTGCTTGAGCGTTTGCAGACGACCGGTGCCGTCGACGTGGACCACGGCGGGCACCTGGTCACAAACCGCAGGTCGGAAGCGCAGAGTACGGTCCATATACGGGCTTTCCTGGTAGTTTTCGAAAAAATCCGGACCGTGCTCGTGCAAAATGACTGGGGCATAAGGACGGAAACGTTCTCGGAATTTCACGTCGCGGTTGATGCGTTCGCCCATGTCCCGCGGCCTGGGATCGGCCAGGATGGACCGGTTGCCCAATGCGCGGGGACCGAATTCCGCGCGGCCTTGAATCCAGCCGAGGACGTTTCCCTGGGCCAGCAGATCCGCGGCAGCGGAGATCACGGCGCCGTCCGGCAAGTGCCGAACCGGCAGTTCGGCATACCGGGCGAAGCGTTCGACCGCGTCGCGCTTGATGCGACTGCCCAGATAGGGCGAGAGGCTACGGGGCTCGATCCGAACTCCCGGACGGTCCTGATGAAAGGCCAGCAGGGCCGCGCCGAGCGCGGTTCCGTCATCGGCAGGCGCCGGCGGCACGTAGAGCGACTGGAACGGCGTATGGGCCAATAGCTGACCGTTGCAGACCGAATTGAGCGCGCACCCTCCCGCGAAGGCCAGATTATCGGACGAGGCGCGCTCGTGGAGATTGGCGACGAGCCGGTCGACCGTCTCGGTGAAAAAATGCTGGCCGGTATGGGCCAAATCGGCGGCGCTCTCCGGTGCTTGATCCATTGATCGCTTACGGGTTGTCAGACGGTTTAGATAATCGAAGAATCGTTCGTAGTCGGGAGCTAGGCGCAAGCCTTCGATCCGCATCGTACTGCGCAGCCAGCTCAAGACTTCCTCGTCGATCCGTCCGTAGGAGGCGAGCCCCATGACTTTCCATTCTTCGCCCCCCATCCAGTCGAAACCGCATAACTCAGTGAGCTTCATATAGTAGAATCCCAGGCTGAGCGGGCCGCGCGCTTCGAAGAGCGGCTCCAGGCGTCCGTTCCGATAATCGAAGAACGCCATTGAGCCTTCTTCGCCATAGGAATCGATCACCGCGCAGGCTGCCTCGTCGAAAGGACTCCCGTAGCAGGCCAGCGCGGCATGGGTCAGATGATGATCGTAATGACGGAACCGAACGGACGCGCCCGGAAAGTCGCGACTTAATGTGCGCGCCAGGTTAATCCCGATCCGGCGCATGGCATGGTGCTGGCAAGCCAGCATGTGGTGGATCTGATGCATGTCCAGCCACGTGGTAAGCCGATGCCCTTTGCCGCTCAGGATGCCTTGGGGCGACAGCCAGCCGAGCAGCTTTGCGAGCCTCTCGTAGGTCGGTCGGGATCTGCGCCAGTTGCAGGCGACGACGAATTCGTCGGCATCGCCGCAATACTCGCGCAGAAGCTTAGGGATGAGGTATAGGTTGTCCGGCTCGCAATTCAGGGCGCGCTTGTATTGAAGGTGGCGTTCGGTAGCCTCCGCGAATAAGATCTCGCCCGCATCGTTCAGGATGGACAGCGCCGGATCGTGATAGGTCGCACAGAGGCCAACGTAATACGTTCGGGTGTCGTGTTTCTTCATTGCCGATTCCGAAAGCCTATGGATATTCTAACGAAAACCGCGGCGGAGGGGGGGGCGAGAACGGCTCGCCTGCTGGATTTTCTACCGCCTTGGTGGTGCGGTTTCGGTCTCAGTCTGTTCATGCCGAGCTGCATTTTCGCGTTTTCGGCAACCGGTCCTCATCAAGCGTTTGAGGCCTTGGCCTGGACGCTGCCGTTTGGTGCGCTCTTTGCGATCGATTGCTTCGGTCCTTCGGAACGGCGGTCGGTGCCTGCCGACGCTCCCCGCTGGTTTTTCGACGGAATCCTGTACGCGTTAGTTCTATTGCAGATACTGAACATTCTCGCTTTGGGCCTCTTGGTCTCGCGGCTTAGGTGGGCCGGCCCTTACGAGATTACGAACAGCCTAGCCGATCTGTTAGCCGTGCGAATCATGGCTGGAGCCAATTTTTGCTGTGCGGCCATTTGTCCCGCCCATGAATTCATCCACAGACGTCGCCATTGGCAGCGGATGCTGGGACGATTTCTGCTTGCTACTGTGTTTTACGATCATTTCGCAATCGCGCACAAGCGGGCGCATCATGCCAAGCTGGGCAGCACGCTGGACCCGTCCACCGCTGTTGCGGGCGAATGCTATGAAGATTTTTTCCGGCGCGCGGCGATTCAGCAGTGGCGGAGCGCCTGGCGAGCGGATCGACAGGCTGCCCTCGCCGGAGCGGCCGTCGAAGCCGTCTGGCTCGCGGCGTACGCCTGGCTGTTCGGTCTCTTGGCGGCAGCGGTGTTTCTGCGATGCGCCTATCTCGCCATACGGGTCTTGGAATCCGTCAATTATTTCCAGCATTACGGGTTGACCGAGGCTTCCGGACGATCGCGCCTGACTGCCTGGCGCAACGACTCCGCCGTCAGTCTGTTTCTATTTCTGGGCCTCACGCGCCACGCCGATCATCATCGGCATCCCGGAGTGCCTTACCCCGAGCTGCGTGCATCGGATGACGAACCCGTCATGCCTTACGGATATTGGGGAATGGCGGTGATGGTGCTGAGACGCAACGAGAGATACCGGGCTTGGGCAGCTTCCCAAGAAAAGGGCGCAGCGGCAATAGAAAGCGGGGCCCGCTCTTGATTCTCCTCTCTACCAGTGGGCCAGCAAATAGTCCAGGCCGCGGATAGTGATGGTCGGCTTCCAAGAAGGATTATCTATGTTTTCCAATTGCAGTTTCGGCAGCCTGCGGAACAGAAGATCCAGGGCCGTTTCGAGCTCGATGCGAGCGAGACGAGCACCCAGGCAGTAATGCATGCCGCCACCGAAAGACAGCGGCTTTTGGGTCGATTCCGGACGCTCGATCAGGAATCGCTCGGGTTCGTTGAACACGGCCGGATCGCGGTTGGCTGCGCCGAGATTGATATAGACCGTCTCGCCCCGGCTGATCGTGACCGTGCGGACAGAGATGTCCTGCATGGCGACACGCGCGGCGATATGAACCGAGGTTTCGTAACGAAGACATTCGTTCACGGCTTGCGGCAGCAACGAGGGGTTTCCCCTGAGCAAATCCAGCTGGTCGGGATGCCGGAACAGCGTCAAGAGCGCGTTGCCGAGCATATTTGCCGTGGTTTCGTGCCCTGCCAGAAACAAGAGGGCCACATTGGCGATGATTTCATCCTCGCTCAGCCGATCTTCGCCCTCCTCAGCTTGAAGCAACAAGGAAGCCAGGTCGTTGCTGGGATTTTTGCGACGTTCGCGGCAAACCGCGCGGAAATAGCCGTCGAAGGCTTGCGCCGCCCGGTTGGCTGCGGCGATTTCGTCGGGGCTGATCGGGCTCAATTCGAATACCTTGACCAATGCCTGGGCATCCTCGAGAAATTGGAGACTATCCTCGAGCCGGACATCGAGGAGCGCGCAGATCACCCGGACGGGCAGCGGATAAGCGAATGCTTTTACCAAATCGGTGCGGCGCTGATCGATGAAACTGTCGATCAGCCGATGGGTTTCTCGTCGGGCCAGCTGGCGAAGTTCAGGGGCCTGCTTGACGCTGAAGGCTTTGCCGACGAGCGCGCGCAGCCTGGTGTGCTCCGGAGGGTTCATCAGCAGCATGAAGCGATTCACCATCTGAAAGGCCGGTTCCTTCACGGCGTCGTTTCCGTAGCGGCGGGCGACGCCGGCCAGAAAGTCTTTCCCGAAGCGGGGATCGCGCAGAACCCGGTTGGCGTCCTCATGGCGTGTTGCCAGCCAAATACCGGGCATGAGCGGACAAATCGGTGTTTCGCTACGCAGTTTCGCGTAGAACGGATAAGGATCCGCAAAAAATGCGGGGGAGTTGAGATTGTTGAGCACGGCGGCCGACTTTGTCTTTTTGAAAAACCGCCGAAGATACCCGATTCGCGTCATACATATAAGAGAGGCTCTACGGTCGAGATGTAATACATTCGCCTGTTGCTTGCGACTTCGCCGTTACGCGGCGACAATATGCCGGAGCAGCCTATTCGAAATTTTCATCCCTCATCAGGGCCACACTTCGGCCGGAAGCAATACTCATGTCAGGACTTTTTGTCGATCCTCAATTCTGGATCGGACTCGGCGAGATCATTGTCGTCAATATCATTCTCTCGGGCGATAACGCAGTCGTAATCGCTCTCGCCGCTCGCTCTCTCCCGGAACGGCAGCGCAATCTCGCCATCATTTGGGGTTCGGTCGCCGCTATCTTGATGAGGGTTATCCTCACCATTGTCGCGGTAGAAATGTTGAGGCTTCCTTATTTAAAGATCGTCGGCAGCTTGCTGCTGTTCTGGATTGCCGTACAGCTGCTATTACCCGAGAGCGAGGGCGGTGAAGGTATCGATGATCACGATAGTCTTATCGCCGCGATCCGGACGATTCTGATTGCCGATCTGATCATGAGCCTCGACAATGTCATCGCGGTCGCGGCGGCGGCAAAAGGCAGTATGCTGCTCCTGATACTTGGTTTGGCGATCAGTATTCCCTTGGTCATTTTCGGCAGCACCGTCATCCTGCGCCTGATGGACCGCTTCCCGGTAATCATTGTGCTCGGTGCGGCTTTGCTCGGTTTTGTATCGGGCGAGATGTTGGTCACCGATCCTGCGTGGCCTGGGCCCAAGGAGCACTGGCTGCATGATGTAATCCCCTTTGCCGGTGCTGTTCTGGTGGTCTTGACCGGCAAGTGGTTGGCGCAACGCAAAGCAATGATGATACCGCACCGGGTAGTGGACCTCGCCACCGAAGACGAGCAGCCAAAATCGGGCAAAACGGGCTGATGCCGCGTAATCAAGGAGAATACGAATGCTAAGAATACTGGTTCCGGTCGACGGCTCCGAGAATTCGATCCGTGCGGTCAATCATATGCTCAAGAAGGCGGGCTGGTACAAGGAGCCGCTGGAGATTCACCTACTTAACGTCCAGTATCCGCTGCACGGGGAAGTGCGCATGTTTCTAGACGCGGAACAGGTCCGTGCTTTCCACCATGACGAGGGAACCAAGGCTCTGGAATCGGCACGCAAACTCTTGGACGAAGCCAGGATTCCGTACACCGTTCATATTGGTGTCGGCAACCCGGCAGAGGTGATCGTCCAGTACGCCAAAGAGAAAGATTGCGATCAAATCGTCATGAGCGCCCGCGGACTCGGTTCGGTTGCGGCTCTGCTCATGGGGTCGGTAGCGACCAAGGTCATCCATCTGAGCGAAGTGCCCGTTTTGCTGGTGAAGTGACTTTGCGAGTGCGGACGACTACTCCCGCGCATAGAAGGCCGTGCGCGGTGCGGTTGTAGGATGATGGGCCTGTAAGCCGAGGATCAACGGGGCTCGCAGCCGAACTCGTCCGATCGCAAGCCCCGCTATCTCCCTCTGTTTTTTTCGATGTAATTTATCCAGTTATCCAGCCTCAGCTTCTTTAAAACTGGTATTCCACGCCGCCGAAGAAGGCGCGTCCATCGCCCGGGTAGAATTGGGCAGTGTCGATTCCGCGGGCATTCTCGATCACGCCGGTGGTGGCCGCATATTTTTCATCGGTCAGGTTCTTCGCTTCAAAGTAGGCGGAAAAGCCTTGTTTAGTTCTGTAGCCAGCGCGGAAGCCCATGAGCGCATAGGCGTCGGCGGACAAGGTATTAGCCAGGTCGACCGGGATTCGGGTGGCAGACCACTCCACGTTAGGACCGGCATAGAATCCCGACGGATGCTCGTAGCGGAGTTCCGTTCTCAAATAGTGTTCCGGAATGCCGGGTAACCGGTTGTTGCCGTACGTCGGATCGTTATCGAACCGGAAATCGTTCCACATATAAGCCTGGCGCAGAACGATGTCTTCTATAGGGCGTACCTCGAAACCAAGTTCGATCCCTTGGTGCACGGTCGTGGAGTCGGCATTTCGAGTGATCGTGGCCGTTGCAGTCGGGTCGGTCGGATCACGGAGTTGAAGCAATTCGTTCTCAACCCAAGCGTGGTAGTAAGACAAATCCCAGTTGACCATGCCTTCCCGGCCGCGCGTTCCGATTTCCACCGTGCTGCCCCTTTGAGCCGTCAATTCAAGCGGAACGCCGTTCCGCTGGACGACTAGTTCGCCGAATGATGGGGGTTCGAAATTGCGGCTGAAATTGACATAAGCTTGGCTGTTGCCCGTAAATTCCCAACGCGCGCCCACTTTGGGGCTGACCCCGAAGTAATCCTGATGATCGCTCTGATCTCCATTGCTCAGGAAGCGATCTGTATATTCGCGTGAGGCATACGACAATTGAAGGCCGGTCACTAAGGCCAGTTGATGTAGGACGTAGTGCTGGTTTTCGCCGTAAAAATCGATGTTGATCGCATCTTGCGTGCTGTCGGCGGTTCTGGCGCCACGGCTGCCGAGGATGTTGGCGAAGCGATTATCCTGAGTTCTGCCGCCGGTCGGATACAAAACTGCGATGAAAATGTTCTTGCGCCCGAACAGGTCGTTTTCATTGGTATAACGGATGTTCGCGCCGTAATCGTCAGACACCTGGTCCAGAACCTGAAAGATGGGGTGATAAAGATCCTTGTAAGACCAGAAGCTGCTGATGTCGATGCGCTGTTTGTCATCCCACCGCCATGTGGTGGTGTTACCGAGCCGCAGCAAACGGAAGTCGCGCTTCTGCCGACCTCTCAAACTGCCTGCATTGGCCTGGGTTGGATCGTCTTCGAGCTGGGCCTTAGAGCTTATCCGTAAATAGAGGATAATGGCGCTTTTTTCTCGCAAAGCGCACTGATGAAAGCCAAATCCTGGGAAGTAACCGATGAGTTTTGGAAACGAGTGGAGCCTCTGATACCGCCCAACCCAGGGCGT
>Ga0196972_1000316_pt1 | contig 29927 bp, 29 predicted proteins | sample S1v_2013CmetaG_FD_148618 | JGI IMG/M metagenome (GOLD analysis project Ga0196972, IMG submission 148618) | Soil microbial communities from Anza Borrego desert, Southern California, United States - S1+v_20-13C | ecosystem: Environmental > Terrestrial > Soil > Desert | place: USA: California...
TTCAAAAAATATAGCAGCCAATTATTTTTTTGACTGCTATAACGTATTAGCTGCTTAATTTATCGATAAACTCATTGAAATCATGAATATAATGTTCTGCCAATTGTTCTAAGTGCACTTTTGAATCTTTGGATAAATCATCATACACCACGATTAGCCTCATGCCTGCCGCCTTGGCAGCAGTAGCACCGGCTACAGTATCTTCAAACACCAAGCATGCTGCCGGGTCTACGTTCAAATCCTCTGCAACCTTCAGATAAACATCCGGAAAAGGCTTGCTTCTCGGCACTTCGCAGGAAGTTCTTATGCTGTCAAAGTATTCTTCTATTCCATGGCTTTTGGTCATTGTTGCTACCAACTCCCTTGAATTGCTGGTAGCTATGCCGATTTTCAGTCCCTTATCTCTAATCAGCCTCAACAGCTCTTTGACACCGGCTTTCAGTGCAATTTTGCTGTTGTATAATTCATCCGCCATCTGTCTCCATTCTTCCTTGATATCCTCTACGGACTCCGGAAGCTCGAAGCGTTCTTTAAAATATTCAGCAGTCGCCGTATAGCTTAAACCCTCTATATCCTTTTGTAAATCAGCAGGCAGCTCGATATTTCTTCTTGCGAGAAAGTCAATGTCCACTTGTCTCCAAATCCACATGGAATCTACCAAGGTGCCGTCCACGTCAAAAATCACAGCTTGTAAGTTTTGCAGCATATAGTTCTCCATTTCTTTTAGATTGCAATATTCTAAGTGCACTTCACAAGATATTGCCTAATTTTAACAAATCCTGTGAATCTCTTATATGATATTATTTATATCAACTTTTTTCAATAGCTATGCAGCAAAGTCATGCAAAAAGCGAAGGACTCACCAGAGCTGATCTGATGGGTCCTATCTTAAGTAAAATCTATATTAAATACACCCCAAGCGCTTAGGCTGTATTTATAGTTTTGAAAATTAATCTATTTCAATTTCGCCATTGTTGGTAATAAGCTCTATTTTATACTTTCCTTCGCCGGTTTTTACTTGAGCAGTTTGATCATTCATCGTCTTTGTCACGCTAATAGGCAAATTTGTATTTATTCTACCGAAGCTGGTTTTTGCATATATGTTGGCATTTTCCAAATTAGATGATCTGTAGCTTATTTTCCCGAAGGAGTTTCTTATCTCAACATCGCCTTTCAGATCCTTAACTTCTATGGATCCGTTATTGTCGCTTATTACTGTATTGCCAGTTATATCCGCAGCTTCAATATCACCAAAGCTGGTTTTGATTTGAGCATTTCCCTGCACGTTCTTTGCAGTTATTCTTCCATAGTTGTTTTTGGCAGTCATTGACCCTAAAACATTGGATACTTCAATCTCGCCGAAGCCGGTTTCTATATCTGCACTGCCATTAATGCTTTCCACGTCTATATCTCCATGCTGGTTATCTGCATCCAGCTTGCCGTCAATGTCTTTCACTTCAATTTCACCAAAAGAGTTCGTAACTGCTACATCACCTTTGATATCTCTAACAGTCACATCTCCATGCTGATTGGAAACCACCAATCCCTTTGTCACACCTTGCGCATTGATATCCCCAAAGCTGTTCTCCACCTCTGCGTATACCTCTTGAGGCACATATACCACATAATCTATCATGGCCTTCGCATACTTATCTTTGTTCATACCATTGTACTCTGAACTATATACTTGAGTTTGCTGACCCTCTAGGATTTTGACTGCATCTTTTATATAATCTCTGGCAGCAGCTTCATCATTATATTTGACAGTTATATGGGCTTCCACCTTTATGTGCTTTTGATCATAGGGCTGCAGCTTCACATCTCCGAAGCTGTTTTTTACTGTTAGCTTACTTATAGCATAGTCCTTGGAAACCTCGTCTTTAATGACAGTTTCCTTCAGCTCAGCCTTATACTTGATTCCATCAATGATTGTATTGCCTTGAAATGGGTTAAAGGAAATTTTAGGCGCAAAGTTGAATACCCCTGTGCTGCTGGCAAATACGAATGCCACGATGATCAGTGCGATACACAAACCATCCAGCTTCAGCTTGACGTTCTCCTCATGCTTGTAAATGATCATATATACAAACATTTCTAGTCCCATACCTATAAGTAGTACAGGCCAATATTTGTATGCCTCCTTTATCTCAATGCTGGTAAAATTATTTGCAAAAAGTACTAGCCCCAACGCAATAAGTCCCAGAGCCAAGGTTATAGTACCAACTCTTTTAATCTTCATTTTAGCCCCTCCATTTGGTTTTCTATAACTATTTACGTTGGTATTTGGAAAAAGTCTTATAAAAAAAGAAAAAGGCTTAACTTTTTTGTTAAGCCTTTATTATCAATGCTTTCTATAGATAGCCTACATCCCTGATATCAAAGCCGGCTGACTTAAGGTCTGCTACCAGATGATCAGATTCCTTTGTATTTACCTTCATGATAACCTGCTTTGTATTGGTGATACCCGAGTCAAACACGCTTAGAGCTTCTATAGAGATTCCATGGTGCTTTACTATATTGGCAATTTTGGCAAGCTGACCTACAAACTCAGGAACAACCATGTAAATCCTGGTCCCCTTGTTGTCTGAACCCATAGCATCTGCAAAAGCCTCAAAAACGTTGCTCCTGGTGATGATGCCTACCAGCTTGCTGTCTGCATCCAGAACGGGAAGCGCACTTACATCTCTTTCTTTCAACAGGTAGACTGCTTTTTCAATGTAGTCCATCTTGTCGATTGTGATAAAATGCTTTGTCATGATTTCTTCCACCAATGTATCCTCCATGAGAGTGCAGCCCTTCTCACCACAGAAATATTGGTTTATGATGTCTTCTTTGGCAACGATCCCTACCAAATGTCCGTCATCTACAACAGGGATGTTTGAGAACCTCTTGCTTTGCATGATGTCCAGTGCCTTCCTCGCTGAGGTCTTTGACGTAATGGTAATTGGATTTGAAGTCATTCTGTTGGATACATACATTGTAAAACCTCCCATACTGTTTGAATGTTTGTATTGATATTCTACTAATATTGTCAAATTCCTCTAAATTGCGGCGTTTATTGTTATTTTTCTTCCCTTCATTATTTATTCGCCTTGCCAGCAAAATAGTACCTATACCTGCATTTAATTCACAATAGACTACTCCCTTTTGACAGCCCTCCGCATATGCCATAATGCGGGTTAAAAGTGGACGCCCCAGAAAAAACAATTAAAACTGTTCTATACATTGTATAAAATGTCTGCAGATGGAATAATATTATTGTGTAAAACTAACATAAATTTGCTGCTGCCTTACAGATATAAAATTTGTAACAAAATAGTAATACAAAATCCATTGACCAATTATTGTCAATCTATTATGATAGTTTTAGGTGATTTTCCAAAAATGGGAAAAAGTTAGCAAATCAGTTAAGAAAGGAGTGTTTTTAATGATTATTACTACAATTTTTGAGGTGATCCTTTTATAACTGAATATGGCGGAGAAGGCTTATCAATTACGGTTAAGCAGTCCTGGCAATATTGTCAAGCTAATGCTTGTTATTTCATATTGGGATAACTATTGCAGCGTGCTTGTGTCAGGGTTTATTTTTGTCGTACCTTTCTCCGAAATATAACCATCATCTGATATATGAAATTAGAGTGCACACGATGGTCGTGTGTTTTTTATTGCCAATTATCCCGTGGATGATAGTCGTCCACGGGTTTTTTGTATCCTTCGACATCATTTTTTACAGTTTTAGGGAGGTATTGTTATGAGTTATAAGAACGGCAAAGAGATTCTACCTAGGAAGTTACTGCTTGAACTTCAGAAGTATGTTCAAGGCGAGTTAGTATATATACCAAAACCCGGCGAATGCAGAGCAGGCTGGGGAGAAAACAACGGAACACGAGTTCAGCTTATGTCAAGAAACATTGAAATATTCAACCTGTATAGAAGCGGTATAAGCGTGAAGGAGCTTATCGAGACTTATCATTTATCAGAGGATAGCATCAGAAAGATCATCACAAAAACAAACAAGGAACTGACAAAATCAATCGGTTAATCGTATTCTATAGATTAAAAGGTCAAGTACCGTGTGCTTAGCACGGTACTTGACCTTTTTTGCTTGCCTGGTTTCTTTTTATCGTTTTAACGATTAATGTATACAATGGAATGATATACAGATAAAATGCGTAGGGTATGAAGCCCACCGTTGCAGTCAACATGGCCGCAGGCACTGCACCTCCGATATTCCAAGGTATAAGGGGTGAAATGACTACGGCGGAGTTCTCCAGGTCTATTGCCAATTCGTATTTATCTTTATTATGCTTTTTGTAAGTATCCTTGATCAACTGATTTGTCAGCAGGATTGCAAGGGCTTGTGTACATCCGAGGGATGCCGTTATCAAACTGGATAGGATCATGGATACAAACAATCCGTATTTGTTTGCTATGAACTCCAACAGCTTCTGAATCTCCTTCAACATCTGGGTTCCTTCAAATATGCCTGAGTACGCAGAGGATATCATTACAATCAAGGATATCTTCACCATGGACATGATTCCGCCGCCCTTAATGATATCATTGAAGGCACCGCCGTTTTCCAGGTTGAAGCCAAGCAGAGCATATTTAACTATATCAAGCATCGAATAGCCTTGCAGTAAATATGCCAACAGCATTCCCAGAACGATGCTTACCAGCATGGATATCTTGACGTCTATCCTGAACGCCGCCAGGATTAGGATCGCTGCAGCAGGCAGGATGGCAGCCAGATGAATATTAAATGCTTCAGATATTGTAGCAAGCATATTGTTATCCGAAAAAACCAAAGGGTTATATATTGAAAACACCGTATAAATTGCAATGGATATTGCCAAAGGTACAATTGCCGTTCTGAGCATGTTCTTAATATTGGTGTATAAATCAGTGTCTGTGACGCTGGCAGTTAATACAGCGCTGGACGACATAGGTGAGCCTCGGTCTCCGAAATATGCACCGGCAATGATAGCTCCCGCAGTAAGATTGATGTCTACGTTGCCGCTCTTGGCAAGAATCATCATGACAATCCCAATGGTGCTGGCAGTGCCAAAAGCTGTTCCCAGCAGAAAAGACACAATACAGCTCAGTATAAAGGCGTATACAATGAAGAATTTAGGACTCATCAGTTCAATGCCGTGATACACGATAAAGGCTATGGTGCCGGACGCCCTCCAGACTGCCGTTATCGCTCCTATAAGCACAAAAATCCTGATAATCAATAGAGACTTTTTACCGCCCTTTAGAGCCATGTTGAGTACATCCCCCGGCTTGAAGCCTCTTTTCACTGATACCAACATCAAAAGCAGAAGACCGATAAACAAAGGATAAACGATATTTATGCCGCGATAGACGCTAAACAAAAGTGAGCAAAATATAAAGATCAAAGCTGCTGCTATATCCATTCAATAAATCCTTTCGAAGGTTTTCATAATATCTTTATACTAAATTCTACATAACATAACAAAGTCCTTGCAGAATGCTGCAAGGACAGAAAATTTAATATATATAATTATAAACGCTGTCATATACATCCTTAATGCCCGTAACTACAATGATATCGCCCTCCAAAAAAACATAGTCCGGACCGGGCGAAATAATAATCTCTCCCTTTCGTCTATATGCTATGATGGTTGCTCCGGTATGCTGGAAAAATCTCGTTTCAGCCAGTCTTTTACCAAGTATTTTGCATTGGCTGGTTATTTCAATCTCTATAAGGGTAAATGGCGATGTACTTTGAAACCGCTCCATATAATCAGTGATTTCCTCAAAGCTTTTTTGAATTTGCTCATCCAGCCTCCTATGCTGCTCCAACAATGACTTGATATTTTCCTTTGCTGAAGTAAGATAGTCATTATCCTTATTCCTGTTAATAAACTTCTCTGCTGCGGATATGGACAGAACCTCTATACCGCTTCCCTGCGAAACAATCACCACATCTGATTCCTGCAAAAGTGCTACCGCTCTTCTGATTGTCTCCGGGGATACATTGTACATGCTGGCCAAAACAGACCTGCCGCTCAGTTTATCCTTCTCCTTGATATCTCCCTTGACGATTTTATTGGCAATATCTATTGCTATTTTTTTATAAACGGGTTTTTGCTCATCTGCGTAAGTCATTTGAACGCCTCCGAATCAGTTACATTATTATATTTATCTGCACTTGCGTAGGAAATATTCTCCTCTTGTCACAAATCCTATCATACACCAAAGCTTAGTGAATTTCTAGCCTAATAATGCCCTATATATAGGTATAAATATCAAGGATGCTGTCGTGGTTATAGTAACCATTACTGTTGCATATTGATAGTCCGCATCATAGGCCTTGCTTACGATGGATGCCTGAGTGGCTATTGGCATTGCAGCCTGAATGGTAAACACAGCCTTCATGATCCAAGGCACGCCCATCAGATTTGACAGGCCTATCACCACCAAGGGTGAAATTATAAATCTGCCCAGCATAATCGCAGCCATGTCTCTACTGAAACGGATATCCTTCAGATTAATGCTGCGGAAGGTAATACCTATGAACAACAGCGACAATGGTGTGGTTATTCCGCCCAAATATTCGGCAGTTTCCATTACAAACCTAGGCAGTTTGATGCCCAGCATAATCAATACAACCGCTGCCATGAATCCCATCAGGGGCGGGGTAAAAATCCCCTTTACCGTCTGCATGGAAAAAAGGCTTCCTTGCCGCTTGCCCCCGTCACGCTGTATCAAATATATGCCCAAGGTCCACATCATCGTTGTATTGGCAATATAATAAAGCAAAACATATGGGGTGCTTTGCTCTCCAAAAAGGGCCATATTTACCGGCATACCCATAAATATGGTGTTGGATACAAAAAACATCATTTGAAAGGTTCCTATCCTGCCTTTTTCCACCTTCAGTATATAGCTGATAACTACCGCTATCCCAAAGCTTATCAGCATAGATGCAAAAGGGATTGCTACACCCCCTATGGCCGCCGATAGCGCCGCTCTGTCAAAGGTACCCATGAGGTTGGAAAGCATCAAAGCAGGCAGCGAAACATTGATAACCACCTTTGTAAAAAGCTTTCCGGTTTCTTCATTGAACCAGCCCTTCCACGTCAGCAAATAACCGATTCCTATTATAATGATGATGCTTAATACACTTTGCAATGCGTCTAATACAATCATGGACTTCTCCATTCTTTAACAATATACTACTATATTATATCATATGCATGGGGAACCGCTTAGCAAGCGCAAACAAAAAACATGCAGCATAAATGCTGCATGTTCAAGATAGCTCCGTCCCCCTCAATTTCAACTCTATTATACTGCATTTGTAAATAACTGTCAACCCGCCCGGTATTTTTCTTAGGGAATATCCAGTATTATTGCGCCTTCGCAAGCTCCTCGCCAGCCAAGACATCAATCTGCAGTATAAAATCCTGCACTTTTTCTGTATTCATAAAGCCTTCCTGCTTTAATAGCGCTACATACTTGTTCATAATCCTGCCAAAGACAGTGTCTTTATACTTGGCAGCGGCATTTTCAAACACCTTGAACATATCAGGATTCAAGGCACCTGTGTCATAATCAAATACAGCACTATTGTCTGTACCGCTCATGTAAACCATCATATAACCCTGATACATGCTCATGATTACTTCTTCTCGCTGCTCATTGCCATAGCCTTTGATATATTCTTCCATCTGCAGGATGCGCTTTTCGAGCTCTTCCGGACTGACCATAATGCTTGCATCAACAGCTACCGGGTCATTGAATCTCAATGCCATGATATCGATGTAGCTTTTCAGTTCCTCATCAATATATTCGCTAAAGGTCTTCAACGCTTCATAGTCTACAACCACGGTGAAGGTTCCTTCTGTATTTGCAATCATGAAGCCTCCCAAGGTGATATCATAAAGCAAGGTCTTAAGCTCCGGTTCCTTGATCCCATCGATTTTGCCGTAATTGAACTCAAATTCAAAATACTGAAACATCAGATCAGGATAATTGCTTGTAAAGAGCTCTTCATTATAAATCGCTTCATAATCCTCCAAGGTGCTTACCAAAAGCCCAACCGCTTCTGTAGCAGAAGTCTTGTTTAGCTGGGTGATGTTCTGGTTCAAGTAGTCAAACATTTCCTTTGGTCTACTGTTCTGCTCCTTCATAGTATTAAGCTGAGCCAGTATTTCCTTATCCTTTGTTTTTGCCGCCTTGTTTTCATTTATTCCGCAGCCGCTGAATGCAAGCATGATCACTGCAAGCATCAATACAGCCATTCTAATTCTTTTCATGGCTTCCTCCTCTGTATAACGTGCTTTATTACCGTTTTGTATTATATCATATAAACCCTTTCACTTCTATGAGCATACTACCCTATTTTAATTTCATTATTTTGCCTATTGGGCCATTCCTGTCTATTATATCACTGATGCTTTCATATGGAATATAGAACTCCAGGAAGCCGTAGGCATAGGGCGTATAGTCATAAAGCTGATAGTATATCACAAGCTCGCTGTCCATCAAATAATACTCCTGCTTGTCATTGATTCCTTCAAACTCCCTAAGAAGGGGTATATTATCCTCTGCTAATTTCTTTTTGACCACCTTATCTAATCTTCCCTTGTAATCTGCGCCTGCCTTAAACAGATCCTTCAGGGCATATAACTTTCCATCTGACATATCCATATTGATTGCGCTGCGCATGCTCATGCCATGAGCAGCGCCTTGCATATACATGTAGGAATTGTTCAGGATACTGACAATACCTTCTTTGTTTGTCATGACATCATAATCCTGCCTAAAGGTTTCGCCGGCCTGCCCTTTATATTCTGTCCCGCTCTGCTTACGCAGAATTTCATTAATCCTGCTTTGCAGCTCCTTATCCTTCATATCCACAACGTGAGGGTATTTGATCACCAGGTCAAACTGGTCCCCTTGAATCTTCATTTTGATGATTCGCCCCAGTATATCATCCGACCCGTGTATCTCCACCTCTTCCACCTCATGCCATATCATATTTCCTGCCCTATCTATATAGGAAAGCACATCATCTATCCTTACTTGCGCCAAGCCCTTGTGGAACTTTTCCGCATAGCTGAATTGCGGCTTGATCAGCATAGTTCCCTTTGCATCGATATAACCCCAGCTTTTGCCGTCATACACCGCCGCTCTACCCTCACTGAAGCCGTCTGCGGTTTCATAAACTGCCTTAATCGCCAGATTCCCTTTTTTATCGATATAGCCCCATTTATCTCCCTTGACAACTGCGGCAAGACCCTCGCTAAAATCAAAGGCACTCTTATATGAAGGCTTAATCACCACCACACCTTTTGCATTAATGTACCCAAACATGTTATTGATGCCTACCACAGCCATATCTTCACTAAAGCTGTTGGCATAATGATAGGCAGGTTTTATTGCATACTGCCCCTTACTGTTGATGTATCCATATAGGCGATCCTCACTGGCAGGAGCCAGCCCCTTCCTAAAGAAGCCCACATTGCTGAACCTTGGCTGTATGACGGTTTCACCCTTGCCATTGATAAACCCCCACTTGCCGCTGTTGTAAACAGCTGCCATGCCCTCGGAGAAATCATTGACCAGTTCATATTTCATAGGCACAACAACCTTCCCAGAACGATCGATGAATCCATACTTATTGTCTATGGCAACCCTGGCAAAACCTTCAGCATAATCTCCTGCATCGTCAAATACAGGCTCTATCACAACTTTGCCGCTCTTGTCAATAAAGCCATATTTATGATGCACAGTAATCCTCGCTAGATTTTCACTAAAATTATATGCATCCTCAAATTGCGGCTTTATCACTACAAAGCCCATTTTATCTATGTATCCGTATCTTCCATTGTCTCTGATAACATACAGATCTTTTTCCTCCACCTGCGAGGTTGGATTTTCCCCTACGCCTATATCTATACTGTTATCATTGGCTCTCATGTAATATGTAAAAAACACTCCGACAATCAGCAGTACTGCTAGAATCAACACGATGACCGCTTTTTTGCTCATCTTGACACCCCCATTTCTTTACTAAATAATTACGTACAAAAAAGCTTCTACATAAAATATATGCTGCTTTTACATGTCCCTATTAATCAAAGCGATAAATTCTCCCTCTTGGAGACCCCTGATATAATAGGCGGATAGAAGCCGCAAAATAAAGGAAATCACAGCATTGCGTCGAATTCTTTAACAAAACGACTGCAAAGGAGAGCATTGCTTTGGAAGCTGTAAAAAAACAAGCGAAGCACATCATCAATACTTTAAAAAATGGCGTTGTGCCAAAAGAAGGTTTGGAACTGCTCCGTGTCGGAAGAGAAGACGAGCTGAATGAAATGCAAAGGTGCATGGATTATATCTCTGAAGGCAACAGTATGGTAAAGTTTGTGGCGGGTGAATACGGGTCCGGCAAGTCATTTTTTATGGGGGCCCTAAAACAGAGAGCTCTTGAAGATAACTTCCTTGTTGCAAAGCTGCAAATCGATAACGGTTTTCGCTTCAACAGTCTGGATGTCTTGTATTATAATCTGATGCACAATTTGTATAGCAAAAGCTCAAGTTCTGAGATAACAAGTTTCGAAGCTATCTTTTATACCTGGCTGCAAAAGCTTCAGGGTATGGAGAACCGCGAAGCTGCTTCTTTGGAAATACTTGAGGTAATCAATGGGCTTAATGTTTATAACAAGTCCTTCGCAAGAGCTTTTCTTTCCTACATAAAAGCAACCATCTCCGGGGATCGTGAATTGGCAAGTGCTGCAGCCAGCTGGCTGACCGGAGAAAAAAACATACCCCAAACATTGAAAATGAGATTTGAAGCCATTGGAACAGTAGATAAGACAAATTCTATGGATTTCCTGAAGGCTTTTAATAAACTGATCACCATGCTGGGCTATAAAGGGCTCATCATTTTGGTGGACGAACTGGAGCTTGTTATGAGTGAAAGGTCCGACATCAGACGAGTTTCCTATGAAAACCTGAGATGCATTATTGACAGCTGCGGTACTAGCGAGCTTCCTCACTGCATGTTTGTATTTGCCGGCACCAGTGAGCTGTTTGAAAATCATGAAAAAGGCATAAAAACTTATGAAGCCTTGTCCCAAAGATTGGGCAATGCCATAGACAAGCAGAATCAAAGCCTTACAGATTTAAGACAGCCGATCCTTCGGCTGCATAGATTTACGCGGGAACAACTGCATTCATTGACCAATAAAATTGTAGATATCTATCATAAGGCCTATGATTTGCAGCCCTCCATCACCAATGATTCCATAACAAGCTGGACTCTGCTTTGCTGCAAAAAATTCGGTTCTAAATTGGAGCAGCTGACACCAAGAGAATATATTATTAAGCTTGTTGAAATACTAGATATTATGGAACAGCATCCCGAAAACACGATTTTCACTGCCGAATTGACGACGGTGCAAAAAGGAGATAAAGAATTTTTTATTAATAACAGTTTGAAGGTACATTCATAACATTAAAACATTAATACGCCTGCATCCAACAAGCAACCGCAGGAATTTTACATTTTTCTATGTATTTTTCAAAAAATACTAAGGTATTTTGCATATTTCCCGATAAAATTGTTGGAAGATTATAATTTTGCTGTTATAATATTAATAATAATGCGTAATTCTGCTTTTTTTGACTTTATAACTGTTATTTTTTCATTATAAACATAAGAAGAATTCTTACTCTACGCTGCCACATTCTGTTAGGGGGAGGAAAACTAATGGCTAAAAAACTTAATTCTGAAATTGATGTTGTTCCGGACAAGTCATTTTTTCCAAATGACAAGGGGTTGGATGGAAAAAATAAAAAACCTTTGCTAGAACGTTTGGGCTTAATAGAACCTATTATAAAATCTGACAGAGAAGAGGATTTTAACATGCTACAAGATGATGCAGCTATCACATCCGAGGTTAGATTGAATACTGACAACAATGATTTGGTAGACTTACAGGATCGTACAGAAAAAGCGTCTGTGGAGAAGCTTGAGATCAAAGAGATTTTTGAGAAGTTCGGCTTAGAAACCAAGGAAACAAATACTGTTTACTTGATTGAGAACTTTATCAAAGCTCTGCCTAACAATCTGCCTGCGGATATAAAAAGACAATCGATCATCAATCTGATTTCCGCTTCTCAGCTGGATATCATCTGTCTGTTAAAGGACGGCAATAAGAGATTGGAAGTTCTAAATAGTTATTCAGAAGACTTCTCAAACAACATTGCTGAGACTATAACAGCAAATGAGAAGCAGATACGCAAGCTCAACGAGAGAATTGCGTACCATAATAGAATCATAGAAGAAAAGCAAAAACTAAGAGAAAACCAGAAGGCAGAAATAGAGTTTGAAATTCAAAAGATCTCAAATATTATCGAGTTCATAGAAAATAAGCAAAGATAGTAAGGGAAGTGTATTTATGCAGAAATACAGACTTACTAAAAGAGGGAAAATAGTCATAGTAACACTTTGCACTTTTATTGTTTTATTTATATCTATGGGTCTTTCTTTTCATAAGGATAATACCCCACAGTACTATGACTACAACAATCCCGGTAAGGATGTCGAGCAGCAGGCTGTTGAACCGGAGCCGATTCCTGCTCAGCCGGAGCCAGAGAAGCAGAAGCTGCCGGAAGAGCTTAAGGTTACCGTATATTTTGAAGCCAATATGACAAGCTTTGACCCGCAATACAAAAAAGCTTTGGACATATTTTCTGCTGCAGCTATAGAGCACGATGACATCAAAATACAGGTTGAAGGAAATTGTGCTACGCTGTTTCCAAAGAATAATAGGCAAAAATCCGTTAACTATAATTTATCTTTGCTCAGAGCCCAAGTTATAGCGGATTATCTGAAAAACAAGGGCATCAACTCCCAAAGAATTGTGGTAGTAGGCAATGGCTCGGACAAGCCCCTAAAGGATAACACATCACCGGAAGGCCGTAAGTTCAATCGTAGAGTAGATATTTTTTTCGTTAATAAATAATAAATAAAAAAAGTATGCGAAAGCATACTTTTTATTTTTTCTAATTTAAGAATATATATCTGAAAACTCGATATGTATTCGATCGATATTCTGTCCATTATTATCACTGGCGCAGGCAACACAATCCTCGTAGGGGATAGCCTCATCAGGAATTTCTACTATGAATTCGCTGCCATTGCCCGGTTCACTGTCAATATGGATTCTTCCTTGATGCAGATCTACCAAAGACTTCACCAGGGATAAGCCTATGCCGCTGCCTTCTCTGTTTCGGGTCATACTCTTGTCAGCCTGCACAAATCTTTCGAACACGACCTGCTGCATCTCCTTGCTGATTCCAATGCCCGTATCTTTTACCGAAATAACTGCATATCCAGGAATCGCTTTCATCCTTACTATAATCCTGCCTTTTTGCGGAGTGAACTTTACTGCATTGGAGAGCAGATTCAGCATGATTCTCTCTATTTTGTCCGGATCACAGGCAATAATTTTTTCCTTCAGCTCCGTCTCAAAACCCAGCTCTATGTCCTTATCCTTGATATATACCGCAACAGACTGCGTGATGTTCTCTACAATCTTTACAATATCGCAGTTCTTTTTTATTACCTCAAAGTACTTGGCATCAATCTTAGTAATATCAATCAGATTTCCAATCAGTCTTATAAGCCGGAAGCAATTCTGTTTCACAATCTTATTATACTTGCTGATTTGTTCCTTGCAGCTGCCGCATTGCTGTTTGCTGATAATCAGATTCATCATCTGCTGCGCAGAGTATATTACATTTAATGGTGTCCTCAGCTCATGGGATAGATTTGCAAAGAACACGTTTCTTAGCTCCTCATATTCCTTGATTTCATTAAGAAGCATGGCGTTTTCCTCATACATCAATCTCGTTTTGATGGACTGCATTTCAATTTCATGTCGTATTCCCATCTCCTTGACAAGCTCTTCATTTGCTTTTACCAGCTCTTCCGTTCTGATTCTAACTGTTTCCTCCAGCTTTTCCCGGGAGTTTGAAATTTCTAGAGACTGCATGTGGATGGTCTTCTTATTAACATAATCCTTACTGCATACGGATATGTTCAGGTACGACATTAAGAATGAAAAAACCATAACAAAAATGATATTGATGATATTTCCCATAAAGCTCGCATCACTTAAAGAGCTGGCATACAGCACCGTGACAAAGACGAAGCAGTTTACAAAAAAGATGGCAAGGCTTTGTACGGGGGTGAACAGTATCAGAGATGCTATAGCAAAGTTTCCTATAATAAATGCAGAGACCTGCCCATGTATTTCTTGAGCGGTTATGCTTAAATAAGAGCACCAGGCAAGTCCCACGATGCAGCTATAAATCACCAAGTGCTTTTTAATCCGGTTCATATAGCCCTGGTTTCTTGAAGCCGCTTTATAAAAGAACAGATATAGGATTCTTTCTGTCAGCATAAATATATGGGCATAAAAATGTCTTATATATGCTGTATTGCTGCTCCATTTCGGAATATATACTGTAAGATCTATAGCAACCAAAAACACATTCATCACAATAAGAATAATGGATAAAGTTCTTATACGGTTTATATTCTTATTTATGATTTCATTTCTGATTTCCAGACTGTATTTTTTAGGGATAACGTTTAGAGCTTGTCTAACTTTCCTTGATAACCAAGCCAGTCTATCCATTCACTAACCCCCTTTGTTTTCCAGTATTAACATAATTCCATATATTTTGAGGAATTCCTCCTTTTTTCCCTACCTTATCCCATTATTTGCTATTGCTTGGGATTTTTGTATGAATTGTTTTATATTCTCCCTTTCAGAGGTTTCCTTCTCTACAGTCATCTTCCCTCTCCCTAATCTATCGCATAGAGAAAGCAATGCCACCTCCTCCAGCTTGACCTGCTGAAGCATGGTATGTACATCAGCGAAAGGCATATCTTTAACAACAAATAGGGTCTGCATATGCCACCTGACCAGTTTTGCCACCGCTTCGATAAAGCTTTTGTCCTCCGTTAGTGGAGTCAGAAACTTTACAGTCAGTTTTTCACCCAGCTTGTCATGATCATAGGAGGTGATTTTTCCTTTTCTTGTTTGAGTTGTATCCGGCTTGCCTAAATCATGGAGCAAGGCGGCCCACATAAATATCCCGGGATTTCCACTTTCCTCTCTATGGTAGGCTGCCCTATCCACCACCATCATAGTATGATTCCATACATTTCCTTCAGGATGATGCTGCACAGACTGCGGAGTCTTAACTAATTCCCCCAGCATGGTGAAGGGATATACCTTATAGAAAAGTCCTTGCCTAAGCATGGTTTCGAAATACCTTGAAGGTGTTTCATCCTGCAGCAGGTGCTGGTTAAAATCCCCAAAGACTTGTTTTAAATCCATCATTTTCATTCACTCCATTCTTTATAGGGTTCTATATTATTATAGATATCTTTGGCAAAAATAAACGCTGCTCCTATGCCTTATATCTGTAGATACAAATAGACAGAGCATAAAGCCGCTCTGTCTATAAATTATTTAAAGAATGTGGCATAAAATTCCAACATGCTGACTATAATTTAATAGGACAAGTCTATATCAAACCTAGGAGTGTTATCATGGCAAAGCTGCTTATCGCAGACGACTCAACAATGATGAGGGAGACCCTCAGCACCATATTGTCAGAATCCGGTCATACCGTGTCGGCACAAGCCTGCAACGGTTATGAAGCGTGCTTGGAATTTGATAAGCATTTGCCCGATTTGCTTCTTCTGGATTTTAATATGCCCGTTATCAATGGTATTGAAGCTCTTCAAGCAATATTATCTAAGCATCCCCATGCCAAAGTGATTATGCTTAGCAGCGAAACCTGCAGCAGTCTTATCAGTCATGCCCTGAAGCTAGGTGCAAAGGACTATATTATAAAGCCCTTTAGCATACAGCATCTATTGGTTTCCATCGGCAAAGTGCTTCAATGCAATGAAGCAGTGAGCAATGATGCCGTTCAATGCATCTATAGCAAAATCAATACGCTATAGCACATCCTTTATTATTCTAAGAGCATTCTTATAATAAATCTTATCGATTTCATCCATACTGAATCCATTCTTGATTAAGGCTGAAGACAGCTTCTCCATTTCAGCTATATTTGCAATTTCCGAAGTATGCATAGTACCGTCAAAGTCTGTACCGATTGCCATTACCTCTATACCGCCTACGCGTCTGATATGCGTCAGATGCCGCACCATATCATCAACCGTGCTTATCGCTGTGGGCTCTCCCTCATTCAAGAAGAAGCTTTCAAAGTTCAACCCCATAACGCCACCCTTTTCTGCCAACAGCTTAATCATTTCATCGGTCAGATTGCGCGGATGCACCGTACATTCTCTGGCATTGGAATGAGATGCTACAAAGGGCTTGGCGGAAAGCTTGGCAACATCATAGAAGCCGCCGTCAGAAAGATGAGATACATCTATAAGCATGCCCAGCCTGTTCATCTCCTCCACAGCCGATCTGCCAAACTCAGTCAGTCCTTTATCCTTATGCTCAAATTGGAAATTAGGATAACCCAGCTGGTTCGGATAATTCCATGTTAAGGTAATAAGTCTCACTCCCAGCCTGTAGAAGTTTCGCAAATTGGCTATGCTGCCATTTAATACCCCGCCTTCTTCTATTGCTAAAAGAGCGGACATTTTTCCTTCCTTATTATTTCTTTCAATATCCTGATAGTTGGCTGCAAAAGCAATGTGCTCCTTATTCATTTCCAGCTCGTTATAAAAAAGGTCCAGCATGTTCATGCAGTACTGCACCGGATTGTCCGTGGCCTTCATATCCACATATAGTGCAAAAAATTGTGCCAAACTGCCGGCTTTTCTCATTTTTTCTATGTCTATGCAAAGGTCGCTGCAGGCCAGCTTGCGTTTTCCCCCGCTTAAATGGCACTCCAGTATGGTGTCGCAGTGAAGATCAATTAACATAGCGATGCCTCCCCAATCCGTAATCTTATATTTAGTATATTATATGGAACATATATCATAAAGCATTATATTCCTTCCTGAGAGCGGGTATTCGGTTGCCCTTGTAAATTATTGTAAGGCTCCGCTGCCTATGCTAAAATGATTATGAAATATGAATGGGAGGCGACGACTATGCCTGACAATATCAGCTTTAAGTGTGATTGAACCACCGAGAAGAAGCCGGTGGCTTCTGATTTTGAAATATCTGAGTCAGATTATTTCAATGGGGCAGAAAGCGTTATACTTGCGTTCTATAGCTGGATTGATGGCTATGTGCAAGGTCCATACGGAAAAATTCCAAGGCTTAGGACTACCTTGAATACAAATGACAAAATAGGCGAGCTAAAGGTGCGTTTTGGCATTGATAGAAATAATTATATAGTACCTGCAGGTTTATATGCCGTAGGAAATCCCGACAAGAGCTCACCTGTGCTTGCCACCGCCAATTATAAGCTGACCGTTGATAAGCTGCGCAGCTGCATAGATGGCTTGGATGCTTGGATCATAGTTGCAGATACCAAAGGCATCAATGTATGGTGTGCCGCAGGCAAAGGAACCTTTGGCACCAATGAGGTGATAAAGAAAATTAAAGAACTGAAGCTTAAGGAGCTGGTCAATCACCGCCGGATTATCCTTCCTCAGCTTTGCGCACCAGGGGTTGCCTCATACCAAGTAAGAAAGCACAGCGGCTTTAAGGCAGTCTTTGGACCTATAATGGCCGAGGATATAAAAGAATTTTTATCCAATGATATGAAGGCCTCCGAGGAGATGCGCACCGTACGTTTTGACGCAATAAGCAGGCTGGTGCTGACACCAATTGAGGTAGTACATAATATAAAGCTGCTTCTAATCATGCTTGCCCTGGTGTTGCTCTATAATATGATCAACATTGGCATGCTGCGCTTTGGCACCCTTCTTTACAGTACGTATACCGGCTTTCTTCCACTATTTTTCGCTGTTATTACCGGCTGTGTAATTGTACCTCTCCTGCTTCCCTATATCCCTTTCAGGTCCTTTGCAATTAAGGGTATGGTTGCAGGGATTGTACTGGATATCGCAGTATTCCTATTTGCAGACAGGATCCCTCTATTGGCCGAATATAAGCTTATGCTGATTTCCTACATGCTATTGATTCCTGCCGTTACTGCTTTAATATCCCTGAACTTTACCGGCTCAAGCACTTATACCTCTTTTTCGGGCGCCAAGCTAGAAACCAAAATAGCTCTGCCCATTATCAAAGCAGCAATTGCTCTTTCCATACTGTCGGCACTAGTCAGTATGATGTTATAAGGAGGGTCCTATGAAGCATCGATATATCAAAAATGTATCTACTCTTGAATTAGATGCGTCGAAGTGCAGGGGTTGCGGCCTCTGTGTAGAAGTGTGTCCCCATCGTGTCTTCAGTATAGTGGGTGGGAACTCTCATATTATTGATAAAGACCGCTGCATGGAGTGTGGCGGCTGTGCAATAAACTGTCCTTTTGGCGCCCTATCCGTTGATGCAGGGGTAGGCTGCGCCATAGCAATCATCAACGGCAATCGAAAAGGTGAAAAGCCCTGCTGCTAATATAAAAGCCTCGGTGCATCGAGCACCTTCGACTTTTGCCTAGATTTGCTCTGCAAATGGCCATATATAAAAGCCTCGGTGCATCGAGCACCTTCGACTTTTGCCTAGATTTGCTCTGCAAATGGCCATATATAAAAGGAGAGAGTTGGGCGACACTCTCTCCTATATAATAAATCAGAAGGGTTTTATATGCCTATTTTATATGCCTTTTAGTGTTATCTTTCAACTTGTGTTCTGATTTCTTCTGCCTCTTTTGCCGTCATTTCAATCATCCCAGGTGTTACTATAGTGTTTCTACTCATGCTTTTCTCCATCTTCTTACCTAGGATATGCTTTAGAATACTAGCAATGATGATGCTCTTCACCAGCTACTGCATTAATATTCTTAATTTCAACATCACAAAGCACAAACTTGAACTTTATTAACTTTGGTGCAGCAACGTCAGTATTGCCGCCGTTTTGGTTTCCCAATACAGCCATTTCATCTCCGGAAGTGATTGCAGCTTTTACTGCGCCGGCATTTCTAGCAATTGCCTCTACTACTTCGGGTGTCAACATTGAACTCATACTTTTACCCTCCAATCCTCAAATTATTTGGAAAAGGCACTTGCCTTCTTTCCAGTAACAATATATGAAGCTTGTCTATTTGGGTTACAACTTTTATAGATTTTCTAGCTCTGTTCTGCCTTTTCAAAGAGGTATTTTGCAGACAGTTCCTCGATTAAATGATTGATGCTTTTATTGATTTCTTCTTCAACATCATTTTTCTTTTGCAAAAGCTCATCCAATTGCAGCTTTGTAGCTTCAACAGCTTCCGTAATCTTCAGAAGCTCCTTCCTTAAATTCTCAACCAATCTTCTGTTAAGGAAAATAGCCTTCTTGTTAAATGGCTTTCTTGGTATCATTTTACTTATAAAGATCTTCTCATTAATTTTTGTTTCCAGTATAAGCTTTTCCTTTTGCTGCTGTTCATAAGTTCTATTTAGTTCATCAATTGTACGGTTGTTTTGTATCTGCTCCTGCTTTCGGCTGTTTTCTTTTTTCAGCAAACTCAAAAGCAATGCAATATGGCTATCTATAGGACATAATATGCTATCAACGCTGCTTAGGCACTGACCCAGTTCATTTATAGGCTTAAAATAAATTGTTATTTTCTTGTGATCCTCAAGGCTCTCCCATTGCGTGGTGCCTCCTGCAAATGCATTGTCAATAACAACGTCACAGAGTACAAAATTTATCATCAAGCCTGTGCCACTTTCCCATTCATCATCTAACCTTAAAAATGAACTAAGGATATCGCTGGTTGATGCAATTTTTTCAATAATCTCCAAGTTAATAAATGAATCCCCCGAACCCATGTAAATGCCCCCTTAGCATACAAGAAGTTAATAATCTTGTTTCCCATTTACATAGTATGCTTGTATCACGTTTTCGTTACTGCAAAAAAACAGGCTGCTAATATACAACAGCAGCCTATCAGGACTTATCTTAAGTTAATGAATTTCTCTATGTCTCTTTCAATCAGCTTCAGCGAAGCTCTCCAGAATTCTATGCTTCTAACATCTATGCCCATCTCCATAGCCACAGCTGCTATCTTTTTCTTACCGGTCACGGCCAGCAGTTTGTCATAAGCCCCGACAAACTCATCGCCCCTCTTTAGGTACTCAGCATACAAGCCCTTTGCAAACAGTAATCCAAATGCGTAAGGGAAGTTGTAGAAATTATGGCTCGCATAGTAATAATGAGGCTTGCAGGTCCACATATATGGATGCAGATAATCATGATCCAATCCATTGCCATAGGCTTGCTTCTGAGCATCCAGCATGATTTCCTTCAACTCGTTCACAGATACGGCACCTTCTTCTCTTCTTCTGAAAAGCTCGCTTTCAAATAAGAAGCGGCTGTAGATATCTACGATTACTTGACCTGCATCACTTATATCGCTTTCCAGGATGGAAAATGCCTCTTCTGCGTTGGCACTCTTCAGCGCTGCTTCCTTTACTATGGTCTCACAGAATATGGAGGCTGTCTCCGCTATAGGCATTGGGTATTCAGAATTCGCATAGGTCTCCTCCATCAGATTCGCCCCATGATATCCATGACCCAGCTCGTGAGCCAGTGTAGTCATGTTGCTGAAGCTGCCGTCAAAGTTGGAAAGTATTCTGCTTTGCTTCACCACATGGAGGTTGGAGCAGAAGGCTCCCCCTCGCTTGCCCTCTCTTGGCTCTGCATCTATCCAGCCTTCATCAAAGGCAGTAGCTGCAAAATCAGCCAGTTTATCACTGAAGGTCCTAAAATTCTTGACGATATAGTCTCTTGCTTCCTTATAGGTGAATTTCATTTCCACATTGCCCATTGGCGCAAACATTTCAAAGAACGGCAATCCGTTTTTGTGTCCCAGCAGTTCTCCTTTTTTACGGAAGTATTTATGGAACGCCGGAAGGCTTTCCTTTATTGCAGCCAGCATGGCCTCAAGGGTCTGCATATCCATACGTGCATTCAATACGGTCATTTCCAATGGCGAAGCATAACCCCTAGCCTTAGCCAGTGTGATGACTTCTCCCTTTATTCCATTTAAGCTGGCAGCTGAAGAAACCTCGATTTTCTTGTAGCCTTCCAGTTCTGCTTCGTAAGCGGTCTTTCTCAAGCTTGCGTTGTCGCTGTATGCCATATTTCTTACCACAGGCAGAGGAAGCTTCTTTGGCTCCCCGTCTACTGTAATATCCACCAGTAATGTGGAAGTAAGCATTTCCTGCAGCTTGGACCAGGCATTGGAGCCTGTGTTCTTCATTTTTGAAATCAATATTTCTTCTTCATCGCTTAAAAGATACTTGTTTTCTTCCGCCTTTTCCTTGACAAAGAATTCGTGCTCTTTTACATAGCTATTGGAGTCAATAACCGCATCAAGGTTTTCCACCTTGCCCAGCCATTTATTGAATGTAACCTCCGGCTTCGTAAGAGCTGTAGCTTTTTGATCAAGCATATCTTCATATTTAAGCGCTACTTCATTTTTCGCTTCTGTACTTAGGGTCAGCTGCGCAAAATTCGCGAGTCTTGTGTATAAATGATAAAATTCATTCATCATCTTTATGTACTGCTCAAGCTTTTGAGCCGCGTTTTGGGTATCTATAAGATTTTCTGCAGCCCATTTTTGAATTTTCTCAATTTCTACATCCAGTCTTTCAATGTCCCTTTTAAATTCAGGAGCGTTAAAAGATGTGTAAAGTACGTCCAAACTCCATCTTTGATTCATTTCCATACCCCCATCTAAAGAAATTTTGTCCATAAGTTAGTACCCATGTATATTCAACACCCCTACGCTTAATTCCTCTACTATAAATAAGTTTCCCATATTAATCCAGTTAAGAGTTGAGCGCATCGAGCCCTTCGTCTTTTGCCTAGGTTTGCTTTGCATATGGCCAAAATATAAAATAGGCAGACCTATGTCTGCCTATTCCTTTTACTATTTGGCTGCTTTAGCAAGTCTGTGTTATTTGACAAACCATGTCCTGGTAGCTTTCACAAACCTCTTCTATGGTGAAGCCTAAATGCCCTGCCAGTTTGATAAATTCCGCAAATAACTTCATGTATGAATTCAGAGAATCGAAATAGATGCCTCTCTGCGTCAAATCCCTAACCTCATTGACATATTCGAAGATATTGGAAAAGACCCTGATGATGTTTGAGCTGTCTTTTGTGCCTGTTATGCTGTCAAAGCCGATAATGTTGAAGTTGTTCAGATTTCCGATAGAAAGCAGAAACTTCATCGCATCGATGTATCTCATCATCAGCTTTTCTTTGGGCAGATTATCCTTTATTCTTGCGTATTTATAACATTTGGTTAAGTTGGCCAATTCTCCTACCTTAACCTGCAATGCCAGAAATCTAAGATCAAATACGTTCTCTCTGCCTAGCATATCTTCATCTAGATTTGAGACAGTTCTTATGTGGTTTTCCATGGCTTCATGAACCTTAAATAATTGTTGTAAATGCATACACAAAACCCTCCTTAATATGCTAGTATTATTACCTGGTACTAATATTAAGTATACATTATTATTAGTATGCCGTAAATAGGAATTTATTATTAGTTTATTCCAATTATTTATGCTTATTCAGTGCAATAAAAGTCGAGAGCACATCGAGCGCTTCGCCAATGGCGGCAATACAAAGGGCAGACCCCTAGGGTCTGCCCTTATCATCTATCTTAGCTTTATAGGATCATTGCTTCTTGTCCCCACCAGCTTATCCTTAAGCTCCTTCTCAATGTTCTCCAGCTCTATTTCAGCCTGCTTGCGCTTTTCTCTGCCTTCCTGCTGGATCTTTAAGGTTTCTTCGATGGTAGAAATCAAATCCCCATTTACCTTCTTCAAGGTTTCGATATCTACGATACCTCTCTCATTTTCTTTTGCTATTCCAATAGTGCTTTCCTTCAGCATTTCAGAGTTTCTGCGAAGCAAATCATTTGTGGTTTCCGTAACTTCCCTTTGTACTTCAAGGGCTCTTTTTTGCCTGTATAAGCTTAATGCTATTACAATTTGATTCTTCCATAACGGAATTGTATTTAATATAGAGCTTTGAATCTTTTCTACCAATACCTGATTATTGTTTTGTATCAGTCGTATCTGGGGTGCAGTCTGAAGTGCAATCATCCTGCTCAGCTTCAAATCATGAATCTTCTTTTCAAACCGATTTACCAGCTGGAGAAGGTCATTCAGCTTCTGTGCTTCTACCGGATCATTGGTATTCTGCACCTTCATCTGCATAGCAGGTATCGTTTCTTCATTTAACTCCTTAAGCTTTACTGTCCCGGCGATGATGTAATGATTCAAGTTGCCCAGATACTCAAGGTTCTTCTCAAACATATAATCCAATAGTGTGATATCCTTTAGCAGCTGCATTCTCGACTTATCCAGCTCTTCTACTATTTTCTCAATTTCTGTGCCCAGCTTTTGATACCTTGCAGCAAACTTCTTGCTGGAATCCATCAGACCGCCTACCAATGGTATCTTAGACATAAAGCTTTTGCCGGATACACCATCCACGTCAATTTCCTTTACCTTGATCATAAGGTCAGACAGGACCTCTCCAACAAAGCCGCCGTCCTTTGCCCTTACCTCATTCAGCACATTGTCTGCAAAGCTGGCTATTTGATTCTGTGCTCCTATTCCATACTGAAGCACAAACTGAGAATCCTCTACATTGATATCCTTAATGATTTCCTGAACTTTTTGTCTTTGCTCCTCTGTTAGACTGTTTAAATCAATCTTCTCCTGTACCTGTGTTTCTACAGGGGTGAATTTTTGCAGCTCCATGCTTTATACCCTCCCGTTAATCAAATCTTCTGTTTGGTGTTATATAAATAGTGGTTTAATTCCCTATTTTTGTAATCTATTTTAATTATAATCTATTTTCTTAATATTTAAAGTAGTATTATTGATATATACGGAAATCTCCAGGACAATGTTTTATTTAAACGGTAAATTATTTGATGTCTGTTTTCACTTGGGATCTCCGTTATGCTAAAATATTTAATAAATACTTATTATTACCATAAGGAGGGTGTTTATGATAGTTATACGGACTTTGCGGCATGAGGATTATGATGACGTGTTTGATATATGCAAGGATATTTGGGATGGCACTGACTATCTGCCCAGTCTCTTTCATGGTTGGGTAGATGATGAGGCCGGGTTGTTCATCGGAGCCATTGATACGAAAACCAATAAGGTTATCGGTACGGACAAATACTCCGTTCTATCCGACGGTACAGCTTGGCTGGAAGGCATGCGCATACATAAGGATTACAGAGGCAGGAAAATTGCTAAATTGCTGACAGAGTATGTTATCAGGCATGCAGAACAAGAATTGCAGTCGGGCAAGGTTCAAAGAATTGCTTTTTCCACCCATATCTCTGCTGTAGCAAGCATCACCATGATGAAAAAATTCAATTTCCAAATTGAGCAGCAGCATATTTTGGTGGGGAAAAACTTCCATAACCTTGACCCTAAAATTCGTGTTGAAGATTTTGCAGTGAAGCCCTGGGATATTACCTATGAGGAATTTGCCAACCTCCCCTTTACCACCAAACGAAATGGCATTTTTCATATAGCCTTTATTTTTCAAAAGCCCACAATAGAGTTTTTCAATTACTTGAAGGAGCATAACTGCTTTGTCAATATAAACGGCTACAATGGCATATACCTTTTCAAAGGCGAGCCTCATTTTGTAACGGAAATTGAAAGCTTCCAAGCCATAGATACCTTTATGAACTATTATTTGGCTTATTTAAAAAATCAAAACTACCCTTCGCCGCTGTTTTCCATCAAGGAAGAGGATGTTGCTTTAATTGAGCAGCTGAAGGCAGCAAATTACACGCACTGGGATAACTGGCAATGTGATTATTATTATTTTGTATTGAAGCAATAAAGGCTCTTTTAAAAAAAGCTGTCTAAGGTAAGTCCTTTGACAGCTTTTGCTTTGCTTATCTGGGTACAAGTATTTTTAGATACTGATGCATTACTTCAATGTCCAATGGGAAATTAGGCCCTTTTTCACCATCTATATCGGTTTCACAGTGCTGACTGCACTCTACTGTCAATTTATTTGTGCTGAAGTAGTATATATTTGGATCGCCAATATGCTCTCCTCGGATGATCTTAAGGAACACTGACAGCATATTGGATATATTGGCAGACTTGATTGCAATTACATTCATTCTGCCGTCATCAACACAAGCATCCGGTGCAAGTCTGCTGAAGCCGCCTGCAGAGCTTCCGTTAAGAATCAACAGCAGCAGCAAATTATCCTCTATTACCCGATCCTCTGACACCAGCCTCATTTTAATAGGCGCAAACCGGGGAATCTCCTCTATCCCTTTTATATAATAAGCAATCTGTCCCAATGCATTTTTCATATTGGTATCTGTCTTATAAGCTACATCTGTAAGCAGACCGGCGCTGCAGACATTGATAAAGTGGCTTCCGTTTACACGTCCCAAGTCCATGCTCTTCACTGCTCCTCCGGTTATGATATCGCAGCAGACCTTCACATCCTTTGGTATTCCCAAATATGCTGCCAAATCATTGGAAGTGCCGGAAGGAAAAATACCCAGAGGCAGTTTAATGTCCAATCTTGCCATGGAATCAGCCACACTGCTTATAGTACCATCCCCACCGGAAGCGCATACAATCTCATAGCCTTCATGAATATCAGAAAAAGCATAATCTATATGTAAGTCACTATTTATTCTAAAAGGTACAGTGGTATAGCCAGCCGCCTGAAACCTATTTACAACGGTATCCAGCTTGTTTTTAAAACTGGCATCCCCTGATTTGGGATTATATATCAGTTTGATTTTTTTCATTTAATCACCTCAATGAATCATTCATCTTATTATATGTGAATTCCTGCAAAAAATAAAAAAGACCTCCTATTGGAAGTAATTTAAACTAAGGTAGTCTTTTATGATTTGCATTACGGAAAATTTGTTTAAGGAAGATTAAGATTTTCCTATGCAAAATAAAAAAAGCAGATTTAAATCTGCGTTATTTCGTAGTGGCGGAGAAGGAGGGATTTGAACCCTCGCGCCAGTTTCCCAGCCTACGCCCTTAGCAGGGGCGCCTCTTCGGCCTCTTGAGTACTTCTCCATGCCGAATTAAATAGTTCTTATAAAATTAAATGGAGGAGAGAGTGGGATTCGAACCCACGGACGCCGTGAAGCGTCTCCGGTTTTCAAGACCGGTTCCATCAACCGCTCGAACATCTCTCCTCGTCAGAACAATATTCATTATATCAACATTAGGTCCTTGTGTCAACAAATTAAAGCTAAATTTTTAGTGTGAATTACTAGTAATGCTTGCATTATATGGCATGTTGAAAGATAATGAACGTGCGATTCTTATTTTACACCATTTTGATTATAATATACATAAGCTGTCACTATATTTTTAATATATAATGTTTTTAATAAGGGAGTGATTTCAATGAAGAAAAACATAATATTAGCTGTCTGTTTCATTTTAATACTCAGCTTTATGTTTTCAGGATGTTCTGATTCATTAAAAAACGAGAACCTAAGACTAAATCAAGAAATGGAGCGTCTTAACAAAACAAACACAGAACTGCAAAGCAAGGTTGACGAATTAAACAATAAAATCAAAGAACAGGATATAAAAATCAGCAAGCTTCAAAAAACAAATTTTAATGATAAAGAAAGCATTTTCCCCATATTTTCAGCAGATATAGATACATATGAAACAACACTAGATGCCTATGTCTATATTCCCAAGGAAACCGCACTAGAAATAAAGCTTCAGACTCTTGCAAATGTATTATCTGAAGTATATTTTGACGGACTTCCTATTCAAGTTAAAAAGATTGTACAAACCGACAATAAAAAAATAGCTGTAGTGAACCTGCATGAAAGCCCTGCGAATCAAGGAGTAACAGACTATACTAAACTAGTCGGCAAAACATGGACCTCATTATATATGCAAGGGTCAGCCGGCGGCACCATCACTTCAAGAACATTGATTGAGACGTTTTTGCAAAGACAGTACAAGGGTCAATGGATAGATGGCGTTCAGTTTTTGTATGAGGACGCTGTTTGTGATTATGAGCATGCACCTGATCTTGCAGAGGTGAACTACAGATAGAGTGTAAGGTTGACTTGACACAGAAGTGAAATCATGTTATTTTTGTAATGTAAGGTCAACATTACACAGGAGGCAATCAATGAAAAATAAGCTAAAAGAACTGCGAGAAGCTTTCGGCCTGACTCAAGAACAGCTGGGCGAGCTTGTCGGAGTGTCCAGGCAAGCAATCAATTCAATAGAAACAGAAAAATTTGAGCCCTCCATTTGGCTGGCCTATGATATATGCAAGGTTTTTCAAAGCTCCATAGAAGAGGTTTTTCTTTTTGAAGAGAGCGAAAGAAAATCAAGAGCACAGCAAAGCAAAGGAGGGTTATAAGTGGCGTTAAGAGAGATACGACCGTTTGGCGACGAAATATTAAGGAAGAAAAGTAGAATTGTTGAGATTATAGATAATAGAATAAGAGAAATTCTAGATGATATGGCAGATACCATGTATAATACCGAAAACGGCGGCGGCTTGGCGGCTCCGCAAATTGGAATCTTAAAAAGATTGGTAGTCATCGATATGGGTGAAGGTCTGATTAAGCTTGTAAACCCTAAAATAATCAGTCAAGAAGGAACACAGGAGGTTGTAGAGGGCTGCCTGAGTATGCCAGGCAGATACGGAAAGCTCAAAAGACCTGCCACTGTCACTATAGAAGCGCTAAATGAAAACGGAGAGAAAGTGACCCTAACAGGTACAGGCGATATGGCAAAATGCTTTTGTCACGAAATCGATCACTTGGATGGAATTCTCTTTACAGACTTTGTTACGGAGTATATAGAATAAGCAAAAGGTATGCTGAATTTAATATTCAGCATACCTTTTATTATTACTTTGTTATTCTTTCTACTCCACCCATATATGGTCTCAAAACTTCTGGAATGATAACCGTTCCATCATCTTGCTGGAAGTTCTCCAATATGGCTGCTACAGTTCTTCCGATGGCCAGTCCGGAACCGTTCAGTGTGTGTATGAATCTTGGCTTTTCCTTTGGCTCAGGTCTGAACTTGATATCAGCACGTCTTGACTGGAAGTCCTCGAAGTTGCTGCAGGATGAAATTTCAACATATCTGTTGTAGCTTGGCATCCAAACTTCTATATCATAGGTCTTTGCCGAAGAGAAGCCTAAATCTGCAGCGCAGAGAGCAACTACTCTGTAAGGAAGATTCAATAGTTGCAGTATTCTTTCTGCATCAGCAGTAAGTGTTTCCAACTCATCGTAGGATGTATCAGGATGAGAGAACTTCACCAACTCTACCTTGTTAAACTGATGCTGTCTTATAAGACCTCTGGTATCTCTTCCGGCAGAACCGGCCTCTGCTCTGAAGCAAGCCGTATAGGCTGTATGGTATATTGGCAGGCGCTCCGCTTCCAATATCTCTTCTCTATACATGTTGGTTACAGGCACTTCCGCAGTTGGCACCAAGAAATATTCTGTATTGGCTACCTTAAACGCATCTTCCTCAAACTTTGGAAGCTGACCTGTGCCCTGCATGCTTCTTCTATGAACCATAAAAGGCGGGAAGATTTCTGTATAACCATGCTGATTATGGGTGTCCAGCATCAGATTGATCAATGCTCTCTCCAGTCTTGCGCCCAAGCCCTTATAGAAGGTGAAGCGTGCACCAGTCACTTTGCCGGCTGTGGCAAAATCCAATATGCCTAGATCTTCTCCCAAATCCCAGTGCGGCTTCGGTTCATAATCAAACCTTGTAGGTTCTCCTACTTTTCTGATTTCCTCATTGTCCGCCTCTGATTCCCCGTCTGGAGTCATATCGCTTGGAAGGTTTGGAATCGTAAGAAGTATTTCTTCGATTTTTTCATCCAGCTCTCTTACCTTATCATCGTCTTCTTTGATTTTGTCTCCAACTTCCTTCATTTCTGCAATCAAAGCTTCCGCATCCTGTTTCGCTCTCTTAAGCTTTGCAACCTCTTCAGAAACCTTATTCTTTCTGCTCTTTAGATCTTCAACTTGAACCAGGATGTTTCTTCTTTCTTCATCCAAGGCCACCAATTCATCAATTCTAAATTCTTTTTTTCTTCTTGCCAGTCTTCTTTTTACTTCTTCAGGATTGCTCCTGACCATTTTAATATCCAGCATTTTTACTACCTCCTTAAGTTTTAAATAAAAACAAAAACACCCCATCCCCCAAGGGACGAAGTGTTATATCCGCGCTACCACCCTAATTAACAGAAATCGCTTCTGTTCTCTCAAGTCTTTAACGGCATTACCGGTACTGCTCCTCGCAGACTGCTCCGGGATGGAATTCAAAAGATGCCTATCAGCTTACACCAAACGCCGACTCTCTAAAAGGCAAAAACCTTGAACTTTCCCTTCATTGCATTTCTTCATTAATTTCTTAAATATTTTGTTTTATTTTACTACTAATTATGCAGTATTGCAACTGCTTTTATGCTTATTCTATATTTTATTTTTCTTATGGCTGCAAATCGAATAAATTCCGTATACTTGTCAATAATTTAGAGGAGGACAAGTATAGATTGTAAAAATATAGGGGGGCATACTTATGACAAAGTTGGATTTAGTAGGTCAAATAGCGGATATGAAGGAAATAGATTATAAAAACACCCTTGCTATTGCAAGCATCATTGAGATACTGATTGACAAAGGCGTGATTAATAGAAACGATATCGCGCTAAAGGCGCTTCAGTTGGAAAATCTAACCTTAGATGAAATAAGAGACAACAGAA
>Ga0196972_1000317_pt1 | contig 29917 bp, 35 predicted proteins | sample S1v_2013CmetaG_FD_148618 | JGI IMG/M metagenome (GOLD analysis project Ga0196972, IMG submission 148618) | Soil microbial communities from Anza Borrego desert, Southern California, United States - S1+v_20-13C | ecosystem: Environmental > Terrestrial > Soil > Desert | place: USA: California...
CAGCAGGGCGGTGGCAGCCATCACCTGCCCGCTTTGGCAGTAACCGCATTGCGGCACGTCGTGTTTGATCCAGGCATCCTGCACGGCCTTGCCGACGCGGTCGGCTTCCATCGCCTCGATGGTGGTGATTTTCTTTCCGGCGACGCTGCCGATGGGTGTGACGCAGGAGCGGATCGGCTGGCCGTCCAGGTGCACAGTGCACGCCCCGCACAATGCCGCGCCGCAGCCGAACTTGGTGCCGATCATGCCGAGGTTGTCGCGCAGTGCCCAGAGCACCGGGGTGGAGGGATCGGCGTCGACCTGGGTATCGCGGCCGTTGATGTGGAGTGTGACCATGTTGGTTTTCCTGTTATGTGTTGATGTTCACCACTAACCTGCCGCGCACCTTGCCTTCAAGGAGGTCGCGCGCCCTGACCAAAGCATCACCGAGCGTAATTTCCTGGGTGATCCGTCCTAGCTTGTCGGCATCCAGGTCGCGCGCCAGTCTCTGCCATGCATCCATGCGGCGCGCCTTGGGTGCCATAACGCTATCGACGCCAATCAGCTTCACGCTGCGCAGGATGAAGGGCGCTACCGTTGTCGGCAAATCCATGCCCTGCGCCAAGCCACAGGCCGCTACCGTCCCGCCATAGCGGGTCTGCGCAAGTGCATTGGCAAGGGTGTGCGAACCGACGGAATCGACCACGCCGGCCCAGCGCTCTTTCTGCAAGGGCTTACCGGGAGCGGACAGCTCGGCACGATCGATGATTTCCGAGGCTCCGAGCGACTTGAGGTAGTCGGCTTCGGCGAGTTTGCCGGTGGAAGCAACGACCCGGTAGCCCCAGGCGGAAAGGACGGAGATCGCGATACTGCCGACGCCGCCCGATGCGCCTGTCACAAGGATGTCGCCACTGTCCTTGGTCACACCCTGTTCCTGCAGCCCCATTGCGCACAGCATGGCTGTGTAGCCGGCGGTGCCGATCGCCATCGCTGTCTTCGCGGTCATGCCCTGCGGCATGGGAATCAGCCAGTCGCCTCTCAGCTTCCCGCGCTGCGCCAGGCATCCCATGTGCACTTCACCCACGCCCCAGCCATTGAGGATGAACGCATCCCCCGCCTTCCAGTCGGGATGGGACGAAGCGATCACCTCTCCCGCGCCGTCGATGCCGGGCACCATTGGCCATTTGCGCACGACGGGAGATTTGCCGGTGATCGCAAGGGCGTCCTTGAAATTGATCGTCGAGTAGTCGACACGCACCGTGACATCGCCTTCTGCCGGCAGTTGGGCATCGTCCAGCTGCGTCAGATTGGCATCGGTCGTACTGTCTTCTTTCTTGCTGAGCAGAATTGCCTTGAACATCGCGTGTCTCCGTTATGGGCCTGGCCTTTCATTGTATCGAGTTGCGAGATTCTGATTTTGATGCAAAAAATGGCGCGCCTCTTGCGAGTACGCGCCATTCGAACGATTCCTCTACTGCTGTGGCTGGTTCTTATTGCTTGATAGAAGCAAGCTTGGCCTCAAGCGCCTTCTGATCGACAGCGCCGGGGATGCGCGTGCCGTCCGTGAAGAAGACGGTCGGCGTACCGGTCACTTTCATCTTCTGGCCGAGGGCAAGGATCTTGTCGTTCGGCGCGGTGCAATTGGCCGGCGCCGCTTCGGGCGTCTTGCCTTTCAGCATCCAGTCGTCCCAGGCCTTGACGCGATCTGTCGAGCACCAGATATTGCGCGACTTCACGGCGGAGTCCTCGGACAGGATGTTGTACATGAAAGTGTAGACCGTCACATTGTCCATCTCGTTGAGCGTCTGGCGGAAGCGCTTGCAGTAGCCGCAATTCGGATCCTCGAACACGGCGATCACGCGCTTGCCGTTGCCCTTCACCATCTTCAGTGCCGAGTCGAACGGCAGGTCGGCGAACTTGATCTTGTTGATTTCATCCAGACGGGCCTTGGTGTGGTCCTGGAAGGTCTTGGTATCGACGATGCGTCCGATGAAAAGATACTCGCCCTTGGCATCGGTGTAGAAAATGTCACCGCCGACGCGTACCTCGTACAGGCCACTGTAAGGTGTCTTGGTGATGGATTCGATCTTGGCGCCTTCGCCGAGACGCGGCTCCACTGCCTTCTTGATGGCCGCTTCCTGCGCGCTCTGGGCGAACGCAACGCCTGCAAAGCCGAGTGCAGCGAACGCCGCGAGTTTTTTCAGTTTGATCATGTGTCGGGTTATCCCTTCGGTATGTCTAAGACCGTTTTCCCATCGCATGGGAAATCAGTGCCCGCTTTATGACAGGCAATTTGTTGACAAAGTTCAAGCCGAGGTTGCGTACAACGCGCACCGGCTCGAAATCGGTGGAGAACAGCCGCTCCAGACCGTCAGTAGCAAGCTGCATCAGGAAAACGTCTTCCTTGCGCGCCCTTGCGTAGCGGCCCAGCACGCGTTCGTCGCCGCAGTCGCGGTGCGATTCGCGTTCTGACACGGCTTTCAGGAGCGCCTCGACGTCGGCAAAGCCAAGGTTCATGCCATGCCCCGCGAGCGGATGCACGACGTGCGCCGCGTCGCCGACGAGGGCAACGCGCGGCGCGACCATGGAATGCGGCCGCATGAGGCTCAAGGGGAATGCCTTTACCATTTCCGGCTGCACCGGGCGCAGCTGCCCCAGCGGCTCATTCGCAAAGACTGCCAGTCGCTCGGCGAGCTGGGCCAGGGATTCGCCAAGCAGGGTTTGAGCAAGCGCCTCCGGGGCCGACCACACCAGCGAGACGCGCTGGCCGGGAAGCGGCAGCAGCGCCACGATGCCTTCCGAGGAAGTGAACCATTGATACGCCGTGCCGTGATGAGGCTTGTCACATTCGAAATTGGTAACGACCGCACGCTGCCCGTAAGAGCGGTAATCGATGCCGATATCGCATTGCCCGCGTACCCAGGACTGGGCGCCATCGGCACCGACGACCAGGGATGACTCGATCACGTCGCCATTGTCCAGCCGCACGCGTGCGTCCTGGAGGCCGGTACGCAGTTCGACGGCGTGCCCTGTTACCACCCGCAGGTTGGGCGCGAACTTGAGTGCGGCGTCGAGTGCGGAAGAGAGATTGCTGTCCTCGACGATCCAGGCCAGCGCTCCCGTGCGTGCGCCGTACGCATCGAAAACCAGCTGGCCCGCTTGCTCGCCATCGCCCTTGACGTCCATCGCATCGACTGCGGCGACGCGGGAGGCATCGAGCGCATGCCAGACTTTAAGTGAGGTCAGCAGGTCATGAGCGACATGATTGAGCGCATAGACACGCACATCCCAGCCACCCGGCGGCACATCGCTTGCCCGGCCTTCCGGCGGACTCAGCAGGGTGACGGACAGGCCCATCTGGGCAAATCCGAGTGCCGTAGCCTTGCCGACTGCACCGTTGCCGATAACACAGATATTGCTTTGGAATTGCATGAAGCAGGCCACCCGCAATGGTAAAAATGAGTAGATTCGCAGGCCATTATAGCCGTTCAAAACTATCCCGGCTGCAAAAAGGGCTTGCATATCCCAACAGCCTTGCTATAATTGCGCGCCTTGGCCTGGTAGCTCAGTTGGTAGAGCAGAGGATTGAAAATCCTTGTGTCGGTGGTTCGATTCCGCCCCGGGCCACCAAGAAAAATCAAGGGCTTACAGCGATTCCGTTGTAAGCCCTTTTGTTTTTCATCTCCCGATCTTTTTTCTCCCCGAGCCCGGGATCGCCGTGCGGCACAAATAGAATCCCCGGCATTGCCAGCCGCGCTCCCATATTTCCCGCAAACACAATCCGCACACGCGGTTGATCTTGTCGCAAACGGCGACCAGGCGGACCTGGCACTGACCACCCACACTTACGACTTCGTCGTGCTCGACATCGGCCTGCCGGGCATGAGCGGTTTCGAGATCGTGTGGCGGCGGCAGGCACGCAAGTCTTCGGTTCCGGTGCTGATCCTGACGGTGCTCGGATTGCTCATACGGTGCGGCTCGCCCACGATCGAGATTAATTTCCTCGAGGAACCAAAATCCCTCTATTTCGTCCTAACTTGAACCTGCCAGCATACTTCAACGAGGGAATCATCATGGTCTGCCTGCACTGCAGTGCCGCAACCGGCGATAACGCCACCACCTGTTCGTCCTGCGGCAAGCCAACCTCCGTGCTACGGCGATCCAGCCGAAACAAGCGCGCGTCGCGCCACGACCCTGCCCAGGCAGCCGAAAAAGCGCCGACACGGGATGACCAGGAACCTGTGCGAGGCACGTCGAATCTTCCCGCACTCCTGGGCGGCGCGCTTGATCCGCAACGCCAACCGTCCACAGCCGTTGCACTGGTTCCTCAAACGCTGTCGGCAGCGCAGGAACCAGCCCCGACTATTGAAGAAGCGGCAAACCGCCCCGCTGGGGGCATCAAGCGCAAGGCATGGGCAACCAGCGCAGTTGTTGCTGCGGCATTCATCGTTGCGCTCGGCGGATGGTGGCGCAATAACGGGGAACCTCCCGCCGGCGCGATCAACACGGCACCGATGACAGCGCTTGCGGAAGACAAGCATGAAGGCGATCTACCGGCGACCGCACGCGTATCGACACCGGATACCAAAATCGCTGTCGCTACGAAAAACCCTGCGTCTTCAAACGCCAAAGTGACCAAAAAAGCCCATGACACTGCAGCCGCGAGCGTTAGCAAGTCCGGTTCAAGTGACAAGAACCGGCCAGCCCGCGCCATGCAGCCGCCAAAGAAATCTCAATCAACAACACAAACTGCGGCAAGCCGCGAACCGGATCGCATTGTCATGGCGAGTGCCGCCGCCGGGCAAAGCCGATATGCGCAATGCCTGGAACTCGAAGGATTCCTGCGCCGGGAACAATGCAAGTGGCATGTTTGCAGCGGCAAGTGGGGACAGGATGGCTGCCCTTCGTACAAGAAAGACGACGAAGTGAACTACTAGGCGCGTCGCATCAGCGTGGTCACATGACGTTCCAATAAAACGCACCGGATACGTTACCATGGACACCCATGGAAATCGCCCTACTGGACCAGGACAAGGAATTGGCGGAAGCCATCTGCGCGACATTGCGCGTCGCAGGCCATCACTGCGTTCACACAAGTAGCATAAGCGCCGTGATAGACCTGCTCGGTCAGGACGGCTTTGACCTTCTCGTACTTGATGCAGCGTCGGCCGGCGGTGGTGCCGGACTGATCCGCAGGGTAAGGGCTGCCACGCCGGCAATCCCGGTACTCCTGCTGAGCCCGCGCTCCGCGGAGGACGAGATTACGGCGGCGCTCGATGCCGGCGCAAACGATTACCTCATCAAACCGGTCCGGCATGGCGAAATTGCCACCCGTGTCCAGGTCCTGCTCAAGCGCACCTATCCTGCGCAGCACGTCGGCGACCTGCTGCGCTTCGGCAGCTATGCATTCGACACCGCCGCGTCGCGCCTCACCAGGGACGAAAAGACAATCGGCGTCACGCAGAAGGAATTCGAACTCGCACTGCTGTTCTTCCGTCATCTAGGCCGCCCGTTGTCGCGCGCATATATCAGGGAGACACTCTGGCCGGAGGAATCGGAGCTCCCCTCGCGCACACTCGACACCCATGTATCACGGGTGCGCACCAAGCTCGGTCTGCGCCCGGAAAACGGATACCGTCTCGCCCCGGTGTACAGCTTCGGCTATCAGTTGGAACAGCTTTCGCAATGAACGGTTTTTGCTCCGCCGCTGTCGTATGCACACTGCTCCCTCCTTGAGAGATATCGTTTTTTCAACAAAAAACCCTCAACTTATGCTTAAACGCAACAAGCTATAATAGAGGGTCAGGAATCTCCGCACGTAAACCCGAATGCAGCTTCTAGCCGTCGGTCTCAATCACACCACCGCGCCCGTCTCGCTGCGCGAAAAAGTGGCATTCCCTGCTGACCAGATCGGTGAAGCGGTTGCGTCTGCGCGTGCCTGGTTCGGCCGCGCCACGGCCTCTGGCTCGACCGACGAAGCGGCGATCCTCTCCACCTGCAACCGCACCGAGCTGTACGCAGCCAGCCATATCCCGGGAGGTGTCGAAGCAGCCATTGACACAACGGCCCGCTTCCTCGCCGAATACCACAAGCTGTCCTACGCGGAACTGCGCCCCTACCTGTACACGCTGCCGCAGGACAACGCCGTGCGCCACGCCTTCCGCGTCGCCTCCGGCCTGGACTCGATGGTGCTCGGCGAAGCGCAGATCCTCGGCCAGATGAAGGAAGCAGTGCGCCGTGCTGAAGCGGCGGGCGGACTGGGAACCTACCTGCACCAGATGTTCCAGCGCACCTTCGCCGTTGCGAAGGAGGTGCGGACCACCACCGAAATCGGCGCGCACAGCGTCTCGATGGCCGCCGCCGCAGTGCGCCTGTCGCAGCGGATTTTCGACAAGATCTCCGAGCAGAACGTGCTCTTCATCGGCGCGGGCGAGATGATCGAACTGTGCGCGACTCACTTTGCCGCACAGAATCCGAAATCGCTGACGGTTGCCAACCGCACCATGGAGCGCGGCGAAGCGCTCGCGCACCGTTTCAGCGGCAAGGCCATTCGCCTGGCCGACTTGCCGGACCAGCTTTCGCAATACGACATCGTTGTCTCCAGTACCGCCTCGTCGCTGCCGATCATCGGCCTGGGCATGGTCGAACGCGCGATCAAGGCCCGCCGCCACAAGCCGATGTTCATGGTCGACCTGGCCGTGCCGCGTGACATCGAATCCGAAGTCGGCCGGCTCGACGATGTCTTCCTGTACACCGTGGACGACCTCGGCTCCGCCGTGCAGACTGGTATCGAGAATCGCCAGGCCGCCGTCGCGCAGGCCGAAGCGATCATCGAGACCCGCGTGCAATCCTTCATGCACTGGATCGAGAGCCGCGCAGTCGTGCCTGTGATCCGAGAACTGCACGACAACAGTGAAGCGATGCGCGTTGCGGAACTCGAGCGCGCGAAGAAACTGCTCGCCAAGGGCGAGGACATCGACGCGGTGCTGGAAGCACTGTCGAAAGGCCTGACCGCCAAGTTCCTGCACGGCCCGCAACAGGCCCTGCACAATGCGCAAGGCGACGAACGTGCCCGCCTCGCCGCCCTTCTCCCGCAGCTCTTCCGCACCAAGCGCTAGCTGACGATTGCCCGTCCGGGGGGCTGTCTTCAGTCTCCGCCCGCGCGCTATGCCCGAATGGCGTCCCACAACCGAATCCACGACCGAATACCGCCATGAAACCTTCAATGCTTGCCAAGCTCGACCAGCTCTCCGAACGACTCGAAGAACTCAACAGTCTGCTGATCCAGGAAGGCGCGACCAACGACATGGACCAGTACCGCAAGCTGACGCGCGAACACGCGGAGCTGGGTCCGCTGGTTGCGTTGTACCAGGATTACAAGCAGGCCGGCGAGGACATCGAGACCGCGCAGGAGATGCTGGCAGATCCGGACATGAAGGGACTGGCGCAGGAGGAAATCGCCTCGGCGAAGGCACGCATCGAGCAGCTCGAAGCCGACCTGCAAAAGATGCTGCTGCCCAAGGACCCCAACGACGAGCGCAACATCTATCTCGAAATACGGGCCGGCACCGGGGGCGACGAGGCGGCGTTGTTCGCAGGCGACCTGCTGCGCATGTACACCCGTTATGCCGAACGCAACCGCTGGCAGGTGGAGATGGTGTCGGAGTCGCCTTCCGAAATCGGCGGCTACAAGGAAGTCATCGTTCGCCTCATCGGCCACGGCGCCTATTCCAAGCTCAAGTTCGAGTCCGGTGGACACCGCGTGCAGCGCGTGCCGGCGACGGAAACGCAGGGCCGCATCCACACCTCCGCATGTACGGTCGCGGTGATGCCGGAAGCGGATGAAGTCGAGGACGTCGAAATCAATCCGACGGATATCCGCATCGATACCTTCCGCGCATCGGGCGCCGGCGGCCAGCACATTAACAAGACCGACTCGGCGGTGCGCATCACGCACATCCCGACCGGCATCGTGGTCGAATGCCAGGACGATCGCAGCCAGCACAAGAACAAGGCGTCGGCACTGAAGGTGCTTGCTGCGCGCATCAAGGACGTGCAGACGCGCGAACAGCAGGCAAAGGAAGCGGCAACCCGCAAGTCGCTGATCGGCTCCGGCGACCGCAGCGAACGCATCCGCACCTACAATTTCCCGCAGGGCCGGATGACCGACCACCGCATCAACCTGACGCTGTACAAGCTCGATTTCATCATGGACGGCGACTTGGACGAACTGACCAATGCGTTGATGGCCGAACATCAGGCGGAATTGCTGGCAGCATTGGCCGACGAGGCATAATTGCCCTCGTCAGGACGGCGAGAAGAATTGCAATTCAGGAACTTTTCTCGTCGGCATTACTCTTAAAGCATTTCACTCTTATAACTAGCAACCATGAAAACTTCCAAACCGGTGTTGGTCGCAGTCGGTGTCATCGCCCTCGGACTGGTGGGGTTTGCCCTGTTCCTGCAGCATGTGAAGGGACAGATGCCCTGCCCGCTGTGCGTGATCCAGCGTTACCTGTTCATCCTGCTCGCGCTGGTGTGCTTCCTGTTTGCGGCCTTGCCGCGTGCGGCAACCCGCTTCGGTGCCAGCCTGGGCGTACTTGCTGCGCTGGGTGGCGCGGGGGTCGCCGGCTGGCATGTGTGGGTGAAGGCGCATCCCACCGTGTCCTGCGGCATCGACCCACTCGAAACGGCATTGAACCGTTACCCGACCGCCGAATTGCTGCCCTTCGTATTCAAGGCCGACGGCCTCTGTTCCGCTGAGTATCCGCCTATCCTCGGACTATCCAATCCGCAGTGGTCGCTGATCTGGTTCGCCGCCTTCGCACTGATCCTCATCTGGGCCGCCCTGCGCCGCCCCAATTGATCGAACGCCATCCGCCGATGCCACCGACTCAAAGCGCCTCATATTCCATTGATCCCGGTACCAGCATCGGCGCCCTGCTCCGGAAACCGCCGCTCGACGCCCTCGAAGCGCGCATCCTGCTGGCGCATGCGCTGCAGCTGACGCGCGTGCAACTCATCACTCAGTCCGAACGCATCCTGACGCCACAGGAAGCCGCCAGTGTGGCGTCCTTGTTCACGCGCCGCCTGCAGGGCGAACCGATTGCCTACATCCTCGGCGAGCGCGAATTCTTCGGGCTCATGCTGCTTACGACGCCCGATGTATTGATTCCCCGTCCCGAAACGGAATTGCTGGTCGAACTCGCGCTTGACCGCCTGCCGGACGGCGGACGCGTACTCGACATGGGAACCGGCTCCGGCGCCATTGCGATCGCCATCGCACACACACGCCCCGATGCAAACGTGACAGCGCTGGATGCCAGCAAGGCGGCGCTCGCCGTCGCACGCCGCAACGTGGAGCGCACCGGCGTCAATGTCCGCCTGGTCTTAAGCGACTGGTATGGTGCAGCGGGCGACGAGCAATTCGATCTGATCGTCTCGAATCCGCCCTACATCGTCGCCGGCGACCCGCATCTTTCACAGGGCGACCTTCGCTTCGAACCTGTCAATGCCCTCACCGACCACGGCGATGGCTTGTCCGCAATCCGCACCATCGTCGGTGGCGCGCAGTGCCATCTCGCTTCCGGCGGCTGGCTGCTGATGGAGCACGGATACGACCAGTCAGCGTCCGTGCGCGACTTGCTCGACCGGCAGGGTTTTCGCGATGTGCAAAGCTGGAAAGACCTGGCCGGCATCGAACGCGTCAGCGGCGGCCGGCTGTAGGTTTTCCGTCCATTTTTGACCTGTCAAGACTGGCACAATCACACAAATTGCGTATCATCACCCGCTTGTTTTCACCTTTCTGAGTTTCCATGCTGCCATCCATCGAACAACGTCTCGCTCTTGAACTCGCCGCCAAACCGGTGCAAGTCGCCGCCGCCATTGCTCTGCTCGATGAAGGCGCCACCGTCCCCTTCATTGCACGCTACCGCAAGGAAGCCACAGGCGGCCTGGACGATACGCAACTGCGCCTGCTGGAAGAGCGCCTGCGCTACCTGCGCGAGCTGGAAGACCGTCGCGCGGCAATCATTGCGTCGATCGAAGAACAAGGGAAGATGACGCCGGAATTGCTCGATGCGATCGTGCATGCAGAAGACAAGACCCGCCTGGAAGACCTGTACCTGCCGTACAAGCCCAAGCGCCGCACCAAGGCGCAGATCGCCGCGGAAGCGGGCCTGACCGAACTGGCAGACGCGCTGCTCGCCAACCCGGCGCTGAACCCGGAGGAAGAAGCCGCCAAGTACATCAAGCCCGCATTCACCACCGCCAACGGCGACAACCCCGGCGTACCGGACGCAAAAGCCGCCCTCGACGGCGCACGCCAGATCCTGATGGAGCGCTTCGCCGAAGACGCGACGCTGCTGCAAGCCCTGCGCGAATACCTGACCGAGCACGGCGTGGTCGAATCGAAGGTCGTCGAAGGCAAGGAAGAGGCCGGCGCCAAGTTCGCCGATTACTTCGACTACTCCGAAACCATCGGCACCATCCCGTCGCACCGCGCGCTCGCACTGTTCCGCGGCCGCCGCGAAGAAGTGCTGAACGTTTCACTGCGCCTGGACAGCGAGGAAGAAAAGCCGAAATGGGATGCGCCGCACAACCCCTGCGAAAGCCGCATCGCCGCTCGCTTCGGCGTCAGCAGTCAGGGCCGCCCGGCCGACAAGTGGCTGGCCGACACAGTGCGCTGGGCTTGGCGGGTGAAGGTGTTCATGCACCTCGAAACCGAATTGATGACCAGCCTGCGCGAACGCGCCGAGATCGAAGCGATCAACGTCTTCGCACGCAACCTGAAGGATCTGTTGCTTGCCGCTCCCGCCGGCCCGCGCGCCACCATGGGCCTCGACCCGGGCCTGCGCACCGGCGTGAAGGTGGCGGTGGTCGATGCGACCGGCAAGGTCGTCGACACCAACACCATCTATCCGCACCAACCGCGCAATGACTGGGAAGGCTCGCTCCACACGCTTGCGCAACTCGCGCGCAAGCACAATGTCGCGCTGGTTTCGATCGGCAATGGCACTGCTTCGCGCGAGACCGACAAGCTGGCGCAGGACCTGATCAAGCAGCATCCGGAGCTCAAGCTCACCAAGATCGTCGTGTCGGAAGCCGGTGCATCGGTGTATTCCGCCTCCGAGTTCGCCTCGCGCGAGCTGCCGGACCTCGACGTATCCCTGCGCGGCGCCGTGTCGATCGCGCGCCGCTTGCAGGATCCGCTGGCGGAACTGGTGAAGATCGATCCGAAGTCTATTGGCGTCGGCCAGTACCAGCATGACGTCAGCCAATCGCAATTGGCTCGTTCGCTGGATGCAGTGGTGGAAGACTGCGTGAACGCCGTGGGCGTGGACGTGAATACCGCTTCCGCTCCCCTGCTGGCCCGCGTCTCCGGTCTGAACGCGAGCGTGGCGCAGAGCATCGTCAACTACCGCGACATGAAGGGCATGTTCGCCTCGCGCGCCGCACTGCTGTCGGTGCCGCGCCTCGGCGAAAAGACTTTCGAACAGGCTGCCGGCTTCCTTCGCATCATGAACGGCGAGAACCCGCTCGATGCGTCGGCGGTGCACCCGGAATCCTACCCGGTCGTCGAAAAGATCCTTGCCGACATCAAGAAGGATGTGAAGGGCGTGATCGGCGACGGCAAACTGCTGAAGTCAGTCAACCCGGCCAAGTATGCTGACGAAAAGTTCGGCGTACCGACGATTACCGACATCCTGAAGGAACTCGAGAAACCCGGCCGCGATCCGCGCCCGGAATTCACCACGGCCACCTTCAAGGAAGGCGTGGAAGACATCAAGGACCTGCGTCCGGACATGATCCTCGAAGGCGTGGTGACCAACGTCGCGGCATTCGGCGCCTTCGTCGACATCGGCGTGCACCAGGACGGCCTGGTGCATATTTCGGCGCTCTCCAACACCTTCGTGCGCGATCCGCATACGGTGGTCAAGGCCGGCCAAGTGGTCAAGGTTAAGGTGCTGGAAGTGGACGAGAAGCGCCGCCGCATCGCCCTGACGATGCGTCTGACCGACGCACCGGCTCCTGCCGGTTCCCGTCCGGAACAGCGCGGCGACCGCAACGATGCCCGCAGGCTGTCCCAGCATCAGCGCGCACCGCAACCGGCCGTGGGTGGCGCCATGGCGGCAGCGTTTGCCAAGCTGAAGGGATAAGGCGACTAGGCTACGCCGGATCAAGCGGGAATTCGCCTCGTGCGGATTCCCGCTTTTTACTTTTACGACAACTTTGCATCCGGCCATGCGGACGACGAGCAGGTTTTACGGCTATTTATCCGCTCCTGGCGGCATGCCCGCACCCTTTTTCATATAATGATGAACATTCCCCATTTTTAAATGTTTAGAGGTAACACCATGAGCGACGTACAAGCCTGGATCAAAGAAACCGTCACCGCCCACCCGGTCGTGCTGTTCATGAAAGGCACTGCCCAATTCCCGCAATGCGGCTTCTCCGGCCGTGCCGTGCAGATCCTGAATGCCTGCGGCGTAGAAAACATCGTCACGGTCAACGTGCTGGAAGATGCGGAAGTCCGCCAGGGCATCAAGGAATACTCCAACTGGCCGACCATTCCGCAGCTGTATATCAAAGGCGAGTTCATCGGCGGTTCCGACATCATGTCCGAGATGTTCGAATCCGGCGAACTGCAAACCCTGTTGAAGCCCTGATCGCTGCGCCTCCGCAGACACGTTCCTCCGCGATGCCCGGCCATCGATTAATCGTCGCCATCACCGGCGCCACCGGTGCGGTGTATGGCGTTCGCCTGCTCCAGGTGCTGCGCGAAAACCCGGACATCGAAACCCACCTCATGGTTTCCGATGCAGGCGTATTGAACCTGCATCAGGAACTCGACCTGGGACGGAAGGAAGTCGAGGCTCTGGCCGATGTCGTCCACAATGTGCGTGATATCGGCGCCTCGATTGCAAGCGGCTCCTTCCAGTCGGATGGCATGGTCGTCGCGCCGTGCTCGATGAAAACCCTTGCCGCCGTTGCGCACGGACTCTCCGACAACCTGATTTCACGCGCGGCCGACGTCGTTCTGAAGGAAAGGCGGCGGCTGGTCCTGATGGTGCGTGAAACGCCCTTCAACCTTGCGCACCTGCGCAACATGACTGCCGTCACCGAAATGGGCGGCATCGTCTTCCCGCCGGTTCCGGGCTTCTATCAGCGGCCGAAGACGATCGAGGAGATGGTGGATCACACCATCGGACGTGTCCTCGACCTGTTCGCGATTCCACACGCACTGACGCCGCGCTGGTCGGGAATGAAGGGGAATGTGTGACCAAGCTGGCCTTGCGTCCACTTGACCATCCACGACAAGGCACAACCAATCGCCGTAGCAAACAGACGTACTAAACAAAAAACCCGCGACCATTGCTGATCGCGGGTTTTTTATTGGTGCCGGCTGCAGGACTCGAACCCGCCACCTGATGATTACAAATCAACTGCTCTACCAGATGAGCTAAGCCGGCGAAACTTGAAAGACCCGTATTGTACTTTATTTGATCCGAGTTAGCGTCGGGCGTCCGCCTTTTTTTGGCGGGTCGTTGTTATCGTCCGGATCGGTGCCGGATTCAGATTCCGCTGGGCTGTCAGACGAAGCAGGAACGGCTGCAAGCGCAGGACCGTTATGCTTCTCCTCGCCCTGCCCTTCGTCCTCGCATTCCGGCGTGAGCGTCACCTCGAAAGCCATGCCCTGTCCGTTTTCACGCGCGTAAATCGCGACAACGTTATCGACAGGAATCGAAATTTCGCGGGATACACCGCCAAAGCGCGCATGAAAATTGATGAAATCGTTGTCCATCTTCAACCCGCTGGTCGCGGTGAAGCTGATATTCAGGACGATTTCGCCGTTCTTCACGAACTCGCGCGGCACCAGTGTGCGGGAATCGACCGCTGCAGCCAGGTAAGGCGTGTAGCCGTTATCCGTGCACCATTCGTAGATGGCACGCAGCAAATAGGGCTTGGTCGAAATTTCAGACATGGTTTCCGGCCTTAAACAGCAATGGCGCGACGGCACTCGATCGACGCCGCGCCATGCACGTCTTAACGACGCATCACCTTTTCGGACGGGGTCAGCGCTTCAATGTAGGCAGGACGGGAGAAAATCCGTTCCGCATACTTCATCAGAGGTGCAGCGGTCTTCGAGAGTTCGATGCCGTAGTGGTCGAGGCGCCATAGCAACGGGGCAATTGCCACGTCGAGCATGGAAAACTCATCGCCGAGCATGTACTTGTTCTTGATGAACAGTGGCGCCAGCGTGGTCAGGCGGTCGCGGATTTCCGCACGAGCCTTTTCATGGGCCTTGTCCGCTCCCTTGGACTTGTCGTTTTCCAGCGTGTGTACGTGGACAAACAATTCCTTCTCGAAATTGAACAGCATCAGGCGTGCGCGTGCACGCATCAGCGGATCCGCCGGCATCAATTGCGGATGCGGGAAGCGCTCGTCAATGTATTCATTGATGATGTTCGACTCGTACAGGATCAGGTCCCGCTCGACCAGGATCGGCACCTGACCGTAGGGATTCATGACCGAGATGTCTTCCGGCTTGTTGAACAGGTCGACGTCACGGATCTCAAAATCCATGCCCTTCTCGAACAACACGAGACGGCAGCGCTGCGAAAATGGGCAGGTAGTGCCCGAGTAGAGAACCATCATGTTGTAGTTCCTTAGAAACAAAAGGGTGAGACGTCGTACGGCTCACCCCAAAACAATTGCCCGCAACTTTCGTTACGGGCCAGGCTTTATTTGACTTCTTTCCAATACGACTTGTTCAGCAACCAGGCCAGGACCAGGAAGCCGCCGAGGAACAGCAGCACGATCACGCCAAGGCGCTTGCGCTTGTTCTGTGCGGGCTCCCCCATCCATTCCAGGTAAGCAACCAGGTCGGCAGTCGCGTTGTCGAACTCGATCGCCGACAGCTTGCCCGGCTTGACTTGCTCGAAGCCGGCAAACTTGTGCACCACCTTGCTCGCGTCGTGCGGATCCTTCTCCTCGACGAACTTGGCGGCGCGCACGCCCTGCAGTTCCCACATCACGTGCGGCATGCCGACGTTCGGGAACACCAGGTTATTCCAGCCGGTGGGACGGGTGTCATCCTTGTAGAAGGTACGCAGGTAGGTGTACAGCCAATCCGGGCCGGAACCCGCACCCGACGCCTTGGCACGTGCGATGACCGACAGATCCGGCGGCACTGCGCCGAACCAGTCCTTCGCATCTTTCGCCGCCATCGAGACCTTCATCAGGTCACCCACCTTGTCGCCGGTGAACAGAAGGTTGTTCTTGATCTGCTCGTCCGTCAAGCCGATGTCCTTCAAGCGGTTGTAGCGCATTGCCGAAGCGGAATGGCAGTTCAGGCAGTAGTTCACGAACAGCTTGGCGCCATTCTGGAGAGACGCGAGGTCCTTGGTGCGGTTCGGAGCCTGATCCAGTGGGAAAGTCGCTTCACTGGCGAACGTTACCGCCGGAACGAGTGCCAGGACCGCAATCAGTTTTTTCAACAAGTTCATGGTTCTTATATCCCTTTTGCGGCTTAGTGCGGGTGGAACGTGACACGGTCAGGCACGGCCTTGAACTGGCCCATCTTGCTCCACCACGGCATCAACAGGAAGAAGCCGAAGTAGATGAAGGTGCAGATCTGCGCAACGAGAGTACCCACCGGCGTCGGCGCTTGCACGCCAAGGTAGCCGAGGATCACGAACGCGATACCGAACACCAGGTAGACGTAGCCGTGACCAGCCGGACGATAGCGGATGGACTTGACCGGAGAGTGGTCAAGCCACGGCAGGCCCGCCAAGATCAGCACGGACACGCCCATCAGCACAACGCCCCAGAACTTCGCATCGAACACGAACATGCCGATCAGCGCAGCAACGCCGACGATCAGGATGCCCAGCTTGGTGGAGCCGCTCAGCTTCGACTTCATCATGACCAGGGCGATGTAGGCGGCAAGGCCGATCGCCAGGTACAGCATGAACTCGGAAGTTGTTGCACGCAGGATCGAGTAGAACGGCGTGAAGTACCAGACCGGCGCAATGTGCGGCGGCGTTTTCAGCGGGTCCGCCGGGATGAAGTTGTTGTATTCGAGGAAGTAACCGCCCATTTCCGGCGCGAAGAACACGATGGCGCTGAACACGATCAGGAAGACTGCGGCACAGAACACGTCGTGCACTGAGTAGTACGGGTGGAACGGGATGCCATCGAGCGGAACGCCGTTTGCGTCGGTCTTTTCCTTGATTTCCACGCCGTCCGGATTGTTGGAGCCCACTTCATGCAGTGCAACGATGTGAGCGACAACCAGACCCAGCAGCACCAGCGGAATCGCGATGACGTGGAAGGAGAAGAAGCGATTCAGGGTCGCATCGGACACGACATAGTCACCACGGATCCACAGCGACAGGTCCGGACCGATGAACGGGATGGCACCGAACAGGTTCACGATCACCTGCGCCCCCCAGTAGGACATCTGGCCCCATGGGAGCAGGTAGCCAAAGAAGGCTTCTGCCATCAGGCACAGGAAGATGCCGACGCCGAACAGCCACACCAGTTCGCGGGGCTTGCGGTAGGAACCGTAGAGCAGGCCGCGCACCATGTGCAGGTAGACGACGATGAAGAAGGCAGACGCACCGGTGGAGTGCATGTAACGCACCAGCCACCCCCAAGGCACGTCGCGCATGATGTACTCGACGGAAGCGAACGCGAGGTTGGCGTCCGGCTTGTAGTGCATCACGAGGAAGATGCCGGTGACGATCTGGATCACCAACACCAGCAGCGCGAGCGAACCGAAGGCGTACCAGTAGTTGAAGTTCTTCGGCGCGTAGTACTCGGACAGGTGCGCCTTCCAGGTCGAGGTGACTGGGAAGCGGGCATCGAACCAGTTCAGGGCCTTGGCGGACAGCGGGGCGTCAGCGGGAAGCTTTTTTTCTTGGAATGCCATGGTTATGCTTCGCCTTTCTCATCTTTGCCGATGATCAGCTTGGTGTCGCTGAGGTACATGTGCGGCGGAATCTCGAGGTTGTCCGGCGCCGGCTTGTTCTTGAACACGCGGCCGGCGAGGTCGAAGGTGGAGCCGTGGCACGGGCAAAGGAAACCGCCTGCCCAGTCATCCGGCAGCGAGGGCTGCGCGCCGGGTTGCAGCTTGGTGGTCGGCGAGCAGCCGAGGTGCGAGCAGATACCGACGGCGACCAGAATTTCCGGCTTGCGCGAACGGTATTCGTTACGGGCGTACTCCGGCGTCAACTCGTTCGGGTTGCGCTCGGACTTGGGGTCGGCGACCTGGCCGTCGGTCTTCTTCAGCGACTCGACCATTTCCGGCGAGCGCTTCAGAATCCAGACCGGCTTTCCGCGCCACTCGACGGTCTTCATCTCTCCCGGCGCGAGGCCGGTGATGTCAACTTCAACCGGAGCGCCGGCGGCCTTGGCCCGCTCGGACGGCTGGAAGGTCGACACAAAGGCTCCCGCTGTAGCCAAACCGGCCACACCGCCCGCCGCGCATGTTGCGACGAGCAAGCCACGCCGACCGGAATCGACCTGCTTTTCGTTACTCATACCAACCCCAATAAGTGAAAATGCGAAATCTGTAGGAAAGTTCAGCAACCTTAGATTATAACTGACGGGACATTCGATTTAAAGTGAATATGAAACACTTTGCGCGGCTTTCGGGAACTTTTTGGTGCATTTCTGTACACGTTACGAAGCCGTGAGTGAAAAGGCATTCAAAGTCTGCAATAGTCGCGGAATGAGCATCGGCAACCAAGCCGGCGATTGTATTTTTATAACAAGAAGGGGGTAATACGATGGGAATGATGCAGGAGTTCAAAGCATTTGCAATCAAGGGCAACGTGATCGACCTCGCGGTCGGCGTGATCATTGGCGCAGCCTTTGCGAAGATCGTCGACTCGCTCGTGCAGGATCTCATCATGCCGCTTGCAGGCAAGCTGCTCGGCGGACTGGATTTCACGAACTACTACCTGCCGCTCAATAATCAGGGGACGCACCTTGCCCTGGCCGAAGCAAAGAAGGCCGGTGCGGTGTTCGCGTACGGCAGCTTCATTACCATCCTGTTGAATTTCATCATCCTCGCCTTCATCATCTTCCAGATGGTGCGCGCGCTGAACAAGGCGAAGAAAACCGAACCGGAAGCAGCCGCCGAACCGCAGCCGACGCCGGAAGAGATCGTGCTACTGCGGGAAATCCGCGACGCGGTGAAAAAGCAGGACTAAGATTTCTTGACGAGCGGCTTGCCCAACTGGAGCAAGCCGCGGCGGTGAGCTTCGAACACGGCCTCGCCGCGCGAATGCACAGCCAGCTTGCCATAGATGTTCTTGATGTGGGTCTGCACCGTGCCGACTGACACGGACAGCATCTTCGCCACCTCGCCGTAGCTCTCCCCCTGGGCGATCAGGTCGAGGATCGCGGCCTCGCGTTTGGTCAGATTGGTGACATCGCCGTTCGTCGAGGAAGGCGCCTCTGCGGGCTTCTTGTTGTCGCGAACCTTGGCCAAGACCATGCGCGCAATCGCCGGGCTCATCGGCGCCCCACCCGCGCGCAAGTCGAGCACGGCGCGCGCGATGTCCATCTTTCCGGCATCCTTGAGGACGTAGCCCGACGCGCCCGCCTCGATGCATGCCAGGACGTTGGCCTCATCGCTGGACATGGTGACCACCATGATGTCCGTATTCGGATGGCGGTGTGTGCAGGCGTGGATAATCTCGATGCCCGAACCATCCGGCAGGCCGAGGTCGGTCATCAGGACGTCCGGCGACGATGTTTCCAGCCAAGCCAGTGCCGGCTTGACGCTGTCGAAGGCGTCCAGCAGTTTCAGGCCCGGATCGGATTCGATCGCCAGGCAAAGCGATTTTCGGGTTACAGCATCGTCTTCTACGATCAGGACACCGGCCGGATCGCGTGGCTTCTCTTGCAGCATAGCAACTCCCTCATTCCCGGCAATGATACCTTGTCCAAGTATGATTGCGGGAGGTCGACCGACTATTGGTACGAGTGTTCTATTCGACCCTACACCGGATTCGGGATATCGACAAAGATATGCTCGATACCGAACTGCTGCGCAAGATGAGCCCCCAAGGCCTGCACCCCAAACCGTTCGGTAGCGTGGTGGCCGCAAGCCAAGTATGCCACTCCCGTCTCCCGGGCGAGATGCACAGTCGGCTCCGAAACCTCCCCGCTCAGGTAAGCCGAGGCTCCGGCTGCGATCGCGTCGCCAAGCATGCCGTGCGCCGCGCCGGTGCACCATCCGACGCGCCCCAGGCGCTGGGCAGGATCGCCGATAACCAGTGGCGCCCGTCCGAGGCGCTCTTCGACAGTACGCGCAAGGTCGCCGACTGTTTTCACAGAATGATCGGCTGGCACGCCCAACCAGCCGAGGTCGTTTTCCCCGAATCGGCCATCGGGAATTAACCCGACATGGCTGGCTAGCTGCGCGTTGTTGCCGAATTCGGGATGCATGTCGAGAGGAAGATGATAGGCAAACAAGTTGACGTCATGCTCCAGCAGCAACTTCAGGCGGCGGTGTTTCGGACCGACGACGCGCGCATCTTCTCCGCGCCAGAAATATCCGTGATGCACCAGGATGGCATCTGCGCCGTGCTCCACGGCGGCTTCAATGAGCGCAAGGCTTGCGGTGACGCCAGTCACGAGCTTTTTGATGTCCGGACGCCCTTCGACCTGCAGTCCGTTTGGGCAATAGTCGCGAAAGCGGTTAATATCGAGCGTTTGCTCGAGATATTTTGCAAAATCATCTCTCGGTATTGATCCACGGCTCATTTCTTAACCTTATATGCGACGTCTCTGGCTATTGTTTGCGCAAACCGTCACGGTCGGTCTGGCGATCTGGTTCATTGTAACGACCTTGAAGCCCGAATGGTCAGCCAGCAGTCGCGCATCGCGCATCGCTCCGGCGTCGGTACCAATGATGGAGGCGCCGGCCAGCGCCAGTCCTGCGCAGAGCTCGTATCGCGATGCGGCCAGGCTCGCCATGCCCGCCGTGGTCAACATCTTCACGACCAAGGGCGCGCGCCAACCGAAGACGCCGTTCATGGACGACCCGCTGTTCCGCCGGTTCTTCGGCGAGCAGGAGGACCGCCAGTTCAGCCTCGGCTCTGGCGTGGTGATCAGCTCCGAAGGCTACATCCTGACCAACAACCACGTGATCGAGACTGCGGACGAGATCGAGATCGCGCTCGCGGACGGACGCAAGGCGGTTGCCAAGGTGGTGGGCACCGACCCGGAAACCGACCTTGCCGTCGTCAAGATCAGCCTGCAGAACCTGCCGGCAATCACCCTCGGGCATGCCGACCAGGCAAAAGTCGGCGACGTCGTACTGGCAATCGGCAATCCCTTCGGCGTCGGCCAGACGGTGACCATGGGGATTATTTCGGCGCTGGGACGCAATCATCTCGGCATCAACACCTTCGAGAACTTCATCCAGACCGATGCAGCGATCAACCCGGGCAATTCCGGCGGAGCGTTGATCGACGCCAACGGCAACCTGCTCGGCATCAATACCGCGATCTATTCTCGCAGCGGCGGGTCGCTGGGAATCGGCTTCGCCATTCCGGTGACGACCGTGAAATCCGTCATGGAATCAATCATCAGCACCGGCCAGGTAGTGCGCGGCTGGATCGGCGTCGAGCCGCAAGACATCACGCCGGAACTGGCGGAAAGCTTCGGACTCGCAAAGAAATCCGGCGCCATCATCGCCGGCGTGCTCAAGGGCGGACCAGCAGACAAAGCCGGCATGCGGCCGGGCGATATCCTTGTCGCCGTCGAAGGCAAGCCGGTCAGCGATACCACCGACATGCTTAACCTGATCGCCCAGCTCACACCGGGCAACAAGGCGAAGATGACCTTGTTGCGCAAGGGACAGGAATCGACGGTCGAGGTAGTCGTCGGCAAGCGCCCGCGTCCGCGCAGAGAAGACCAAGAATAAGCATCTGAGGGAGAGCCACGGCATGCACACGCGCGACTTGATCCAGTTCCTGTCCGAGCTTTCGGAGAACAACAACCGCGCCTGGTTCGTGATGAACAAGCCGCGTTACGACATCTTGCGCGCCGAGTTCCTCGAACTGGTCACGAAACTCATCGCCGATATCAGCAAGTTCGATCCTGCCGTCGCTGCTTGCAATCCGAAGAAGGCTCTGTTCCGCATCAATCGCGATATGCGATTTTCGAAAGACAAGAGTCCGTACAAGACCACCTTCTCCGCGGGCATCACCGCGAGCGGCCTGAAGAAACCCAGCCAGGGCGGCGGCCCCGCATATTACTTCCACATCGACGCCAACGGCATGCTGCTCGTTGCCGGCGGCGAATACATGCCGCCAGCAGACCGGCTGAAGACGATCCGCAACCATGTGATCGCAGACGCGGCGGGTTTCGGCAAGGTACTGAAGAACAGGAAGCTGAAAGAGCGCTTCGGCGACCTTCAGGACGAAGGCAAGCTGGTGCGCCCGCCCAAAGGATACGATGCGGACGCGCCGCACATCGAATACATCAAGATGAAGAGCTTCATCGTCTGGACGGAAACCAGCATCAAGAAGAAGATTCCGGTGGACCTGGGCAAGGAGGTGCTTGCCGGATTCAAGGACGCCTATCCGCTGGTGGCGTGGCTGCGGCAGGTGAAATAACCTGCCGCAAGGATCGCCTGCATATTGCGCGTCAGGTCACTTCTTCCTCTTCCGGCGCCTTCGTTGCGCGCGCGAACATCGGCGCGACGATCAGCCCGAGCTCGTACAGCAGGCACAGCGGCACCGCCAGCAGCAACTGGCTCACCACATCCGGCGGCGTGACGATGGCGGCAATGACGAAGGCGCCGACGATCATGTAGGGGCGAAATTCCTTCAGCTTCTCTACCGACACGATTCCCATGCGCACGAGCACGATGACGACGATCGGCACTTCGAAGGTCACGCCGAAGGCGATGAACATCGTCATCACGAAGCTGAAATAACTTTCAATGTCCGGCGCCACCGCTACCGACTGCGGCGCAAATTCGTTGACGAATTTAAATACCGTGCCGAATACGAAAACGTAGCAGAACGCGACGCCCACAAGGAACAGCAGCGACGAGGAAATGACCAGCGGCGCGACCAGTTTCTTCTCGTGCTCGTAGAGGCCGGGTGCGATGAACGCCCATGCCTGGTACAGCACGATAGGCAGGGCGATCAGGAAAGCAACCAGCAGGGTCACCTTCACCGGAATCAGGAAGGGTGTGATGACGCCGGTGGCAATCATCTTGCTCCCTGCCGGGAGCGCGGACATCATCGGCTGCGCCATCAGGTCGTAAATCCTGCCCGCGAACGGCATGAGGCCGAGGAACACGACGATGACAGCAATCAGCGCCTTCACGAGGCGGTTGCGCAGCTCCACGAGGTGCGAGACGAAGGTTTCTCCCTCGGGAGTCGAGTTTTGATCGTCGGTCATCAGTGGAACGAAGCGGGTGTCTTGCGGGCGCCGGCGGGCCGGTACTTCGCGACGCGCGCGGCGCCGGAAATTACATGGGTCCTGCGTCCGCTCTGTTTCTTGTACCAGGCGGGAATGGCGGAAGTGCGTGCCAGTTTTTTCTTGCGGAAGTCCTTTGCCTTGACCGCCACCTGGTTCGGCTCGTGAGGCTCGAGTAGCGGGTTGGTCAATGCTTCCCGCACGTCGGTTTCAAGCTCGGCCATGTTGGAAGCGATCGTCTGCTCGACGCTGCTGGCGGCTTCCTGCACATCCTTCTGCATCTTGCGCAGTTCCTCCAGCTCGATTTCGCGGCTGACCTCTGCCTTCACATCGCTGATGTAGCGCTGGGCGCGGCCGAACAGGGTGCCGGCCATGCGTGCAACCTTGGGAAGTCGCTCCGGACCAACGACGACCAGCGCGACCACACCGATCAATGCGAGTTTGGAAAGACCGAGATCAATCATAACGAAAAGACAAGCGACGACGCGAGTGCGGTCTCAAGACTGCGATGCGAAATCGCGTGCATCAGCTCTTCTTTTCCTTTGCGTCGACGTCGATGGTCGCCTTGTCAGTCGCGGCAGATTTCTCTTCCTCGCCCTTGACACCATCCTTGAAGCCCTTGACGGCCTTGCCAAGGTCGGAGCCGATATTGCCGAGCTTCTTGGTACCGAAGATCAACACGACAACGACCAGCACGATCAGCCAGTGCCAAATGCTAAACGAACCCATTACTTTCTCCTAAGCGGACGCGAACGTCCTTCAAACAAATAAACTGCTTACCGCTGCCCGCGCCATGGACGCGGACCGCCGATCACATGCAAATGGAGATGGTACACCTCCTGACCACCATCCGGCCCGGTATTGAACAGCACCTTGAAACCACCGCTTCCGGCGCCGCCGTCAACCGATGCATATCCGCACCCCTGCTCCCTGGCCAGTTTCGGGGCCAGAAGCATCATCTTGCTGAGCAGCTCCGCGTGGCTTTCATCGCAATCCGCCAGAGTGGGAATATGCTCCTTCGGCACGATCAAGACATGCACTGGCGCAGCGGGGTTAATGTCATGAAAGGCGATGAGATCGTCGTCCTCATACACGGTCTTCGACGGAATCTGCTTGGACGCGATTTTGCAGAAAATGCAGTTTGTCATGGCTTTCCCGTTGATGGATCAAAGAATTTTCATCAATCTGGTCAATCCGGCTTCCTGCTCGCCTTTTCCTCGATACCAGAGAGTCCTTCCCGCCGGGCAAGTTCCCCCAGGACATCGTCCGGCGTCAAATCGAATTGTGCCAGCATGACCATGGAGTGGAACCAGAGGTCAGCGCACTCGTAGAGTACCTTGGACTTGTCGCCGCCTGCCCGCGCATCCTTGGCGGCCATGACGGTTTCGGTCGCCTCCTCGCCGATTTTTTTCAAGATGGCGTCGTCGCCTTTGGAAAACAAGCGGGCAACGTAAGACTTGTCGGGATCGCCGCCGTTTGCGGGCTTGCGGGACTCGATGACGTCGGCCAGGCGTTTCAGGATGTCACTCATGGGTAGGTCGGGGACGCGCCCGCCGTGAAATTATTTGTAGATGCTTTCCGGATCCTTGATCACCGGATCGACCGCCTGCCAGTCGCCCTTGTCGGCGCTGCCTTCGAATTTCTGGAAGAAGCAGGAATGGCGGCCGGTATGGCATGCAATCTTGCCGGCCTGCTCGACTTTCAGCAGGACGACATCCTCATCGCAGTCGAGGCGGATTTCGTGCACTTTCTGAACATGGCCGGACTCCTCGCCCTTGTGCCACAGCTTCTTGCGCGAGCGGCTCCAGTACACGGCTTCGCCAAGCTCAACCGTCTTTGCCAGGGCATCGCGGTTCATCCAGGCGAACATCAGCACGTCATTGGTGCCGACCTCCTGGGCGATCACCGGCACCAGGCCGTGTTCGTCCCATTTCACCTTATTCAGCCATTTGGCGCTGACGCTCATGCGAGCCTCATCGGGATACCTTGGCCTGCCATGAAGCTCTTGGCTTCCTGCACCGTGTGTTGGCCGTAGTGGAAGATGCTCGCGGCGAGGACAGCGTCGGCCTTGCCGAGCTTGATGCCGTCGGCCAGGTCCTGCAGACCGCCGACACCGCCGGAGGCGATCACCGGGATTGAAACTGCATCGGACACCGCACGCGTCAGCTCGAGATCAAAGCCGCTCTTGGTGCCATCGCGGTCCATGCTGGTCAGGAGCACTTCACCGACGCCGAGGCTTTCCATTTTCTTCGCCCATTCGACGACATCGAGGCCGGTCGGCTTGCGTCCGCCGTGAGTAAAGACTTCCCATTTTCCGGGTGCGCTTTTCTTCGCATCGATGGCGACAACGATGCACTGCGAGCCAAATTTGTGCGCGGCTTCCTGCACCATCTGCGGATTCGCCACCGCCGTACTATTGACGCTGATCTTGTCGGCGCCGGCGTTCAACAGGCGACGCACATCGTCGACGGTGCGCACGCCGCCACCCACGGTCAGAGGAATGAATACCTGCGAGGCAACGGCCTCGATGATGTGCAGGATCAGGTCTCGGCCGTCGGAGGTCGCCGTAATGTCGAGGAATGTAATTTCGTCCGCGCCCTGTTCGTCGTAACGGCGCGCGATTTCAACCGGATCGCCTGCGTCGCGCAGTTCGACAAAGTTGACACCCTTGACCACGCGACCGTTGGTCACGTCCAGGCAAGGGATGATGCGTTTTGCAAGGGACATGCTTACTCTTCTTCCGCCTCTTCGAGGCCGCTGAGCTCGTCAGCGCGTTGTTGAGCGGCGCGCAGGTCGAGCGTGCCTTCGTAGATGGAGCGGCCGCAGATCACGCCTTCAATGCCCTCGTCCTGCACCGCGCACAAGGCTTCCACGTCCTTGACGTTGTGCACGCCGCCGGAGGCGATGATGGGAATCTGGACGGCTTGCGCCAGTTTCACGGTCGCTTCGATGTTGACGCCGGCCATCATGCCGTCGCGGCCGATGTCGGTGTAGACGATGGCTTCACAGCCGTAGTCTTCGAATTTCTTCGCGAGGTCGATCACTTCGTGACCGGAGAGTTTGCTCCAGCCATCGGTCGCCACCTTGCCATCCTTGGCATCGAGGCCGACGATGATCTGCCCCGGGAAAGCGCTGCATGCGTCGTGCAGGAAACCCGGGTTCTTCACCGCAGCGGTGCCGATGATGATGTAGGACAGGCCGTCGTCCAGGAAACGCTCGATGGTGTCGAGGTCGCGGATACCGCCGCCCAGCTGGACGGGAATCTCATCGACGTCATTCTCGAGTGCGAACGCGCGCACCGCCTGGATGATCGACTTGACCGCCGGCTCGTTCTTGGGCTTGCCGGCGAACGCGCCGTTCAGGTCCACCAGATGCAATCGTCGCGCACCTTGCGCCAGCCAATGTCGCGCCATTTGTCCCGGATCATCCGAAAACACGGTGGCTTGGTCCATATCGCCTTGTTTCAGGCGCACGCAATGACCGTCCTTGAGGTCGATGGCAGGTATGAGCAGCATGGCTACATTAGTTGGCTATGGTTGGGATCTAGGGGTTGTAAAAAAGGACTACGGGTTCCAGTCTACAAAGTTCTTGTACAGACGCAATCCTGCCGCCGCACTTTTTTCCGGGTGAAACTGGGTAGCAAATATATTGTCTTTTGCAACGGCGCACGCGAATGGGGCGCCGTAGATGGTCTCGCCGGCGACGTTCTGCCGATCGGCGGGGACCGCGTAATAGCTATGCACGAAGTAGAAGTAGCTGTCGTCGGCAATGCCATTCCACAACGGATGGGACAATGTCTGTTTCACGCGGTTCCAGCCCATCTGGGGCACCTTGAAACGCGAACCATCCTCCTGCGTCAGGCCATCGAGGCGGAAGCGCACCACCTTGCCCGGCAGCAGACCGATACCAGGCGTGTCGCCCTCCTCGCTCATATCGAACAGCAGTTGCTCGCCGACGCACACGCCCAGCATGGGCTTGGTACGCGTCGATTCGACGACAGCCTCCTGCAGGCCGGATTCACGCAGGCAGCGCATGCAGTCGGGCATCGCACCCTGGCCAGGTAGAACGAGGCGGTCGGCCGACTTGATGTCGGCCAGCTCGCCGGAAATGCGCACGTCCGCTTCAGGCGCAACATGCCGCAGGGCTTGCGCGACGGAGCGCAGGTTGCCCATGCCGTAATCCACTACAACAATCTTTTTCATGTCAGAAATGGGATGGTCAGACCGCGAAGCTGTCGCGGTTACAGACTGCCTTTCGTCGAAGGAATCGTCCCTGCCGCGCGCGAGTCGAGTTCGGCGGCCATGCGCAATGCGCGGCCGAATGCCTTGAACACGGTTTCGCACTGATGGTGCGCGTTCTCGCCGCGCAGGTTATCGACGTGCAGGGTCACCAAGGCGTGGTTGACGAAGCCCTGGAAGAATTCATGCGTGAGGTCCACGTCGAAGGCGCCGATCATCGCGCGCTTGAACGGGACATGGAATTCCAGGCCGGGACGGCCGGAGAAGTCGACGACGACGCGCGACAGTGCCTCGTCGAGGGGTACATAGGCATGGCCGTAGCGGCGGATGCCCTTCTTGTCGCCGATGGCCTTGGCAAATGCCTGGCCGAGCGTGATGCCCACGTCTTCGACGGTATGGTGCGCGTCGATATGCAAATCGCCTTTCGCTTCGATATCGAGGTCGATCAGGCCGTGGCGGGCAATCTGGTCGAGCATGTGGTCGAGGAAGGGCACACCGGTGTTCAGCTTCTGCTGGCCGGTGCCGTCGAGGTTGATCGCAACGCGGATCTGCGTTTCGTTGGTATTGCGAGTGACCTCGGCAGTACGTGACGTGGACATGTTAAGTGGGTGTTACCAAAGTTACGAAGCAAGCGACGCCTTCATGGCATCGAGGAATATCCGGTTCTCTTCCGGGGTGCTGACTGTCACCCGCAGGCAGTTTTCCAGCAATGGGTGCATTTTACCGACATTTTTGACCAAAACCTTACGATCCAACAATGCAGAAAATACACCGTCCGCGCTGATTTTCGGGTTTTCCATGCGCAGGAGCAGGAAATTCGCTGCCGAGGGGAAAACCTCGACGCCCGGCAAGGCGGCCAAGTCAGCGGAAAGCTTGGTCCGCTCCCAGCGGAGGGAGGCCGCCTGCGCGTCCAGCACATCGACATGTTCCAGCATGAATTCCGCAGCGGCCTGGGTCAGCACATTCACATTGTACGGCGGGCGCACCTTGTCGAACTCGGTCAGCAGTTCGCGGCTGCAGGACATGTAGCCGAGGCGGATGCCGGCCAGGCCCAGCTTGGAAACGGTACGCATGACGACCAGGTTGGCGAATTCCGGCAGGCGCGGCATGAAGGTGGCCTGCGCGAAGGGCTGGTAAGCCTCGTCGACGATGACCACGCCGCTGTCGCCAACGGCGCGAATAATCTCTACCATTTCGTCGGCATCAAACACGTTGCCGGTAGGATTGTTCGGATATGCAAGATAAGTGATCGCTGGCTTATGCTCTCTGATCGCGGCGAGCATGGCATCCTTGTCGAGCGAGAAATCTGGCTTGAGCGGCACGCCGACGAATTCCAGTCCGGCGAATTTCGCAGACATTGAATACATGACAAATCCGGGCGTCGGCGCCAGCACCTTCGCACCAGGCTTTGCGCAGGCCACCGAGACGATGGTGATCAATTCATCGGAACCATTGCCGAGGATCACGTCGTAGCCGGCGGGCACACCCAGCTTCGCGCAGATTTTCGCCTTGAGCTCGCTGTACGACGGCACCGGATAGCGGTTCAGCGCGACCTCGGACAGGCGGCGCCCCAGCTCTTCGCGCAGCGTTTCCGGCAGGACGTAGGGGTTCTCCATTGCGTCCAGCTTGACAAAGCCGCTGGCATCCGGAACGTGATAGGCGGAGAGCGCACGGACTTCGGGACGGATGATGTTTTCGATCAGGGACATGGCTATTCGTGCTTTCAGGCTGCTTCCGGTTCGGGTTTGTCCAGCTCGGCCAGACGGTTTTCAATCAATGCGCAATAGTCAGGGTTCAGTTCGAATCCGACGAAACTCCTTCCCCAGCGCTTGGCGGCGACCGCAGTCGTACCGCTGCCCATGAAGGGATCGAGCACCACGCCGTCGGGCGGACAGGATGCCTTGAGCATGCGTTCGACGATCTCCAGCGGCTTTTGCGTGGGATGGTCGGCGCGCTCGCGGTGTTCGCGGTGCAGGCGGGACACGCTCCACACATCCTTGGGGTTGTAACCGATCTCGAGCCATTTCGCACCGACGAAGATGGAGCGCGAGCGCGCCTTCTTCGTTTCCGCATCGTAGGGGATGCGCACCGCATCCAGGTCGAAATAATAATCCTTCGCCTTCACGAAAAAGCCGATGGTGTCGTGCACCGACGAGAACTTGCGGGTACTGCCGCCCATCGAGGGCACGCGGCGGTCCCAGATGATCTCGTTGACCATGGTCATGCGCTTCTTCAGCATGACGAAAATTTCCGGCGAATAGCGCCATGTCAGGAAGATGTACAGGCTGCCGTTGGGCTTGAGCTTGGGCAGCGCGGCATCGACCCATTCTTCGGTCCAGCGCAGGTAGGCCTCCGCATCCAGCTTGTCCGAGTCGTTGCCGTAATCCTTGCCGAGGCCATAGGGTGGATCGGCGATCAGCAAATCGATGCTGGCGTCGGGAATGCGAGCAAAGCCATGCAACGCATCTTCGCAAAAGACGCGGTTGAGCCAGGTCGTCACGGCTTCACCTGCAGGACCGAGCCTTTCATTTCAGACGGTACTCCGCCGATCCCGCATGCGCCTGCAGGCCTTCACCGTAGGCGAGCTCCGCGGCCACCTTGCCGAGCGTGCGGGCACCCGTTTCACTGACGTGGATGATGCTCGAACGCTTCTGGAAGTCGTACACGCCCAGCGGCGACGAGAAGCGCGCAGTACGTGAGGTCGGCAGCACGTGATTGGGGCCGGCGCAGTAGTCGCCCAGCGATTCGGAAGAGAAACGGCCGAGGAACATGGCGCCGGCGTGGCGGACCTTGTCGGCCCATTGCTGCGGATTTTCGGCGGAGATCTCGAGGTGTTCCGCGGCGATCAGGTTGGCGATTTCGCAGGCCTCGTCCATGTCGCGCACTTTCACCATCGCACCGCGGTTGACGAGCGAGGTGCGGATCACGTCCTTGCGCGGCATCGCGTCAAGCTGGCGGTTGATGCTTGCTTCGACCTTTTCGATATAGCTGGCATCTGGGCAGACGAGGATGGATTGCGCGAGTTCATCGTGTTCGGCTTGCGAGAACAGATCCATCGCCACCCAGTCAGGATCGGTGGTGCCATCGCAGACCACGAGGATCTCGGATGGGCCGGCGATCATGTCGATGCCGACGATGCCGAAGACGCGACGCTTGGCGGTAGCGACATAGGCGTTGCCGGGGCCGACGATTTTGTCGACTTGGGGAATTGTGGCAGTGCCATAGGCCAATGCGCCCACTGCCTG
>Ga0196972_1000318_pt1 | contig 29655 bp, 24 predicted proteins | sample S1v_2013CmetaG_FD_148618 | JGI IMG/M metagenome (GOLD analysis project Ga0196972, IMG submission 148618) | Soil microbial communities from Anza Borrego desert, Southern California, United States - S1+v_20-13C | ecosystem: Environmental > Terrestrial > Soil > Desert | place: USA: California...
TTTTGCCCCGTAAGGCCCCCCTGTATAAGGCTGACAGATCAGCTCGCTTTGTATAAAAGGGATATCCATTGCTGTGGGAACGATATAATCCGTACTGGTTTTTTGCTTAAATCTGCCATTTTGACTCTCCATAACCTCCATAGCAGCGTAGCCAAGCCCCTGCACGATACCGCCGTCAATCTGACCTCTTACAATTTTGTCATCTATGGATTTGCCAATGTCAAATACAGCCCATACTCCTGTTATCCTGCTTTCCAGCGTGAGAGGATCCAGCTCCACCTCCACCACATTCACTCCCCATGAATAATTGGTGTAAGCATCCCCAGTCAAGCTGTCGTTATCCCATTCATAGCCCTCCGGATATTGAAAACAAGTTTCTGTCTCCAGCGCCTCCCCTGGCAACCAACGATTTTTCAATTCTATTGCCGCATCATAAACAAGCTTGCCTACGATAACGGTGGTTCTGGATGCGACAGTCGGTCCGGAATTAGGCACTCTGTCCGTATCCGGGTTATGGAATATCACTTGTTCATAAGGAATCCCCAAAGCGCTTGCCGCAATTTTTCTCATAGTCGTACTCACACCTTGACCCATCTCTACATTGGAAATCAATATTTCAACCTCATCCCCACTGTTCTTTGCAAGTCTAACCTTAGCCTTGATATGATCTCTTTCCCCATTCCCCGTAAAACCGCAGCCATGCAGGAACATTGAGAGTCCTATGCCTTTTTTGATTCCAGACTTTGCTTTATCAGAAAGCTTCTTTTGCTTGTAGCCGGACATCTCCATTACCCGTTCAACCATTTCAGGCAGCAAAATCTTGTCTCTAAAACGGCCGCCTGTGGTAGAATAAGCACCTTGCTTTACCATATTCATAAGCTTAAACTCCAGAGGGTCCATGCCCATTTTCTTTGCTGCATGCTCCATATGCATTTCAATGGCAAAAAAAGCCTGGGGAGACCCGAAGCCCCTAAAAGCTCCGCTTACTATCTTATTTGTAGCTATAGCCTTACCGTGGACTGTTAGATTTTCAACATTATATACGCCTGCCGCTGCGAACATGGCTCTTTGAAGTACTACCCCGGATAGTCCGGCATAAGCGCCGGCATCAATTGCAATATCTGCCTCCAAGCCAATAAGCTTGTAATCCTCATCTACATAGCTTTTAAGCTTGATTTTTGATGGGTGTCTCTTTGTCGTCACCTCCAAGTCCTCATTCCGCTCCAATATCAGACATACCGGCTTATTTGTCTTGATGGCAGCACAGGCTGCCTGACCTGCCAGAAGGGATGGATAATCCTCTTTGCCGCCAAATGCACCTCCTGTGGTGACTTGTACAATACGCACCCTGTCCTCCTCAAATCCCAGACAATGTACTACTGCATTCTTAACATAGTAAGGGCATTGCAAAGAACCATAAATGTTCATCTTACCTTCCTTATATACTGCTACAACGCCCTGAGGCTCCAGATAGAACTGTTCCTGGTAGCCCGTTTCATAAATTCCCTCATAAATATGTTTTGCATGGCCAAGAGCATAATCCAAATCGCCCTTTTTCAAGCTGAACTCTGCGAAATTGTTGTCCTCTCCATATATGGGCTGTTTCCCGCAATCCTCTATGCTTAAAATAGGTTCCATTTTTTCATATTGAACCTTTATTTCCGATATCAAACCCATAATGACGCCCTTGTCCCTGCCGACAATAAGCGCAATGGGCTCACCGATATAATTCACAATATCCTCTGCAAAATATGGCCAGTCATCCAATATGAGCTTCACTCGATTTCTACCTGGAATATCATTTTTATCTACAACAAAATATCCTTCAGGCATCTTTGGATATTTGATCGATGTTATCTTTGCTCTTGCTTCCGTAGATCTTAAGGTCTTTGCAAACAGCATATCGTCAAATTTCATCTCTCCAATATAACACGCCATGCCCGCAAGCTTATCTGCCGCATCTTCCCGTTTGACCGGTGTGCTGATATCCTTTGTCATACACCCACCCCCTTATCCGATTTGTTCCAATAGCAATTCATAATCCTCTAAAGTATCCAAATCCATTAGAATGCCCTTACTGCCTACATCTACCAATGCAGTTTCGTTCTCGCTTATTACATGCCTCAAGGTGCAAAGCTCAGATCCTTGCAGCACTTGAGAGGCAATATCACGCTTAAACAACACAGGATGGCCTTTTTTTCCCTCATGGGTAGGGATAACTACAGGAGCATCCACCATCTTCAGCTTCTCATAGACCTCAGGCAGTATCAGGGGGTAATCCCCCGGTGTAAAAAAGAATCTTTCGGCGGTAATACAGCTCATGCCTTTTACAACCGAACTATACATCCCCAACTGATAATCCTGGTTATACACCAGTTCAACCCGGCTATACCTTTTGACAATAGGCTGGAGCACTTCGATATTGAAGCCGCCGACCAAAATGATTCTGCTGCAGACACCCAGCATATTGTCGATGGTATTCTCAATCACCGTCTTGCCGTTAAAGGCAAGGGTCATCTTGAAGGTTTTTGCTCTGCTGGAAAGACCTGCTGCCAGGATGATTCCTTCATACTCCATGGATTTACCCCCAAATATATAAGCTTACTTGAAGGAATGAATTGCTTCCGTCATACTTCAATAGCATCAGAAGCCTTGCTTTGCATGCTGTAGCGCTGGGGTGCGACAAAGCAATCTTCTTCGGAGGTATTCCTCTTGGGCTGTGAAGCATTCCCCCAACAATTATTCCTTAAGTATTGCGCGCCTCTTTTATCTCCCTTTTTTCCTAAGCGCCAGCAATACATCCTCCGGCGTAATCGGAAGCTTTGTAAACCTGACCCCTATTGCATTGTAGATAGCATTTGCTATAGCTGCCGGAGGCGTGTCAATTCCTATTTCCCCTACGGATTTGGCACCATGAGGCCCTGTAGGCTCATAGCTCTCTGCAAATTCTACCGTCAATTTATTGATTTCTTTTCTGGTAGGTATATGATATTTCAAGAAATCGTTGGTCAGCAGCTTTCCGTTTTCTGCGTGTTTTACTTCCTCATAGAGCGCCATGCCAATGCCCTGCACAAGGCCGCCCTCTACTTGAATGAGCGCCAGATTTGGATTTATCGTCACGCCGCAATCTACTACCGCAGTGTAATCCAAAAGATCGATATTGCCTGTCTCCGTATCTATTTCCACCTCTGCAAAGCCTGCCATAAAAGGCGGCGGTGAAACTTCGCCACTGAAGGACTCACAGGATAGCAGCTGATTTTGTCTGTGACTATAATATAGCTTAGTCGACAGATCGGCCAAAGTGATGAAACAACTGCAATCCTTTGCTCTGATCAGTTCACCATCCATCACAACAGCCTTGGCATCCAGACCGAGTTTTTCTGCTGCAGCTTCTTCGATCAGCGCTCTCATTTTTCTTGCAGCCTTTCTTACAGCATTGCCCGATACGTAGGTAGTGCTTGATGCATAAGCACCGCAGTCAAAAGGTGTCAAATCTGTGTCTGAAGAATAAGGTACCACCTTATCTGTAGATACGCCCAATTCCTCAGCAGCAATTTGCGCCAATATGGTATCACTGCCTGTTCCGATATCCGTTGCCCCTATCATCAAATTGAAGAAGCCTCCGTCATTCAGCTTGATGGCTGCCGCCGCCATATCGATAGCCGGTATGCCTGAACCTTGCATAGCAATGGCACCGCCGATACCTCTCACCTTATTGGCCTCCAGCTGCATCCTTGGATATTTATCGTGCCAATTACTGAGTTCAAGACCTCTTCTCATACAGTAATCAAGCTTGCAGCTATCCATAACCATGTCTACACCTTCTGTTCCCTCACCCATGATTCTGAATACCGGAGAGGACTCTCCCTCTCGGATCATATTCTTCGTTCTGAATTCCATGGGGTCCATGCCAATTTTTTCTGCCAGCATATCAACGGTGGATTCCAATGCGAAGTTGCCTTGTATGGCGCCATAGCCTCTGAAGGCCCCCGCAGGAGTAAGATTTGTATAAACCACCGTACCTCCGAACCTCACTGCTTCTGCCTTGTTATATATAGGCAGCGTTTTTGAACCCGCTACCATAAAAACTGTTAAAGCATGCTCACCGTAAGCACCAGTATTGGATAAAATATTCATGTCAATGGCTTTAATGTTGCCTGCCTCATCCGCCCCAAGGGTAACTTGAATCTTCATCGCATGTCTGCAATAGGATGCTTCAAACACATCCTCCCTGCTGTATATCAGCTTTGCCGGTCTGCCTGTTCTCAGCGCCACCAGGGAAGTTATGAATTCTCCATGCAATGCCTGCTTGCCGCCGTATCCGCCGCCGATTCTGGGTTTTATCACGCGGATGCTGTCAATGGAAATCCCCAAGGCTTCTGCTACAATTCTCCGCACGTGGAAGGGTGTTTGTGTGGAGGATACGATAGTGAGCCTTCCATGGAGATCAATGTATGAGAAACAGGAATGTGTCTCCATTGCGGTATGATTTTGAGCCTGGGTATAATAGATTTCCGATGTAACATATTTGCAGCCTTTTATGGTCTCTTCCATATCCCCAAAGCTCATATTGTATTCAGCCGCTATGTTTCTTGCGGGCTGATAGCCTATAGGAAACATTTCATGGGCTTCCTTTTCCGGATGGATGACAGATGGGTGATCCACTGCTTCTTCAAAATCCAGGACAGGCTGCAAAACCTCATACTCAACATGTATCAGCTTCAGTGCTTCCTCTGCTGCCGCTTCATCTTCCGCAGCCACAGCGGCTACTTCATCACCGATATACCGTACATATTCATCCAAGATAAACTTATCGTGGGGAGAAGGCTCCGGATAACCCTGACCTGCTCTAGTCACTATATTTCTAGGAACATTCTTATATGTAAGCACACATTTTACCCCAGTGAGCTTCTCCGCCAGCTCTGTATCAATAGATTTGATTCTGGCAAAGGCATATGGGCTTCTCAGAACTTTTACGATCAAGGAGTTCTGTGGTGCCAGGTCATCTGTATAAGCTGGCCTTCCAAAGGATAATCCCATGCCTTCCTTTTTTGGAATAGATTTATTCACTTCTTTCATTGGGACACCTCCATATATCTCTTTACAGCTCTCATTTGCCCTTCATAGCCAGAGCATCTGCACAAATTGCCCAGCAAATAACTCTTGATTTCCTCTTCAGTTGGATTATTCAGCTCACGCTTCATTGCAATCGCTGTCAATAGAAATCCCGGAGTGCAGAAACCGCATTGTACCGCCCCCTCTTCATTCATGAGACTGCCGATATTATCAGCTTCTTCTTCCACGCCTTCTATAGTGGTGATGCAATGTCCATCCGCTCTGACAGCAAGATAGGAGCATGAAGGTATAGGTCTGCCGTTCAAAAGCACTGTACATACGCCGCAGTTAGCTGTTCCGCAGCCTTTTTTAACGCTAGAAATGCCGCATTTTTTCAGCACATCGTACAGCACCTCCCCAGGAGCTATCTCCACATCTCTTTTTAGATTATTGATGGTCAAAGTGATTCTCATGCCAGCACCTCCATAGCGCAACGTTTTACCATAGTCTTGCATAATTCTTTTCTATATTCTTCTGATGCTCTAATGTCGCTGCCAAAATGAAGCTCCTCCGCAGCCAATAACGCCAAAGCCGCAGCCGCTTTTGTGCTATAATCAGCAGGGGAGAAATAGCCCATGGCACCCTTTGCCAATCTGGCTTTCCCCGGTCTTGCACCTACAGCAAGCCTCAGCTGTCCCTCAACGATAGCCATGGCAGTATTCAGCACAGAGAAATCTGTCTCGGTCTTCCTCATGCATGTAAAGCTTGCCCTGGAAACATTTTTCTTCAGGATGATCTTCAAAAGGATGTCTTTTTCCGGCTCCCTATCCAGAAAGCTTTGCAGGTTCATTCTCCCTGCATTGAATAATTCAATCTCTGCATCCAAAGCCAGTAATACAGTCAGCAAGTCAGAGAAACCATATTTTCCATATACAGAACCGCCGATTGTAGCGATATTTCTAACCTGAACGCCCATAATGGAGGCAGCAGCCTTGGATAATATACCGCAGAAGTTCTTTTGCAGGATTGCGCTTTTTTCTATATCTCTCAAGGTAGCCATAGCCCCAATTTCAACTTGTTTTTCGTCTTCGACGACAAAATCCATTTCTAAGTCACATAAGTCTATTGCTGTTTCAATAGCCTTATCTCCCAGGTTTAAAAACGCACCTCCGCCAAGAACAACCGCCCCCTTGCTGCATAGCTCATTGGCGGCTTCTATACTGACCGGTTTAACATATTCCTTGATTTTCAAAAGCTCTCTCTCCCTTTACAATGTATTTTTAAGATGCTAAAGAACTCCGCTCATGGCTTTTGCCGGACATTTGGATTGGCACAGCCCGCAGCCAAAGCATTCCTGCGGATTTACTTGAACATAGTCTGTGATTTTTAGTGCAAAATAGGGGCAAACCTTTTCACAGATTCCGCATAAGGTGCATTTATTATGGTCAATGATTGGACATGTACCTTGGTATTTCACCTCGCCTTTTTTCAGCGGGGTTTCTATTACTTCTCTAACACTGTTAAATTCAAGCCTTTCCAATACAGCTGGCAGCTCCTGGAGTATTTTCTCATATAGGTCTTTGCCCCTTAACATAGCTGCAGAAAGCATTTGCACCGCATCAGCACCTGCCAGCAGGAATTCCACAACGTCCAATGCGCTTTCCACGCCGCCTGCCGCAATTACTGTAAAGTCAGGCATTGCCGTCTTGATCTTATTGACAATGGCTAGCGCTACCGGCTTGATGGCGGGACCCGACGTCCAAACCTCCCCGCTTTCGTTGCCCACAAGCACTCGGCGCCTTGCAGCGTCAATTTTCATAGAAGGCCCTAGAGAATTGATGGCCACGATGCCTTTGGCACCGTTTTGCTGAACCACCTTTGCAAAGGCAACCGGGTCAGGAATATGAGGACTTATCTTCATAAATACTGGTTTATCCGTCAAGTCGCTGATTGTTCTGACAGTTTCTCCAATCAGGCTTAAATCCTTGCCTACATAGTGTGTAGATACCTCAAAAGCATCGCAGAACTTATCCAAGGCCGGTATCAATACCGTCATATCCTCCTTGGTATAGCCTACGCTTAGAATCAAAGGCACCTTAAGGTTCTCACGCAGCTTCGGCAGAATGCTTTCAATCCAATAATCCATGGAATACTCCGACCAAAGTTCCGCATTCATGATGCTGTTGCCATTGGCAATAATGCAAGGACGCGGAACCTCTGCTCCCTTGATGGAAATTGTTTTGCCTACCATGCAGCCAACTCCGAAATCTGCGATAGCCATCATCTTTTCATAGCTGCCTACCAGAGGCCCTGATGCAGGCATCAGCGGATTCGCCAGCCGTATTCCGGCTATGCTTGTTTTTAGATCCATGTTAACTCCCCCTAATTAACTATTTAAGTCTGCTCCAGACCTTAGATGCTTCCATTCTAACTTCTTCCATGGCGGCTTCCGTTTGGAAGACAAGCTCATAATTGTCCAAAAGTTTTCTGCCTGCCGCCCAAACCTGCTTCGGTTTAAAGCTGTCAAAAACCCCAAAGATGATATGTCCCAAAATATTTTCCTCACTGATAGTCGTTGGAGGATTGTATGGCACCAATACTAAATCAGCCCCATAGCCCGGTTCAATCCTTCCAAGCTTGATACCCAGCTTGGCACTGATAAAGTCATATCCATTTTGGATAATCCGAACCATGTCATCCATGGAAAACTTGGTTGGACTGCCCAACCTATTTTTCATGGCAAAGAAGAGGTTTAGGTAGTCCCTGGTAATATTTGCTCCTAATCCGTCATTTCCCGGAATACATTTGACCCCGTGCCTTCTAAGCAATTCATAGTCAGGCAGCCCCACTGCATTATTCATGTTGGAGGTGGGATTAAGGGCAACATAGCAGCCTCGCTCCGCAATAAGGGCTGCATCCTGTTCATTGATATGCACACAGTGTGCCAATATGGAGTTCTGATTTAACAGCCCAAAACTGTCCAGCCGCTCCAATATGCTTTTGTTGTAATTCTGATAGCAGTGTTGTACATCATCCATGCTTTCTGCTACATGGATGTGTATGGGCATATCTCCTATGATTTTAGAAATCTTACTAAGACTACTGCAGCTCAAGCTCATTGAAGCGTGCATACCGAACATGCTTCCGGTATGTGTCGCTGCGTTGGCACCAAAACCAATATTCTCTTTAATGCATTCATCAAGTGGAAATCGGTCACTGGTTTCAAAGCAGTAAATTCCCCTCATGCCCAACCGTTTGCTGACGGCTGTATTTATAGCCTCCAATGAACCTTCAATGCACAGCCCGCTGGCGTGGTGATCTATAATAGAAGTGACACCACTGCTGATGCAATCCAAGCCATAGGCTAAGGCACTGCTGTACACTGCTGATTCATCAAGCTGGGCATCCAGCTTCCACCACAGCTGATCCAATATATCCTTAAAGCTTTTGGGATTGAAGGGTATGTTCATGCCTCTGGCGAATGTAGAGTAAATATGAGTATGACAGTTGATCAGACCAGGCAGCAGGATGCAGCCATGACCATCTATAATTTCGTCAGCCCCTGAAAAGCTGTCCATATTTCCAACTTCTTGAATTTCTTCATCGAACTTAACGAAACCGCTATCTATATAGGTTTTATAATCATAAATTTTGATATTAACAATAGCCTTCATTCAACCACTCCCTACAGCTTTTTCGTGATATCTCAAAAATTGTTCAAGCCTAACTTAATATATTTATATAGATTACAAGTCCAAATATGCCAATATTTTATCGAGATAAATAAATAGCCGACGGAAAAAGTCTGCAATAATTCAATTTATGTAAATCATAAAGTTCGGAAATTTTCACTTTTTTCATAAAAACACTGCTAATAACCAAGCCTTCGCATATATATAAATAGGACCAAGCTTAAGACAATAAATAAAGGGGTGAAGAAATGGCAAAGGTTGAATTTTTAAGGTGTGTAAAGTGCGGCAAGGAATATTGCCCGACAGAAGCGGAGTATTACTGCCCCCTATGTGGACCGGAGGGTACTTTGGATGTTCTGTATGACTACAGTCAAATCAAGCCTGTTTTTACGAAAGAGCGCTTGAAGGCTCAGAATGAATCCTCCTTATGGAGGTATCTGGATTTACTTCCTGTAGACAGCAAACCGGAGCTCCTAAATATGCAAGTGGGATGGACTCCATTGTATAAGGCTTCCAGAGTCGAAAAAGAACTGGGATTAAATCATGTGTTCATCAAGGATGATGGCAGAAACCCTACTGCGTCATTCAAGGATAGAGCCAGCGCCATAGGCGTTGCAAAAGCGATAGAACTTGGCAGGGACATCATGTGTGCCGCTTCCACGGGAAATGCTGCCTCTTCTTTATCCGGTTTTGCAGCTTGCGCCGGCATACCTTCCTACATATTTGTACCAGCAGCTGCACCATCAGCAAAGGTAACACAACTGCTAATCTATGGAGCCAATGTGATTCTCGTTGATGGTACCTACGATGAGGCCTTTGAGGTGTGTCTCCAGGCATCAGGGGAATTCGGCTGGTACAACAGGAGCTGCGCAGTGAATCCCTACTTGGTAGAAGGTAAAAAGACAGTTGCCTTTGAACTGATGGAGCAATTGAACTGGGAGGTTCCTGATTGGGTAATCATGTCCATAGGTGACGGCTGCTGCATTTCAGGCGCTTGGAAGGGCTTCACCGAGCTATATCAATTGGGCTTGATCGATCACCTTCCCAGAATGCTTGGCGTGCAAGCAGCGGGCTCCAATCCTGTCAATCGAGCCTTTAGAGCGGATCAAAACAGCTTTGACTATATCAAACCGGAAACCTTGGCTGACAGTATTTCCGTGGGAATACCCCGAAACGGACTAAAGGCCTTAAGAACCCTTAGAGAGTCCAAGGGAGACGTAGTGGATGTTGAGGATGCGGAAATCCTCAATGCCATGAAGCAAATGGCCAGATTGACAGGGGTATTCGGGGAGCCCGCAGGTGTAACAGGTTATGCGGGGCTCATAAAGGCTGTAAAGGAAAAAAAGATACAACAGCATGAAAAGGTTGTGCTGATTGTGACCGGCAACGGTTTAAAGGATATAAAAAGCGCAATGTCAGCTGTAAACACACCGATTACCATAAATCCTGATATCCGAGAATTAAGAAAGCATATTCAACCGAAATAAAGATGAGGAGGCTATAAAATGGAAATGAGAAAAATACCCTTTGGTCCCAGTTATGAGGAGATGCTCTATCCGGAAAAGATGGATGCCGAAACAAGGCAAAAGGCATTAGGCGCTCTAAAGGAAGATGAATTAAATCCAATCAATCTTTTCAACATCACTTGGAAGGATGAGAACAATCAGGTTAGAAAAATTGTACTGCCAAAGGAATTGACAGGTGTAGATGCCAACATCGTAGTTATGCTTGGAACAGGCTTCCCTTCCGGCTCCCATAAGGTGGGCCCCGCATACAGCACATTGATTGAAGGCTGTGTGGATGGAGAAATCAATCCAGGTGAGCACACAATACTGGGTCCTTCTACAGGCAACTTTGGTATAGGCGTCTCTTACATATGCAGATTGATGGGTTATAAGGCTATCGTCATCATGCCGGACAATATGAGCAAAGAGCGTTATGAAAGAATCAGAAAATACGGTGCAGAACTGGAATTAACCCCAGGTTCAGAATCCGACGTCATATTAACCCTGGAGAAAACCTATGAGCTGATGCAGAACCCCAAAAACAAAGCCCTTGCCCAGTTTGAGCTGATGCCGAATTATCGCTTCCATCGTTATGTCACAGGCAACTCAGCAGTGGAGGCTGTAAAAGGCATTGGAAACGGAAGAATCGCCTGCTTCACATCAGCGCCTGGCTCAGCAGGGACCATAGCTGCCGGGGATGAAGTAAAAGCACACTTCCCGGAAGCAAAGATTGCCGCTCTTGAGCCTTATGAGTGCTCCACCTTGGCCACAGGCGGAAGAGGTCAGCACCGCATAGAGGGTATCGGCGACAAGATGTGCACCTTGATCCACAATGTGCTTACAACGGACTTTGTCGTTCTTATCAATGATGACGATACCATCAAAGGGCTAAAGCTGATACATGACGGCACTGATGTGCTTATAAAGATGGGCATAGACCCTGCAGCCGCCCATTATATGCAGAATCTATTTGGACCTTCCGGCATCTGCAACATATTAGGTGCAATCAAAATGGCCAAATACCTGAAGCTGGGCCCGGATGACAACGTAGTTACAATTGCTACAGACGGCTTTGACAGATACCACTCTGTAATGGAGGATCTGAATAGAAGATATCTGGAGATTGAAGACTTTGTATTGGAAAGATGGGCAAAGGATATATTCCTAGGGGCATCTGAAAATGAAATCTATGACTTCAGAAGAAAAGATGTGAAGGAAAAGCTATTCCAGCAGAAAGAAGCAGACTGGGTGAAATTCGGCTACAGCAAGGAATACCTTGATGCTATGAGGGACATGAACTTCTGGAATGAGGAATACAACAAGGTATTTGAATATAATAAGCTGATTGAAGAGATGAGGAAATAAAAAATGAAGCATCACAGTATTTGCTGTGATGCTTCTCAACATTTAGGGAACTCTGTTTTAGGAAGTAAGAAAAGGGATTACTTATTATCCAAAGAACGCATTTAATATCAGTAATTCTACAAGTCCAATCGCCCATGCAATCGTTGTTGTAAAGGACCATACTCTGATTTGTTCCTTTGCTTCCTTGATGCCAAGCAAGCGGGTAACTACCCAGAAGTAACTGTCATTAAAATAAGAAAACAATAGTGAGCCTGTGCATGCTGCCAACGCTGCAAACACCGGATTTACATTTAGTGTAGCCATCATTGGCGCCGTAATTGAAGCAGCTGTAATCATAGCAACTGTGCCGCTTCCTTGTATCAGTCTAACCAAAGATGCTACCACAAATGGAAGCAATATGGCTGGCAATGGCGTTTTTGCTATCATTTCTGCTATATAGTTGCCTGCACCGCTGTCACGAAGCACCATGCCTAATGCGCCACCACCGCCTGTAACCAGTATAATGATACCTGCTGCTTTGATGCCGTTTTCCATTTGCTCTAAGGTTTCTTTTCTGGATACCTTGTTTGTCAAACCATAAATAGCAATCAATAGTCCAATACCAACCGCAATAACCGGTGTTCCGAAGAAATTGATCACATTGGCTGCAAACCCTTGCAGTTTCATTACTGCTGTTATTGTTTGCATAAGAATCAATATGATTGGAACTACTATTGGAGCAAATGCTGCAACAGCAGAAGGTAGTTTTTCATCATCTTTATCATCTGAATAATTGGATAATGCCTGTGCCCCACTCAATCGCACCCAGCCTTCACCCTCTTCACTTGGCACCTGGTATATTTGTTTGCCTATATATCTGGCATAGGCCATGCCGCCAAGCACCATAGGTATACTTAATACGATACCCCAAAGTATCAAACTGCCAACGCTGATGCCAAACAAGCCTGCAACCCCTACAGGACCTGGTGTCGGCGGAATCAGCGAGTGTGTAACAACCAAACCTACAGCCAAAGAAACTCCTAAAGTAATGACGGACTTCTTTGTCTTCTTTGAAATCGCTTTTGCCAAAGGTGAAAGAATGACAAAACCGGAATCACAGAATATCGGAATAGATACGATAAAGCCTGTGATTGCCAACGCCAGCTCTTCTCTCCCTTTACCCAAAGTCTTTATAAAGGTTTTGGCCATTCTCTTGGCTGCGCCGGAGAATTCAAAAATCTCACCCATCATAACACCAAAACCTATGATAATACCTATACTGCCAAGGGTATTTCCAAAACCTTTCGTTATTGAAGCGATTACTGCATTTTGCGGCATCCCCCCGATAATTCCTGTCAGTGCCGCTGCTATAATCAAAGCAGGGAAAGCATGTATCTTAGTTTTCATAATTAAAAGGATTAAAAGAAAAATGCTCACTACAAGACCGAGTATCATTTGACTTCCTGAAACTGTAATTTCCATGTATTTACCCCCTATTATTTATTGAACTGCGGTGCATATTTCGCTGCGAGAACAATTGCCTCTATCATACTTACTGCACCTGCCTTACCCGTCCCTGCTATATCAAATGCTGTACCATGGTCTACAGAAGTTCTTAGAAACGGCAGATTGTTTGTTATAGAGATGGTTCTTTCAAAATCCACCATCTTTGTGGCAATATGCCCTTGATCGTGATACAGTGACAGCACTGCATCATAGCTTCCCTTTAGACCAAAATAAAACACCGAATCTGCAGGTACCGGTCCTACTACATTTAACCCTAACTCTCTTGCCTTACTAATTGCCGGTTCAATTTCCCTTACTTCCTCATCCCCAAATAGGCCATGTTCTCCGCTGTGCGGGTTCAACCCTGCCACTGCCATCTTGGCATTGTGAATTCCTAGTCTCTCCAATGCCTTCATACATCTTTGAATGTAGTCATAAAGCCTTTCCTCTGTAACCATATCGCAAGCTCCTCTTAAGGAGACGTGTCTAGAAAGAAAAAATACTCTTAAGTCGTATACCTGAAACATTGTCAACGGATCGGCGGACTTCGTCAAATCCTCCAAGATCTCTGTATGTCCGATATAGTTTATATTGCCTGCTTTCAAGGCTTCTTTGTTTATGGGAGTAGTTGCCAAAGCATCCAGTTTGCCTGCATTTGCCAGCTCTACGGATTTCTTAATGTAGTCAAAGGCTGCTTTTCCAGCCATAGCCTGCACCTTGCCCATCTCCAGCTTTTCTATATCCACATTGTTCAAATCAATCAGGTTGACAACACCGTTTCTGTAATCGCCCTCTTCAACATTTTCTATACATTTGATTTCCAGCTCCAGATTGCAAAATTTCATCGCTTGCTCCAAGGTACTTCTATCCCCTATGACCACAGGCTTTGCAACTTCATTTACCCTTTCCTCAGCCAATGCCTTTATTACGATTTCAGGTCCGATTCCAGCTGGGTCTCCCATAGGAATTCCTATATAGCTTCTATTCATACAATTTCATCCTTTCAAACTACTGCTTATTCTCATATATAAACTTCGTGGAAACCTTCGTCAAAAGATAGTCCACGCATCTTATCAAGGCATTTGCTTCTCCGACAAGTCCGCCCTTTGTAATAACCGGCATATTGTCATATTTGCCCTGTACAATTCGGCCATATGCCGCCAAAGGAAGCACCTCATCCTTTACTGCTATTCCTGCCGCCTGAAGCTCCTTGCAAACAGCTACAGTAACATCCCCGCCGCTTGTGTACAATCCGCCTATGGCAGTGCCGCTATTTTGCAGCACTAGGTTTGTAATTTCCGCCAGACCGTCGGATATCCTTTGTGCAACATCATCCTCTGTAATATGAAGCGCTCTTGCAATCTCCCCAAGATTCAGTACTTCTGTCTCGCTGCTTGTCGTAATCATACCGATTATTTCATGTTCATCCATCTCCGCCAGCAGCTTGTTAGACACTCTCAATACCTCTTCAGCACGGGTGTCGCTGTAGATAAGCTTTTTAGAGTCCGCATGCACCAGTAGGGGATCATATCTGAGCCTTAACTCATCAATCTGCTTTCTCGTCAAATTGCTTACGCTGCCAATGGTCAGCAATACCTTCTGTCCTCGGCTTTTTGCTGGCTTTGGCACAAGCTCCTTTACCAAAGCAGCTGTAAAAGGTCCGGGGTCCACTGCTACAACAGGAAAGTCCGTCAAAGTTACTGCTTCAGCGATGATATCAATATCCTCATTGGTTGTAGCATCAATAATGATAATCCTATGTCCTTTTGCCTTTTCTGCTTTTATGCTTTGCGCTAAGGCCTCCGCACCCTTAAACACCTTCTGCAAGGGAATAAAACCTACCTTGTGCTTTGTCTGTCCGGATACAAGGGTTTGAACACAGGATGTGTGGACGGGCGTTTTGGGATCCCTTGCCACATCCGTCTTCTCCAAGGGTACAGAATGTACCATAAGGTATCCCCCAATGGTCACTCTTCCCGAAGATGGAAAGGCTGATACCATAATCGCAATGGTTTCCTCATCTACATGGTCCAATACTGCATCAACCTCAGCACCTATATTTCCTCTTAATGTGCTGTCTATTCTCTTTGTAAAAAATTTGATTTTTTCATTCTTAAAAAATTGAACCACCTTTGATACTCTTTCATAAGCATCATTTGATGCTATTGCCCTGCTGTCCGTGCTGATGGAGATGATGTTAAAAGCATCTCCGTCCTTCTTTGAATAGGCCTCCAATCTCAAGAAAGTGCAGGCCTTATATCCGTCCTTTGCCAGCAGCACACTTGTAGCATTGGCTCCAGTCAAGTCATCTGCAATAATAATAACATCGGGCAACGTGATCCCTCCTATACCGCTTTAATTTCAATTTCTCTGCTCAACAGCTGAGCAAGGATTTCCTTGTCGATGCCTGAATCGGTAACGATATAATCGATCTGCTCCAGTGAGCAAATCTTTGCAAAGCTTTTTTTGCCAAACTTGCCGTGATCAGCTACCAGAACAACCTTCTCTGCGGACTTAATGATTTGCTGCTTGACTTCCACCTTCTCAATTGTAGGTGTTGTGACACCAAACTCAACATCGATGGAGCTTGCGCCCAAAAAAGCGATATCCGCATACATGCTCTCCAAAAACTCTCTGGCCTTTGCACCGGAGCATGCACCAGTCAACCCCTGCACCAAACCACCTGTACAGTAAACCTCAATATGCTTATACTTGGACAGGTATGCAGCAATCATGAGATCAGTGGTTATCACCTTGATTTTGTTGAAATCCTTCAATCTTTTCGCAATTTCCATGCTGGTGGTCCCGGCATCAAGAATGATTGTGCCGCCCTCCTCAATAAGAGAAACTGCAAATTTCGCTATTCTGTTCTTTTCATCAATGTACTTTTTTGACTTCTGCTTATAGGGTGTCTCATCTGTCAAAACATTGTGAAGTACAGCACCGCCGTGGGTTCTTGTAATGATGTTGCTAGCCTCTAAGTACTTCAAATCTCTTCTTATAGTCATAGGCGAGGTATTTAACTCTTTCGCGATATCCTCAACTACAAGTTTTCCATGAGTGTTAATATATTCTACAATCAGATTCCGTCTTTCTGCCTGCAGCATTTTCTTCACCTTACTTCTAATTATTTGTTTACAAATGTTCTCTTTTGTTTCTTTATGTTCATTTATACTCATTATAATGTTCGATTATGTTTAGTGTCAACAACAACTTCCATTGCTATTTTATCTATTTATTGTCAAACTCAGTTTTTTTATCCACTATACTTTGAGCGATTAATCCAAATATAATTTTCAGCGCACCGAGCGCTATCAACTCTTGCCTGGATTTTCTTTGCAAATAGCGGTAAAATAAAAAAAGACTTCTTTTGGAAGTCCCTTCATATAAACTGCTATTCATTTAACAAAAGTGAATACATCATAGTCGCATGATTTAATCCTCCAAAACAGTATATAATAAGTTATACCATATACTAGTTTGAGAAACCTTTTTATAAGAAAAAAGTCGCTGATACATGTTCAGCAAATAATAGATAAAACTAACTATATCTTTTGCAAGCGGAGGAATATATGGCGCAGAACTTAAGTAACGATATGTTAGATAAACTAACAAAGGTATGTATATGCAAAGGGATTCCCAGATCAGCCATCAAGGCTGCCATTGCCGAAGGTGCTGATTCAGTGGAAGCTGTAAAGAAAGTCACCGGAGCAGGTTCTGGTAGCTGTGGGGGTAGGCGCTGCATCCCAAAGATTCAGGAGTTCCTACAAAAACAAGGTGCCGAGGAATAACCTCGACACCTTGTTTTGTTAAAAATATATATCTGAAAACTCTATAGCGATGCTCTGTACAAGCCTGTCATCGATTAGCTTTTTATCCGGCTGGGCCATAGGTGCTTCCTTCTCAATAATATCCGGTAATTCAACAACAAAACGGCTTCCTGCCCCTAATTGGCTTTTAACCCGGATATTTCCGCCCATGGCATTTACTATAAGCTTCACAAGAGATAACCCGATTCCGCTTCCCTCTGCCTGACGTGTGTAGCTGCTGTCCACTTGCCCAAACCGCTCAAATATCAATTCATGCTTTTCCTCAGGGATTCCTATTCCCTCGTCAATGACACTGACAAATACCTTATCTGCTGCACATTTCAAATCTACTGTGATACTCTTATCCTTAGGCGTAAACTTAATTGCATTGGATAATAGATTCAAGAGAATGCGTTCAAATTTTTCTTCATCCAAGTAGATGTTCTTTTGCGTACAGTCTGATTGAAAGTAAAGTTGTACGCCTTTTTGATTTGCATACAAAGCCACTGATTCTACAAGCATCTTTGAGATAAAGACAATATCCCTATTCTTCGGGTTCAGCTTTATATGCCCTGCATTAGCCCCGGTGATATCCAGCAGGTTATTTACCAAACGCACCTGCCTGAATGTGTTTTGCTTGATTTTATTTAAATAATTCTTTACATTATCCGTAAGCTGATCCTTGTATAGGAATTCCATAGCCTGCAAGGCTGAGTTTATTACAGTTAAGGGAGTCTTAAACTCGTGAGAAACCAAGGATAGAAAATCATCCTTCATAACGATGATTTTTTCCAGATTCTCTTTTTCTTTTTTCTCTGCGTCCAGCAGCGCCCTTTGCTGCGCTCTAATAAGGATTTCATTCCTCATATACTCCGTGATGTCTCTGCCTGAAATGACGCCCATTTTCACTTTGCTATCCTCGTCAAAAATTGGGTTGGCATTAAAGCTCATATACCTTTCAAGGGTTGGACCTTTCATAAAAACGACCTCATCGGACACGATTTCACCTCTGAGCATCCTATGAACGGGAGTATCCTCATAACGCATTGCGGTGCCGTCCAATTTATAGTAATTGGTATTTTTGAAGGTATCCTGAAGTACTTGAACCTTCTCACCAAAAAAACTCAATGCAGCATTGTTCTTCATGATAAATCTTTCGTTTTTATCTATTATGAATATCACGTCAGACATATTATCCATGATGGCTTCCAACTGTTCCTTCTGGCTAACAAGCTGTTGTCTGCTTTCAACCATCTCTGTAATATCCGTACCACATAAAAACGCGTGCTCTATTTTATCATCCTCGCCATAAATGGCAGCACCATTAAGATTTAAATATCGCAGCTTGTCACCCTGCTTCATTTTTACCTTTAGATCTTCTACTGATTCTCCATGCATTAAAAGGTAAGCAGGAAGCTGTTCAAAGGATAAAGGATTGTCAGCCTCATCAAAAAATTCTGCGGCATTCGTAATATCCATCACGGATGCTATCTCACGAAGCCCATATCTCTGCTTAATCGTTTCATTGCTGACTAATATATTATAATTTCTATCTATAATATAAATAGCGTCCTTTTGCTTATCTATCACCTTTCCCAAGAGCTCCTTTTGCTTTTTCAGCAATTTAGCCTTCGTTTCGCTTTCTTTTCTGTAATTCACTTTCTCGGTGATATTATTCACGCTGACAACCAAAAATTTCACTTTGCCATCATTCATAACTGGGGTTGCACTGGCATCAAAATATTCTTCTTGGCCTGTAACTGGACTCACAATCATATGCTCTAAGCTTACAGCTGTTTTCTTATTTTTAATTGCTTCTTCCCAAGTTTTTTTCGCAATACTATCCTGCCATCCAATATAAAAATCACTAATCCTTTTGCCGATCAATTGCTTTTGTGTAGTCCGGCTTGCCATTAATTTTTCATATTCTCTATTGGCTTTTAAAAGTGTATAATCTTCTGCACTATAAATCGCAATGCCGCTTAAATTGTCAGATAGCAGCTGTTCTGTATAGCTTATAGGATTATTGATGCTTATAAGAGGCTGCTGCTTGAAAACCAAATAAGATGCTTCACCGGGCTCACAATGGTATACCTCAATGTCTGCTTCCTTAAAGTCCATCAACTTATTAAAGAAGAAACAATTAGTCATATCAGCCAACAGAGTGGCGCTTTCAACTACCTTACTTATTTTGAGCAGATCATTTAGAACATACAACAGCTCTTTCCCAATAAAATCCTTCCGCTCATAACCAGTCAACAATAAAAACCTATCGTTAACTTCCTGTATGAATCCGTGCCTATGTAAGATGTATGGCTGCGACTTAATTATGTTAATATCTGACTGTTCCATCATCCGGCCCCCCCACAAGCATTTATACCATTTCTTCTCTATAAAGTAATTCTACCTTTTATATACAATAATTTCTACAATATTTATCGTTTTATACCAAAAAATGTCGTTTTTTCAAATCTGTGCATAAAAAAAGCATCTCAGCTCATTGGATAGTATACTATCTATGACATGCTGTAAATGCTCTCTTATCTGTTATGCATATTTGCTGGGGTTTTCTATTCTCAAAAGCTGTTATAAAACGAAAACCAGCTTGCGCTGCTATAATTACAGCCTCATTTATCCCCTTGCCTATATCCTCTGCCTTATGCGCATCTGAACCCAGGGTCAGTATTTCACCGCCTAGATCATGATACATGGACAACACATCAAGTCCCGGCATTGTTTCTTTGGGCTTCTGCCGCAACCCTGAGGTATTGATTTCTATCCCCTTGCCTTTTGCAATAACCCTATTTAACACCTGTGTCAATAATTCATACTGACATGTCAGGCTTAGGTTTTTGCCATAAACGCCTGCACTGTACCTCTTGATGAGGTCCAGATGCCCAATGCAGTCAAAGTCCTCCCACTTAAGCAATTCACCCAGCTGCTTCAGATATAGCTCGCAGATATCTGCTTCAGTAATCCTTCCATAATCCATCTCTGACATATCTCTTCCATCCGGAAGCTTGTGGGCTGATGCAATTACATAATCATAGGGGAAATTTCTCAGGATGGCCTTTGTTCCTTCTTGGAAATAGAAAGGCTGCCCCAGTTCTACACCAAGCCTGATTTTTAGTTTTCCCTTAAATCTCTGTTTTGCCTTTGTAATATCCGACCAATAGCCTTTCTGGTCATAGGGCAAGTAAAATGGGTCCCCCGGCGTAGGTTCAAAGTGGTCGGTAATGGCAATCTCCTTGATTCCCTTGCTCACAGCACTCTGACATAATTCATGAATTGTGCTGCTTCCGTCGATGGAATAGGTTGAATGCATATGATAATCAACCAAGTAATTCATATTCTCACCTCCTTTTCAATTCATTATATCATAAAGCTTTGAAAAGGATGCTAATCGCAATGTAAAGTTTGTGTTAAAAATTGGAAACTATTATAAATCCAGCGTCTTTGCCATGACATCTACAGCCTTTTGCTTGTCAACAGCGTTGATGGTATAGCTTATGCTGATTTCTGAAGTAGTTACCTGCTTAAACTCAATGTTATTGTCGGCAAAAATATTAAATACTCTTGCTGCTACCCCGGACTGCTTCATCATGCCGATGCCTACTACAGAAAGCTTTGTTACATCGCTTTCCTTGGAAACCTCTATCCCTGCCATCTCAGCCTGAAGCGCCTTAGATATCTCATCAATCGCATAGCTGTCTTCCTTAGGGCATGTAAAGGATACATTTACGTGTCCTTCAAAGGGTGCTGTCTGACTGATCATATCGATATTTACATTATGCTTCGCCAGTTTATCAAATATTGCAGCGATATTTTTTGATGTATATTCCACATTATTCACTGTTATCATTAATATGTCATCATTGATTGTCAATCCTGTAATCACTTTGCCTTCCATCGTTTCATCATACTCCTTTATCATTGTTCCCATCTTATCACCATGGGTCATTGCAACATAGATAGGTATATTATATTTATATCCAAGCTCCACCGCTCTTGTTTCCATAACGCCTGCTCCTAGGCTTGCCATTTCCATCATTTCCTCATAGCTTATGGTGTTTAGTTTCTTTGCTTTCGGATAAACACGAGGGTCCACACTGTAAACCCCTTCAACGTCTGTATATATCTCACAGATGCACTTCAGTTTAGCTGCCAAAGCCACAGCTGTTGTATCCGATCCTCCTCTGCCTAAGGTTGTGATATCTCCCTTATCATTGATTCCTTGAAAACCTGCCACTACAACGATTTTCCCATCAATTAGGTGCTTTTTCACATTCTTCAAATCGATATCTGTAATGATATTCTTGGTGTGATGACCGTCAGTCTTGATACCTGCCTGAAAGCCCGTGAGGGATATGGAATCATAGCCATACTCCTGAAAAGCCATAGAAAGTAATGCAATGGATATTTGCTCTCCGGTAGAAACCAGCATATCCAGCTCTCTTTTATTGGGATTCGGTGAAATCTCCTTTGCCATGGCAATCAGACTATCTGTGGTTTTGCCCATTGCAGAAACCACGATGACCATATCATTTCCTTGTTCTTTTCTTTGAATCACCTTCTGGGCAACCGCCTTAATCTTTTCAATGCTTCCTACCGATGTACCGCCGAATTTTTGTACAACTACTGCCATATTTTTCTTCCTCCTTTTCTCTATATCATGATGTCATTGCGTAGAATATCTTCATAAGTTTCTCTTTTTACTGCTATAACCGCTTTGCCTTCTTTTGCAAAGACTACTGCAGGGCGAGGAATTCTGTTATAGTTGCTGGCCATGCTGTAGTTGTAAGCGCCTGTGCTCATAACCGCTATAATATCGCCTTTTTGTGCTTGTGGAAGCACAATATCCTTTATCAAGATGTCACCTGATTCGCAGCATTTGCCTGCAATGGTATATGTCTCAGTGTTTTCGGCAGCTGCCTTATTTGCAATAAGAGCATCATACCTTGCATCATAGAGCGCTGTACGTGGATTATCCGTCATGCCTCCGTCAACGAAAATATAATTTCGTCCCCCAAAGGTCTGTTTTACTGCACCTACCTCATATAATGTCGTTCCTGCGTTGGCTATAATTGCACGTCCCGGTTCAATCATCAGCTTAGGCAGTTTTATATTCAATCGGGATGCCTGGTCCCAGATCATCCCCAAAAGATTTTGTAGACAGGTTTGCAGATTGATAGGCGCATCATCTTCAGAATAGTACACCCCAAAGCCTCCTCCAAGATTCAGTTCCTCTATAGTCAGGTCAAAATCTCGCTTAAGCTGTGCAACAAACTCAAGCATCACAACCGCTGCCGAATAAAAGGACTCCTCCTGAAAAATCTGCGACCCGATATGACAATGCAGCCCTTTGAAATGGATATGACTGTGCTCCTTAAGCTTTTCTATGATTTCCATGATTCTGTCGCTAAATATTGACTCACCGAATTTTGAGTCATTCTTTGAAGTCTGTATATATTCATGGGTATGTGCCTCTATACCGGGGTTCACCCTAAAAAGTATATTCACCCTTTTATCCTTTTGCTGGCAAAGCTCTTCTATAAGCTCAAGTTCATGTAAATTATCTGCCACGATTCTGCCTACCCCGGCTTCTATTGCCATTTTTAATTCGGCAGCTGTTTTGTTGTTGCCATGAAAATATATTTTCTCTGCCGGGAAGCCTGCCTTCAGTGCAGTGAAGAGTTCTCCTCCGGAAACTACATCCAGAGATAAGCCTTCTTCCATAATAATCTTGCAAATGGCCATATTCAAGAACGCCTTGGAAGCATAAATGACTTCTGTTTCCATGCCGTTCTTAACGAAGGAATTTTTAAATAGTCTGCAGTTCTGCCTTATTAATGCCTCATCAACCACATACAGGGGAGTACCGAACTGTTTTGCCAGTTCGGAGGTGCTGCACCCTCCTATGGATAAGTTTCCATTTTGTTCTATATTCATTGTTCCGAATAATCTCATCATCTTTCCTCTTTCCAAACTATTTTTATGTAAACAAAAAACAGCCATGAGCAAAAGGAAGCCATGACTGTCTCAAAAAAACAGATCCTCTTGCCCCGATATGATAAGCACTCCCTGAAAAATTGGGCAATCTTTCAAGACAGTACTATACTTCTTAAGCATAGTCCCAATATGCAGCATAAGCTGCATATTTCGGCGGATGACCCTTTCTCGTGCTGAGCACAATACTAATGACAACCGCGGCCTCTGTACCATATCGTTTCTATATGCGATTTTAATATACATAAAAAGTCTTTTTATATTTAAAATGTAGTGTATCAAAAATATTTAACTTAGTCAACAATAATATATGAGGAATATTATTACATACCGGAATTTAATCACCATAACTTCGACAAATATTTGACATGCTCTGCATTTTTTGATAATTTATTATAGTAATTATTTTTTAGGAGGCTGTTTATGAACAACCAAACTCAAAATGTAAAAATTCTTAACTGCGACCCTTCAGCACTTGGCTTATTTGGACTTGCTATGGTTACATTGGTCGCATCCTCTCAAAAGCTGGGCATCACTGAAGGTACTTCCTTTGTGATTCCATGGGCAATTTTCTTGGGGGGCTTTGCACAATTATTTGCATGTATAAACGATTCGAAGAGACAGAACACTTTTGGTACTACAGCATTTGGCGCTTATGCCCTTTTCTGGTTCGGTGTTGCATCCTCTTGGATGATCAAAGCCGGTGTATTTGGCGAAGCGCTGCAAGCAGCTGTTGACCCAAGACAGCTGGGGTTTGCATTCCTTGGCTACTTGATATTCAGTGTTATCATGACAATCGGTTCCATGGAAACAAACAAAGTATTGTTTGTAATCTTTGTCCTGATTGATTTCTTGTTTATCGGATTGACACTGGATTCCTTCGGAATTGGCGGAGAGTTCCCACATAAGCTGGCAGCTTATTCTGAGCTTATTATCTCACTGGTTTCCTTCTATGGTTGTGCATCAAATGTTTTAAATGCACATTTCGGAAGAGAGTTCCTGCCTGCAGGCAAACCTTTTGGAATTTTTAAGAAATAATGCATCAAACAAAAACTCTGGTGATTTACTCACCAGAGTTTTTTTATTTATAAACCTGCATGTTTAGCAACTCACCTATGTCTACCAACTTATAGCCCTTGCTCTTCAATCCCAGTATAATGGAAGGCAAAGCCTCCAGCACTACATTCAAGCTGCTGTAGCTATGCATCAGTACAATATCTCCCGGTCTTACATTATTTAGCACATTTCTAACGATATTATCCACACTGATATTAGGTGCCCAATCCAGTGAATCAATTGACCAAAGCGCCGCTATGCTCTTCAGTTCTTTCAACACCGACAGGACCTCTTCATTGATTGCTCCATATGGCGGCCTTACAACAGCAGGCCTCCTGCCTATGACGGTACTAAACATATCCTCCGTCATCAGAAGCTCTCTTTTGACATTTTCCGGAGTTTCTTTGGTAAGGTCGGGGTGGCTGTAACTATGGCTAAGTATGGAATGTCCCTCCTGAAACGCCCTTATAGCAATATCCTGGTATGTGCTTACATTCTGTCCTGTGAAAAAGAAACTAGCCTTTACGCTGAATCTTTTTAACAAATCCAGAATTTGAGGCGTCATCAAAGGATAGACATACCTTCCTTTCAAGTATGGGGCCGTTGACAATGATCCACTCTGGATTCGCATTAGCCAGCTTCACAGCATTGTCCCTCCAACGCGCCATATTTTGGACTTGCTGAGCACTTAATGCATTGGTGCTACCCAATATATTGTATATCTTTTTGCTGCCCATGCTGTAGTCAGGCAACGGTACGGAGATATTGACTCCTGGCATCAAGTTGAGGGGGTTAATGTTAGGATTTGCAAGGATGATCTGTTGGACAGCAACTCCAAATCTTGTGGAGATTCCGTACAACGTATCCTTTGGCTGCAAGGTATAGATCAAGGGCCCTGCAGGTACCGTAATTGGTATGTTAATAACTGCGCCAACACTTATCCTATTTGGGTCTGTGATAGTAAGGTTTGCCGCCAAAATAGCATTGACGCTGGTTCCAAAACGGGAGGCGATTTGAGAAAGTGTGTCTCCGGGCTTAATAATATAACTTATCATACAATCACCTTTACAAACAATTTACTTCATTGTATGCGCAATTTGTTATCCTGAGACTTTTCATCAACCGTTTTCATGAAAAAAGTCTTGAGTCAAATAACCCAAGACCTTTACAGTATCATTATTTCTTGTTTTTCACTTGTTTTCGCGGTGCTTCCTTTTTTGTGCCAGGATCAGCGATTGCACCCATATATACTTCCTTCTGAATGATATCCAACTTAAAGGAATTTTTATATTTCTTAATCAGCTCTGTTTCTTTCTCATTCACTATAGAAAGCACCAGGCCTTGCTTGCCCATTCTTCCCGTTCTGCCTGCTCTATGCAGATATTCCTTTGGCTCCTCCGGCAGATCCAGATTAAATATGTATAGTACATCCTGGATATCCAGGCCTCGAGCTGCCAAATCAGAGGCAACCAATAACTGCACCTTGCCGGTTCTAAAGCCCTCCAGCGCCTTTTGACGATCCTGCTTCTCCGCAGAGCCATAGATGCTCGTGGCATTCAACTTATGAAACTGCAATTTAGAGGTTATGTTATCAATTTCATCGCTCTTATTAATGAATACGATGGCTCTATCAGGTTTTATAGAAGCAATAAGCTTTCTCAGTACCTCAATCTTATCCCTTTGCTCTGCAACGAAATATAAATGCTCTACATTTGGATTTAACTGTTCCTGCTCTTCAGCCTTTATAACCACCGATTCCTTCATCAGTTCCTTTGAAATACTCATGGTTCTGTCATTGATTGTAGCTGAAAACACCATCAGCTGTCTATCCCGCATGGTCGTTTTTATGATATCCTTCACAAGTCCTGCGTTATTGACATCCAGCAATCTATCTCCTTCATCAATCACAATGGTCTTTATGGTATGTGCACTGATTTTCTTTCTCTTGATGAGCTCCAATATGCGCCCTGCTGAGCCTACAATGATATGGGGTTTTTCTCTCAGCCTTTCGATTTGTCTTTCAATATTCACTTGCCCTATTATTGCAGCAGACTTTACCGGTATACCAGAATTCTCCGCCAAGGTCTTTATCTGCTTTTCGATCTGCATCACCAGTTCATGGGTAGGCGCCAAAACTATGGCCTGCATTTCCCTTTTGGCGCTGTCAACCTTGTGAAATATAGGCAGCAGATATGCCAAAGTCTTACCGCTGCCTGTCTGTGATTGACCTATGATATCCTTGTTCTCTATCGCGGCCGGTATAGCCTTTGCCTGTATATTTGTAGGCTTCTCAATGCCTTGCTTCTTCAAGCCCTCTATTAAGCTTTCGTTTAAATTCAAATCTGCAAAAGTACCTGTCATATTCTATCTCCTCTTTATCCTTAGTAAGTAATATTAGTTTTCCATTTAATGTACAAATTATAGTATCCATTATAACACATTTTTTATTATGAGGAATATAAATCAGGGTCTTAGATCAATAAGCCTTAATAAAGTCTCGGCGCATCCAGCAGCTTCGACTTTGCCTGAATTTGCTTTGCAAATGACGATAAAATAAAAGCTGCCTACGGCTTATAGCAGGCAGCTTTTATTTTAAGGAGTCTCAAATTAACTAAGCTCGCTTTATAACATGTGGGTATATTTCATCCTCTGCGATGAAATGCGGGTATATCTCATCTTCCGCAATGAACTGTGGTGTAGAAGATCCTAGGTTTTGAATGCCTATGCTAGAAGTCAATAAATTAACGAGTACCAAACCTGTCACTGTTAATAATATGAGTTTCTTCATTTATGAATCTCCTTTCCATTTATAATTTTATCTAATAAAGCTTTTGCGCTTGTTAGATCGTTGTTCTGTATGAGGTAGTCCGTTTTTAGAATGCAGTATCTATAGCTGTAGTCCTTCTCCAAGCCGTAGTCATCCAGCACCTGTCTGCACTTTTCAATGAGCAGATTGCATTCCTTCAGCTGGTTCTTTCTCCTATAGATTGAATATAATAACTCATTGCACTCAAAAACATATTTGGCTTGCTCATATTTAGTAGCATTGGTCAAAGCAGCTTCTAAGAATTTTACTGCTATATCGTCTTGCAGCAGCTTAATATGTACTTTGCCAGTATGGATAAGGGAATTTGTCAAATTCGGCAAATTCTTATCCATTTGCAGATTGATAGCCTTTGTAAGACACCCTATGCTTTTCTCATATTCACCCAGATAATTAAGGCACACACCCATGTTGTTGTAAATCATATACTCATATGGCGCTATAAGGTTCTTATCCAACTTAACCAGGCCTTCAAGTATTTCTAAAGCCTTTTTATGTTCATTCTGCCGCAGCAGCACATTGCCTTCCAGTATCAATATTCGAATCTTCAAATCATCCTCATTTGGATACAGGTTTACGATCTTATCCAGATATTCTCTGGCACTGCCGAAGTCTTCCTTTCGAGCGTAGTATAAAGCAATAAAATAGATTACTTCAATCTTCAGCTTGTGGTAATCCTTAGTCTTATCTACGCCTTCCAATAGCTCATAAGCTTTATAATGATACTTGAAGGATTCATCCAAATCCCTTGTATATAGGCACATGCCAAGCTTATTATTAATCTCAACCAGCTTTAACAGATCATTGCTTTTTTCATAAAATTCGATGCATTTCATATAGCGTGAGAAGGCATCCTGATATCTGGACAGCTTATATAATAATTCAGCACTAAGCTCTCTTGCCTGCACAATCATATTTACAAGATTGTATTTTTGCATCAGGCTGATGATTTCATCACACCTGGAAACATTCTGCTCGGTATTCTCTGATTCAGTAATTTTCTTTAATTCCTTTTTGCACCATCTCTCACACTTGTCCTGCTCAGTTTCCAACAGCTCCTTGGCATTTACACTTAACTGAATTCCCTTATTCTGAGAAATGCTGTTTATATTCTCACTGAGCCGCATAGCAAGCATATAGCTGATGGCTTCTTTGTTGCCTTCGATTCGGCTAATGGTGTTGTGGTTGATTTTACCCATGCCAAGCTCTTGCTGGCTAACCCCTAGCCGCTTCCTAATTTGCTTAAGTAGTTCTCCACCTGTAACAAACTCCATAATTTCTCCTCCACTTATAATGATATATGAACACATCTAAGAATCTTGTCGTATATTGTCAGTTATAAATAACTCTTTCAATTATTTTTTGTTTTTAGGAGAATATTATATTTTTTCGACTTATTTCACCATTAAACGGCAACTTTTTATTATACGCACCCTCTAGGCGTTATAAAGAAAGATAGTGTAAGTTCAGGCTTTAAATGGTAAACTAGATAAAGATGCAATTACTATTCAAATCAAGGAGAACAAATCATGGGAAAAACGTTGGTATTGGCAGAAAAGCCATCTGTAGGCAGAGACCTGGCAAAAGTCCTGGGCTGCAATCAGAATGGAAATGGCTGCCTGATAGGACCGAAATATATTGTGACTTGGGCGTTGGGTCATTTAGTGACTTTGGCAGACCCGGAGGTCTACGATAATAGATACAAGACTTGGAACCTGGAGGATCTACCTATGCTGCCCAGTAAAATGGAACTGGCAGTGATCAAAGAAACCTCCAAACAGTTTGGCATAGTGCGCAATTTACTAAAACAGCCTGACGTTGACAGTTTAGTCATCGCTACTGATGCGGGGCGCGAAGGAGAACTGGTTGCCCGCTGGATTTTAGATAAAGCGGGCTTCAAAAAGCCTATTAAGCGTTTATGGATATCCTCCCAAACAGATAAGGCTATCAAGGAAGGCTTCAACAGCCTGAAGCCAGGCAAGGACTATGACAACCTCTACCACGCTGCTCAAAGTCGTGCAGAGGCGGATTGGCTGATAGGTCTGAATGTAACCCGTGCCTTGACCTGCAAGTATAACGCACAGCTGTCAGCTGGCAGGGTGCAGACCCCTACCTTGGCTTTGATTGTGCAAAGAGAAAATGAAATAAAAAGCTTTGTTCCAAAGGATTATTGGACGATAGAGGCCAAGGTGACCGGCTTCACCTTATTCTGGAGAGATAAAGCAAATGGCAATACGCAGCTTTTTGATAGAGCCAAAGCGGAGGCCATCACCAAGAAGCTGCATGGACAAACAGGGGACGTGGTTGATATCAAGAAGGAAGCCAAAAGCGAGCCTCACCCGCTAGCCTATGACTTAACCGAATTGCAGCGTGATGCAAACAAACGCTATGGCTATTCTGCTAAGCAGACCTTATCCATCATGCAATCCTTGTATGAAAGACATAAGATATTAACCTATCCGAGAACGGATTCAAGGCATATTACTACAGATATTGTGCCTACATTGCAGGACCGATTAAAAAGCATGGCAGTCGGCCCTTATGCTGCAATGGCATCAGCTCTACTGCGGGGCAGGCTGAGCACCACCAATCGTTTTGTGGATAACAGCAAGGTAAGCGACCACCATGCAATTATACCTACAGAGCAGCCTGTAAATCTATCTGCTTTGAGCTTTGAAGAACGTAACATTTTTGATTTGGTGGCTAAGCGTTTTATCGCTGTTTTGAGCCCAGCCTATCAGTATGAACAAACCACCATCAAGGTCGAGGCTTCCGGTGAACAGTTGTTTGCAAAAGGCAAAGTTACTACTGCCATGGGTTGGAAGGCAGTCTACAATGACAGCAATGGAGAAGTCGAC
>Ga0196972_1000319_pt1 | contig 29630 bp, 26 predicted proteins | sample S1v_2013CmetaG_FD_148618 | JGI IMG/M metagenome (GOLD analysis project Ga0196972, IMG submission 148618) | Soil microbial communities from Anza Borrego desert, Southern California, United States - S1+v_20-13C | ecosystem: Environmental > Terrestrial > Soil > Desert | place: USA: California...
AATCTTTAGCTTGTCAAAGGTATTTGTCATTAAATCTTCTATAATTCCTGTAGCTTCCGGCGTTAATTGAAGATATAGCTCCGTTGCCTTCTGGACAAGATTGGAAATTACTGCATACAACTCATTGTAGTAACTGGGAAGGCTGTTGTAAAGATCCTTTAACTCAAACACCAATCTGGCTATGGCAAAAACTGAGATGCTGGCAAAGGTACCGAGAAATAGAATCATAGCCAACACTACGGATATTCCTCGACTCAGCTTAAGTCGCTGAAATAGCTTTACCAAAGGCTCTATAAGCATTGCCAGTATCAATGCTGTTAAAAAAGGTGCAAAATATGTAATAAGAATTTTTCCTGAGAAATACACTGCCACTAGTACAAAGATTACAACAAGAATCTTTATAAAGTATCCAAAATATCTATCCAGATCTGCTTTTAGCATGGATTCACCTCGCATATATAGTTTGTACATCTATTATCATTATATTAGAACTTACTTGGTTAATCAATTATATGTCAAATTATTTATAATACGGATTAAATTTATACAATGCTTTATTATGGCTTAATTAATTAGTATAATAAGATAAAAGACTTTAAACAAGACATAATAGAGATATAAGGCATTTATGCGATTTTATAGTGAATGCATAAGGCAGGGAGAGTTCGAATTGAGAATAATTGATTATAAGGAAATACAATCGGCAGTCAAGAAGCTGCTTTTGGAAGCAAATTATTATCTGAGCAGTGATGTGCTGGAAAGCTTAAAAAAATATGAGAAAATAGAGATATCTGAAATCGGCAAGGATATGCTTTGCAGAATCATTGAAAACGCAGAATTGGCAGCGGAAAAGCAAATTGCAATCTGCCAAGATACCGGCATGAGCGTCATATTTGCCGAGATAGGCCAGAACGTTCACATTGCTGGGGGCAGCATTACGGATGCGATCAATGAGGGTGTCAGACAAGCTCACAGAGACGGTTATTTAAGAAAATCAGTGGTTGAGGATCCCTTAAATAGAAAAAATACAGGAGACAATACTCCTGCAGTTATACATTATGATATTGTTGATGGGGAAGGCATCAGGCTTCAGGTTATGCCCAAAGGCTTTGGCAGCGAGAATATGAGTGCGATTAAGATGTTAAAGCCGTCAGACGGCGTTGAAGGAGTTATTGATTTTGTACTCCAGACAGTCAAGAATGCAGGCTCCAATCCATGTCCTCCTATTATTGTAGGAGTCGGCATAGGAGGAACAATGGAAAAGGCAGCGTTTTTAAGCAAAAAATCCTTGCTTCGTTCATTGAATGAAAAAAACAGCAATCCATATTATGCGGAGTTGGAGGCATTGCTGTTAAACCGAATAAATAATCTGGGTATTGGACCTCAAGGCTTGGGTGGAATAACCACAGCTTTGGATGTTCATATAGAGTATTATCCGACTCATATTGCAGGCTTGCCCGTAGCAGTGAATATTACTTGTCACGCAGCAAGACATGCAGAAGTCGTTTTATAGAGGTGTGATGATGTACAAGAAGCTTACTATGCCTTTGGAGGAAGAAATTATACAATCCTTAAGGGCTGGAGATAGAGTATTGATATCAGGGACGATATACGCAGCAAGAGATGCTGCGCATAGGTGTATGGTAGATGCGTTAAATGCTGGCGAAAAGCTTCCTGTTGACTTAGCGGGACAAATGATTTATTATGCAGGACCATGTCCTCCAAAACCTGGTTATGCCGCGGGACCATTTGGCCCTACAACTTCGGGGAGAATGGACAAATATGCCGTTGATATTATGGAACAAGGTCTTAAAGCCATGATGGGAAAGGGAGACAGAGCGGATTTTGTAATAGATGCGATGATTGCTCATAAATGTGTGTATTTGGCTGCTATAGGAGGACTTGGGGCATATACCTCCACAAAAATAAGCGCTTTGAGGGTTATGGCATATGAGGATTTGGGAGCTGAGGCGTTGATGGAGATCGAGGTTGAGGATTTTCCCGCAATAGTGGCAATAGATTGTGATGGGAACAATCTTTACAGGATTGAGCCGGATAAGTATAAAAATAAGTTTGATATAAAGATTTTTGACAGGTGATGGAATGGATTACAACAAGATACCAATATTGAAGTCCTTGATGAACTATGCCAAGGAGGAAAATACATATTTTCATATGCCGGGGCACAAAGGCGGCAATGTTTTTAAGAAAATAGGTTTTGATGCTTTTGATTTCGACTTATTAAAAATGGATGTGACGGAGGTGCCTGGCATAGACAATCTGCATAGTCCGGAAGCGGCGATATTAGAAGCTCAAGAGCTTGCGGCAGAAGCTTTTGGTGCAGACTATAGCTTCTTCTTGATAAATGGCACTACCGGCGGAATATATTCCATGATACTTGCGGCAACAAATCCCGGCGATAAAATCATTATTCCCCGTAATTGCCATAAGTCAGTAATAGGAGCTGCAATATTGGGGAAGCTGCATCCGATATATATAAATCCTGAATTGGATTCCAAACTGAATATTGCATCAGGGATTTCGCCGGACGCTGTTTCAAAAGCAATTCAAGCACACCCCGATGCAAAAGCAGTGATTATAACAAATCCAACGTTTTATGGGGTATGCTCCGATTTGGAGCAAATTGCCTTAACAGCACATAACGCAAATATGCTTTTATTGGTGGATGAAGCTCATGGCTCACATTTTACCTTTCATAAAGAACTTCCAAAGTCAGCCTTGCAATGCGGTGCAGATCTGGTTGCTCAAAGCACCCATAAGACCTTGCCGTCTATGACGCAAAGCTCCATGCTTCATGTAAAATCGAATAGGGTGGATATTGAAAAGCTTAAGCTGTTTTTGCAGCTGACCCAAAGCACAAGCCCTTCTCATGTGATGTTGGCGTCTTTGGATACTGCACGATATATAATGCAGGAAAAAGGGGAAGAATTACTAGAGGATGTCATATATTGGTGCAATTGGCTCCGGCAAGAAGTCTACAGTCAGAACCAGCTTTATTGCTTAGACAAGAATGATATCGGCAGGGACGGAATTTTTGACATAGATAATACCAGAATGGTCATTAACTTTAGCAGACTAGGCATAAAAGGCACGCAAGCAGATGAAATGCTTCGAAGCAGATTCAAGGTGCAGGTGGAAATGTCCGATTTATATAATATAGTTGCTATTGGTTCAGTAGGGGATCGTGCTGAGGATATTAAGCTGTTAGCAAAAGGGATAACAGCTATTGCTGAAAATATGCCCTTAAATGTGAACTTGACCGAGCAGCAGGTAATCAGCATATTCAATAGGATACCAAGAATGGGACTTTTGCCAGGGGAAGCAATCTACCAGCAAAAAGAATCAGTGCCTATAGGAAATTGCATAGACAGGATTTGCGGAGAAATGATTGTTCCATATCCGCCGGGGATACCTATTATCATGCCTGGAGAGGTCATTAGCAAGGATATTATCGACTATGCACTGCTGTGCCGCAATAATGGAATAAAAATTAATGGTACAAAGGATGCAAGTCTAAAATATATTACTGTATTGAAATAGTTTAGTTATGCCTTGGGAGGCATTGTCATAGTATGTAATAGAAGAATAAACGGGAGGTATGTGTATGAAGCTGGTAATAGCAGTTGTACAGGACGAAGATGTAAATGAATTGATGGGGGCTTTGGTAAAAAACAAGTACAGTGCGACTAAGCTTGCGTCTACTGGAGGCTTTTTGAGAGAGGGCAATACCACTTTATTTGTGGGGGTAGAAAAAGAAAAGGTAGAGGATTTGATCTCGTTGATAAAGGATATCTGCAAGAGCAGAAAGCAGACCTTTACGACGCCTATGCCTCCAACAGGTTCAGCGGGAGTATTCATACCATATCCAATTGATGTAATGGTAGGCGGGGCAACAATATTTGTAGTAGATATTGATAGGTTCGAGAAGGTTTAGGTGAGGCAATATGAAGATTTCTGATATAAACAGCCGCGCAACGGCCATATCCGGTTTGACGGCCAAGGAAGACCGCAGGTCAGAGCTGAACACCAACAAAATGACCTTTGCGGATACTCTTCATAAGAAAGAAGAGGCTGATTTGGAGACCAGGCTGAATAAGCTCATGTCTGAAATAAACAGACAAGGAGATCAGCTGGGCAAAAACATGGATATTAAAGAGCTGAAGCAGTATAAAAGGCTTATCGCAGATTTTATGGACGAAGTGGTAAATAACTCTTTGAAATACTCTAAGCATAATCAGTTTGATAGAAGAGGCAGACACAAGGTTTATGCAATGGTGAAAAAAGTCAATGCCAAGGTGGAGGAGCTAAGCCGGGAATTTTTGAAGGAAGAGCGGGACAACATCAAGGTATTGGAAACCATCGGTACAATCAAAGGGATGCTGTTGGATATCTATATGTAAACTTACACAAAGGAGAAAGCAATGAATTTCAATTCAATCATAGGTCAGCCTGTGCTGACCGGCAGCCTGATAAGAGCTGTGCAAGAGGATATGGTGGCCAACGGCTATATTTTCTGCGGTCCTAAAGGAAGCGGGAAACGACTAGTTGCTTCGGTATTCGCTCGTGCGCTAAATTGCAGAGGCCAAGAGAGAGACAAGCCCTGCGGGAGCTGCATCTCATGTAGGAAATTTGATTCAGGCAATCATCCGAATATTGAAGTAATAAAGCCTACGGGGGCATCTATAAAAATTAAACAAATCCGAGAAGTGATCACCAAGGTATCAAAAAAACCCTTTGAAAGTGGGTATAAGGTCATTGTCATGGAAGAAGCGGATAAAATGACCCAGGATGCGCAAGACGCTTTTTTGAAGACCTTGGAGGAACCCCCTGCCAATACAATATTCATTATGCTTGTTCAGAACCATAATTCCCTGCTTCCCACCGTTTTATCAAGATGCCAGGTTTTTTATTTGAGAAAGTTGTCAACACAGCAAATAGAAAATCATCTTAAGGAGCATTATAATTATGATAAAGAGCAGATAAGCTTTGCAGCGGCAGCGGCTAATGGTATAATAGGAAGAGCGGTGGAAATCCTCAGCAACAATGAGCTGCAGGTGGAACGGCAACTTTATGTAAGTTTTATTACAAAGATTTCAAGTGCCAGCTATACTGAACTGTCTGCTATGGCAGGAGATTTCGCAGGTAGCAGAGAAGCAGCAGAAAGATTATTAGATTTTATGTTAAGTTGGTATAGAGATATATTAATAAGTAAGCAGGACTGTGAAAAACAGGTTTTGGTGAATTCGGACAATGCCGATATTATTGTGCGCCAAGGGGAAAAGCTGGATGAAAGCAAGCTTCACCGCATAATTGATGCGATAAAGCGAACAATAAGCTATATAAACCATAATGTTGGCACCAAAAACAGTATTGACAGCATGCTATTGAATATTATGGAGGTATACAATGGTTAAGACCGTAGGAGTTCGATTTAAAAAAGCAGGCAAGATCTATTATTTTGATCCCGATGAATTAGAGATAAATGCTGAAGATAATGTCATTGTTGAAACAATCAGGGGCATTGAGTTTGGCGAAGTAGTACTGGGAGTCCGAGAAGTGCCGGAGGAGCAGATTGTTGCGCCTCTTAAGAAGGTGCTTAGGGTTGCTACAGAAGAGGACAAAAAGATATATTGGGATAACAAGAACAAAGAAAAGGATGCCTTGGCAATTTGTCTGCAAAAGATACAGCAGCACAATTTGAATATGAAGCTGATTGATGTAGAATACACCTTTGATAACAATAAGATTATATTCTATTTTACTGCGGACGGAAGAGTCGATTTCAGAGAGCTTGTAAAGGATTTGGCTTCAGTATTCAAAACAAGAATAGAGTTAAGACAAATTGGAGTCAGGGATGAATCTAAAATGATTGGCGGCGTGGGGCCATGCGGCAGAGCATTGTGCTGTTCCAGCTTCTTAGGCGACTTTGCTCCGGTATCCATTAAAATGGCGAAGGAACAAAGCCTGTCTCTAAATCCAGCAAAAATATCAGGAATATGCGGCAGACTGATGTGCTGTCTGAAATATGAGCAAGAGGCTTACGAGTATGCCAGACGCATAGTACCAAGGGTTGGATCTATAGTAGATACGCCTGAGGGCAAAGGAGAAGTGGTAGGCAACAACATCCTTAAAGAGCAGGTCAAAGTCATGCTGGAAATACAGGAAAACAACATGAGAGTCGTAAAGGATTATTCCATTAAGGATGTTGTGGTAATCAAGCAGGGTAGAGGCGATGTTGACAACCCGATTATTGACGAGGATGTCAAGCTAGAAGATCTGAAAATGCTTGAGAAAGATTGATAAAATTAGGGAATAAGGGACAAATTTATTAGAATATGCATAAATTGTGTTTCCTTTATTGATAATTAATGTTAAAATGTAGATAGATTCAGTTAGGAGGTGTACTTATGTCATACAAAATATTAGATTCATGCATTAGCTGCGGAGCATGCGAGCCAGAGTGCCCAGTTAGCTGCATTAGCCAAGGCGATAACTTATATGTTATCGATGAGGAAGTATGTATAGAGTGTGGAGCGTGCGCTAACGTATGTCCAGTTGATGCTCCTGTACAAGGCTAATTAAAACGAAAAAAGACCTGTAGGGTCTTTTTTTTTAATATATTTGAACTGTTACAACCGAAGAGGTGTTATTATGGAAGAACTGATTAAAGCGGATGAGTGTATAGATGATTTGCAGAATGGATATATGCTGATTCAGAAGAATGATGCATTTAAATTCGGCGTAGATGCCGTGCTGCTTGCTGATTTTGCTGAACCAAAGAGAACGGATCATGTGCTTGAAATGGGAACCGGTACAGGCATTATACCGATTTTACTTTATGCAAGGAAACAGCCAGCTTCAATTACTGCATTGGAAATACAAGCGGACATGGCCGATATGGCACAGCGCAGCATCAAATATAATAAACTTGAAGATAAGATAAACGTCTTAAATATGGATTTGAAGGCTGCTGCCGAAAAACTAGGCAAGGCTAGATATGACTGTGTGGTTACAAACCCTCCCTATGTAAAGAAGGAAGCGGGGATCAATAATCCTACAGAGACCAAGGCAATTGCAAGATTTGAAATTGCTTGCACCTTGCAGGATGTGGTCGGCTGTGCCAAAGATCTGCTCCGATCTGGGGGAAAACTGTACATGGTGCATAGAGCAGACCGTTTGGTGGATATTATATTTGAGATGAGAAATCAGGGTGTAGAGCCCAAAAGAATTAGATTTGTACACTCCAGCATCGGTAAAAGACCTCACTTGGTTCTGATAGAAGGCTCAAGAGGGGGCAGACCGGAGTTGAAGTTTATGGATCCATTATACATATACGATGATAAGGGAGAATATACGGGAGAAATTCACCGTATATACGGGAGGACAAAGTGATGGCGGGCATTTTATACTTGTGCGCAACCCCTATCGGCAATCTGGAGGACATCACCCTGCGTTGCATTAGGATACTTAAAGAAGTTGATCTTATTGCAGCAGAAGATACCAGACAAACGGTAAAGCTTCTTAATCATTTTGAGATCAAGAAGCCAATGATCAGCTATCATGAGCATAATAAGAAGGAAAAGGGCAGAGAGCTTATCAATATGCTGCTGGAGGGCAGGAATATCGCACTGGTATCTGATGCAGGCATGCCTGCAATTTCAGACCCCGGTGAGGATTTGGTCCGATTATGCATAGAGCATCACATTAGTGTCACACCCATACCTGGAGCTTCTGCATCCCTAACTGCTTTGATTGTGTCGGGCTTATCTACCAGAAGCTTTTGCTTTGAAGGTTTTTTGCCCTCAAATAAAAAAGAGAAAAAAGAAAAGCTTCAGCAGCTTGCTGAAGAAACAAGAACGATTATACTATATGAATCACCGCATCGGATAAAAGATACATTATCGGATCTACAACAGTATCTAGGTGATCGAAGAATATCTGTTTCCAGGGAACTGACAAAGAAGTTTGAGGAAACGTTGCATGGAAGCATCAGTGAGATTCATGCAACGTTTCAGCAGCGAGATATAAAAGGTGAGTTCGTAGTTGTAATTGAGGGTATGAACTTAAAAGATTTGATTGATAAAGAGTCCAAAAAGTGGGATAATATAACCATCGAGCAACATATTTTAATGTATGTGGAACAGGGTATGGACAAAAAAGAGGCTATTAAAAAGGTTGCTGAGGATAGAAAGCTTCCCAAAAAGGAAGTCTATATAGTAGGATGCAATCTTTAACCATAGAACCTGTTAATTTAGGTTTGAAAGGAGGACTAGAAATGGCAATTACAAAGGACATGACAATCGCTCAGATTCTAAGAGCTTTTCCACAAACAGCTGATGTATTCAGAAGTTATGGAATGCACTGCCTAAGCTGCCCAGGTGCTACAGGTGAATCACTTGAACAAGCTGCTATGGTTCATGGTTTTGACGCGGATAAGCTTTTGGAAGACTTATTAAAAGTTGCGCAGTAATATAATAAGAAATAAAGGTTAGGATTTCTCCTAACCTTTTGTTTTACTTCTTCAATTCACTCATGCAAGCTGGGCAAATGTTTTTTCCCTTGTAAACTGTGATATCCTTTGCATTTCCACAGAAAATACAAGCTGGCTCGTACTTCTTAAGGATTATATGCTCGCCATCAACATAGATTTCTAAGGAGTCCTTCTCTTCAATGTGAAGTGTTCTTCTTAGTTCTATAGGAATAACAACTCTTCCTAACTCGTCTACTTTTCTAACAATACCTGTTGATTTCAATTTCTTACCCCTTTCCATAAAACAACAATATTCGACAAATATCTACAACTCAATATTAACAGAACTACCAATAAAAGTCAACCCAATAAAGAAAGATTTAACAAATAAATTTAATCTAATAAATTATATTTATGCAATCAATGCATAAATATAAGACAAATACACGTATTTAATGAATTTTCAGAACAATTTAAATGTTTATATGCAGGATTTTCTAGAATTATCCATTATTAATTTAAGCTATAAATGGTAATTTGCATGAATGGGTTTGTCGAATGAATTATATAGATTTGTCGAATTGTCGAATGAATAAGATTATATGATTGCTAATAAATCATGTATAATTGAATATGCTAATAAATGCTGGAAAAGCAACGATAAACCATGCATTATAAGGAGAATTAATATGAAGATAGTTGTACTTGATGGATATACACTAACCCCCGGGGATTTGACCTGGGAGGGATTAGCTGCATTGGGTGATTTGACAATATATGATAGGACTCCTGAAGATAAAGTTGTTGAGAGAATCGGTGATGCAGAAATCATATTTATAAACAAGATTAAAATCACCAAAGAGATATTGGAAAAAACCAAGGTTAAATACATAGGGGTACTGGCGACCGGCTACAATGTAGTAGATATTGATGCTGCGAGAGACCTGGGTGTGCTGGTTAGCAACATACCTACATATGGTACAGCATCCGTAGCGCAGATGGTATTTGCTCTTCTACTTGAAATATGCCATCATGTAGGTGCCCATGATGCGGCGGTGAAGAATGGAGAATGGCAAACCAAAACAGATTTTTGCTTCTGGAACTATCCGCTTATTGAGCTAGCGGGTAAAAGCATGGGGATCATAGGTTACGGCAGAATAGGTCAAGCTACAGGGCAATTGGCGCAAGCCTTTGGGATGAAGATTCTTGCATATAACCGCAATCCGGATCCGTCATTGGAAAACGACCACTTGAGATTTGTAGAATTGGATGAGCTTTATGCTAAGTCAGATGTTATAAGCCTGCACTGTCCTTTGTCTGACAGCACAAAGGGAATCATTAATAAAAACAGCATAGGGAAGATGAAAGACGGTGTCATCCTTATTAACACTTCCAGAGGTCCGCTGATAGTGGAGGAGGATTTGGCAGAAGCTTTAAATAATGGCAAGGTGTATGCCGCGGGAGTAGATGTGGTATCAGTAGAGCCAATTAAAGCGGATAATCCGCTGTTGAATGCAAAGAACATATTCATTACACCACATATTGCCTGGGCGCCAATAGAATCAAGGGAAAGATTGATGAGTATAGCAGTAGAGAATCTGACTTCCTTTTTGAGGGGAAATCCGCAAAATATAGTAAATAGATAGCAAAAAACAGCTAGTTAAATATAATAAATATTAAACTGTGTAAAGGAAAAGTATATGGAAAAGTTTAAGCAGTACTACTTTTGGGAAAATCTTTTAAAGAATAATGAAGAGGTTTGGAAAAACTCCTTTAGAAATATGCCCCTAAGCCGCAATTCTAAATTTATAAATACCGTGGTTGTGGATTGCAATAATGGCGTTATCGAGGATAATTGGGTTTATTATCCCAATGAAGAAGCTCTCCTAGGTTTCATACACCATGTTTTCCTGCCAACTGCATTTGCTTTGATTCTATTCCGTGAGTCAGACGAGTTTATCACACCAATGGCTACGGTAAAAGAATTGTTGGATTCAATAGAGGAAATGGAGGAAGGGGAAAATAGAGAGTCGATCCATGTTATGAGGCTGCAAGACGATGAACTGGAAGCCCTATGGAATATGGATAGAGGAGATGTATGGGATGGACTTCAAAAGTTTTCCCAGAAATTTAACGAAACCTGGGGAAAAAACCTGGATGTGTTTTTCTACTTCAATATTTTTGAGACACCTGTGGAAATAGGAAAATATCTCATAGCCGAATATGAAAAGGATCAAATGCTTGATTATTTTGAAGACGAGAGTGGATTAACAAAGGAAGCGTGGATGAGTCTGTGCAATAGTGTTTATGAAAATGATATTGCCAGAATAAAATTCATGGATATTCTAAACAACAGAACAAAAGATATTATTGAATAGCGCCCATACAACGGCGACTAGAAGTGGTTGATTATAAATCGGCCACTTTTTGTTTTGTCGCTATTTGCAAAGCAAATGTAGGAAGATGCTCGATGCGTTTTCGACTTTTATTTAAGGTTTTATATATAATTATGCACCATGTCTAGGAAACTCTCATAATATAATAGTGGATTGTATAATTTTAACTAATTTAAACTACTATCAATATTAATGGAGGGCTGAGTATGGCGAATAAAGGCAATATAAAAGAGGTTTTTCCAGGGGGCAATACTTATAAGGGCTTTCATTCCTTCTATGATTACATTATACCCAACGAAGAAGCAAATAGGATTTTCTGCATCAAAGGCGGCCCTGGTGTAGGCAAGAGTTCCTTTATGAAGGCGATAGCGAAGGAATTTGTTGAGCAAGGTTATGACGTAGAATTGCATCACTGCTCATCTGATAATAATTCACTAGATGGCGTAGTTATCAAACAAGCTAAAGTTGCGCTTTTGGATGGAACAGCACCTCACGTGGTGGATCCCAAAAACCCTGGTGCAGTGGATGAGATACTTAACTTCGGTGACTTCTGGAATGAAGAGGGCTTTAAGGTTGAAAGAGATACAATATTAAATTTAAACAAAGAGATTAAAGGTCTATTCAACAGCTCCTATCACTATCTGATGGGTGCAAAGGAGCTGCAGGATGATATAGAGATTGCAGCTGAAGAAGCAGTTGATAAGAATAAGTTCAATAAAATACTGCTGAATCTAAAAGCTGAACTTACAGACAATCTAGAGGCTGCAGGCAAGACAGGCAAGGAAAGACATTTGTTTGACAGTGCTATTACTCCGGATGGTTTGTGGGATTATATCGAAACCCTCATTAAAGACGACGATAAGTGCTATTTCTTTGAAGGCTTGCATACAAAGGGTATCAACGAAATATTAAATACACTGGCTAAGGAGTTTTTACTCAAGGGCTATGATGTAGAGTTATATCATCAGCCATTAAACCCTGATAGAATTCAGACTGTATTGGTAGAAAAGCTGGGTCTTGCATTTACAGTGAACCGCAAGATGAAGAATAAGGCTTACAGAATCGTTGATCTGGATGAAGTCATAGTTGCTGAGAAGCTGGAAGGCAAGAAGGATTTAATCAGCAAGGATTTAGAAATGAAGAATCTATTGCTGGAAGAGGCTTATAAGAGGGTATATATTGCTAAGAAGAAACATGACGATATGGAAAAGAGCTATATTCCGCAGATGGATTTTGCAGCAGTTACAGAGTTCAGAAAAGAAATTATAGCTAGAATTAAGAAATATCTATAGTTAATCAAAGGTCCCCTTGAGCGCATGAGTAGTAGCTTGAGGGGGCTTTGTATTTTCTGGGGAGTTATTTTAGGGACAAGGAACCTGTCCCCTTGTCCCTAACGCACCTGAATTCAGGTGCGTTTTTTTCTGTAATAAAATAGTAACCCAATGAATAATTATAGTACAAGCTTATAAAACATCGCACAGGAGGGATAGCATGGCAATCATTGATTTAATTATTAAAACGGATATGAATTCTCAGATTGTTGAGGTGCGATGCTTGGACAAAGACAGCGGCTTTAACAGCACTGAACTGGGACAACTTATTGGTCAAAGGGCTGAATATATATTGAACATCAAACCGAATGCGGAGGGTGGAATTATTGAAATCCAGGGACAGTTTCTAAAGTTTCAGAGGGTCGCCGATGAGAATGGGGATACTTTATATCTTAGCCGTGATGCCGTTTTGATGGAATTTTTGGAGCAAACAACCAGATATTATGCCGAAGGAGTTCAAATATATGATAGGAATGGCTGCTTCCTTCATGCCAATCCTGCCAGCGAGGAATTGGAGCGTTATAGTATAGACGAGTTTAGAGGCAAACATCTGCTGGACCTGTACGAGCTGAAAGAAGAGAAAAGCACAGTGCTTACAGTATTAAGAACACAGAGGCCGGTAATAAACAGATGCGATCGTTTCAAAATGGCTACGGGAAAAACTTTAACTACTATCAACACAGGTTATCCTTTGACAATAGACGGAAATGTCTATGGGGCTGTTGTCTTTGAGAGTGACTTGGCTGTATTGAAGCAGATTATGAAACGGTCTATGAACCTAGAGGCTTATGTGGAAGGCCAGCAGCCTGCGCATAAGGAGCCATTATACAACTTTGAAGATATTATCCACCGATCAGATTGCATGAAGGACCTGATACACTTTGCAAAAAAGGTTTCGCTTACAGATTCCAGCATCGTTATATGCGGTCCGACGGGGGTTGGCAAAGAACTGATAGCTCAGAGCATTCACTCCTTCAGCCCCAGAGGGCATAAGCCCTTTATTGATGTAAATTGCAGTGCCATACCCAGCAACCTTTTTGAAAGCATGTTTTTTGGTACGGAAAAGGGTGCTTTTACAGGCAGTATGGAGAAGCAAGGCTTCTTCGAAATGGCAAATGGAGGCACTCTGTTTCTTGATGAGATAAATTCCATCAGTCCGGAAATGCAGGCGAAGCTGCTGAGGGTGTTGCAGGAAAGACGCTTTCAAAGGATTGGGGCCAATAACTATCTGCAGTGCAACGTCAGGATCATTGCCGCTACCAATGAAGATCTGGAGGTATTGATACAGCAGCAAAAGATTAGGAAGGACTTCTACTATAGAATATCAACCATTAAGATCGATGTACCCCCTTTATATGAGCGGAAGTCGGATATTCCTATACTTGTGCAGCATTTTATTGATCGGTTATGTAAGCAGTACAACAGGCAGAAACTTGTTGTTCCGGAATATATTATGGATATACTGCTCCAGTTTGAATGGCCCGGTAATATAAGAGAGCTGGAGCACGTAATCGAATATGCTTTCAACCATGCGGCGGAGGACGTAGAGGCGCTGGAGTGCCGTGATTTACCTGATTATTTAATGTCTTATAAAGGCGCTAGGCATAGGTTGACAGACTCATCTCAGTTCAATGGAGAGGACTCTTTTGGGTCAAGGTTAATGCTGGAGGAGAAAACCATAATCTGTGAGACATTGTCAAAGCATAAGGGGAATATTTCTCAGAGCGCAAAAACCTTAGGAATGAGCAGGCAAAATCTGCAGTATAGGATAAGAAAATTAGGCTTGAACCAGTAAGTGCAAAATATATTTGCAGGGTGCTAAATATTTTAGCACCCTGTACTCTTGTAAATCCGCAATACCCAACAAGTATCAATAATGCCTGCAAAATGTTTTTGCAGTAATGTATCTGATCTAATATTCAACTCCTGTCAAAGGCTTGTATTTCAACCATCGGATAATCTTATACAATGGGTTATTATGGCATTGATTTTGCTTAATATGAGCTTGAGTCTGATGTTACAAAAGGAAACGTCTGAAAATGGGAGGTGAATTATTGGAGCGCTAATCATTTCATTGAAGTATATACAAAAAAGGAGGAAATGAAATGTCACAGAAAAAGGTAGTCAATAGCAAGATTCAAGACAACGGAATAAAAAAGGGTGTATTTTGGCCTTCATTTATTGTAGTTGGCGGAGCAGCATTATTAGGCATATTCAACAACAAGTTATTGGTAGAAATCGCTTCAAAATTCTTTGATTGGTCCTTAAGCTCATTTGGTTGGTTATATCAAATCGTTTCTATCGCGGCATTAATTCTTATTGGTATTTTGACTTTTTCGAAGTTTGGTAAAATCCGTTTCGGCGGTGCAGATGCAAAACCTAAATATCCTTTCATGACATGGTTTGCCATGGCGTTGACAGGTGGAATTGCAACCGGCGTTATTACATGGGGTGTAAATGAGCCTTTGGTCTATTTTGCAAACCTATATGGAGAGATGGAGAAGACAGGAGTGGCACCAGGATCACCCATGGCAGCCATTTATGCCTTAGGACGCTGCTTCTACAACTGGACCTTTATTCCATATGCAATGTATGCACTGTGTGGTCTTGTTATCGCTTATATGTACTTTAACAGGAAAAAAGAGCTTTCTGTATCCGCATCATTAATTCCGCTGTTTGGAGAGAAAGTTACAAAAGGCATCTGGCTAAGCATCATTGATACATTGTCATTATTGGCGATAGCACTTGGTTTAGCTGCTTCTTTAGGCGCAGGTCTTGCTTTGTTATGTTCAGGGCTGGATTTCTCCTATGGAATCAAACAAGGGCCAATGATTATCATAATATTGGGTTTAGTTATTACAGCAACATATACAATTGCTTCTGTACTAGGTATTGATAAAGGCATTAAGTGGCTGGCAGACTTCAATGCAAAGATTTTCTATATCCTATTGGCACTGCTTCTGGTTGTCGGTCCTACCTTATACATACTCAGAACCACAACCTCTGGTTTGGCATATTGGTTCCAAAACTTTTGGATATGGGGTCTTGATCCGGCAGATATAGGGGGAGACGCTCTTGTTAAGTGGTGGACCTTGTATGACTGGGCAATCTGGATTGCATACGCTCCTTTGATGGGTATATTCTTGGCAATGATTTCTTACGGTAGAACAATCAGAGAATTCTTGATTATCAACTGGATAATGCCTTCGGTATTCGGCGTAGTTTGGTTTGGTGTATGGGGTTCAACAGCACTTCATTGGCAGTCCACAGGCGTATTGGACTTGGTGGCAACAATGAAAACCAATGGCGCTGTAGCAGGCTTGTGGCCTTTCCTTGCAAATCTGCCTTTGGGGGTAATCATAATCCCTATTGTAATGATTACATTGATCATTTCCTTCTCCACAGCAGCAGATGCTATGACAACTACAATTTCAGTTATGTGTACCAAGAACCTAAAGCATGATGAAGAGCCTAAGAATTGGATGAAGCTTCTTTGGGGCCTATCCATAGGTGCAATTTCCTTCTTCATGGTTGCTTATGCCGGCGGACAGCAAGGTGTAGATGGAATCAAGTTCTTATCAGCTGCAGGCGGGGCTATGGTTTTGTTCATATTTATCCTTCAACTGGCATCTTGCATCAAGATGTTCTTTATAGATAAGGTAGAGGAATAGCATTACAACATTGGAAAGGAGCGGGGAGTAAAACCCCGCTCTCCTTAAAGGAGGCTGTATTTTGAAGGCAAGATATATAAATAAGGTTATTCTGGACGGGAAAATAGGTATAGAAGAGCTGGTAGCCATAGCACGATATGGTGCCAAGGTAGAGTTCTCAGAAGCATATATGGCGAGGGTCAATAAATCGCGTGGACTAGTTGAGAGATGGATAGAAGAGGGCCGTGTGATGTATGGCATCACAACCGGCTTTGGGGCTTTATGCACACAGGTAATCACAGCGGATGAAACGGCTCAATTACAGAGAAATATAGTGCTGTCTCATAGTACATCTGTAGGGGAACCAATGACTGTAGAAGAGGTCCGGGCGACTATGCTGATGGTTCTCCAAAACGTTGGACAGGGCTATTGCGGTGCACGCCTCGAAACTATGGAAATGTACAGACAGTTTCTAAATGCAGGTATTACACCTTTTGCACCAAAGGAAGGCTCAGTGGGGTATCTGTCCCCTGAAGCACACATGGCGCTTGTTCTGATTGGGGAAGGCAAGGCATATTATGAAGGTCAGCTGCTGCCTGCCAAGGAAGCTCTGCAAAAAGCCGGTTTGGAGCCCACAGTGCTTTCGTCCAAGGAAGGCCTGGTTTTGGTTTCGGGCACTACAAGTGTAACTGCCTTGGGCGCTTTGGCATTGTATGATATGTTGAACGCTTCTGTCTCGGCAGATATTATTGGCGCAATGACGTTGGAGGTATTAAAAGGGACGACAAAGGCTTTTGATGATCGATTGATGAGTGTACGTCCCCACGAGGACCAGAGACAGACTGCGTCAAATGTAAGATGCATTCTTGAGGATTCTGAAATGGCGAAGCACTATAAAAGCTACAGACTGCAAGATGCCTTATCTATAAGATGTATACCACAGCTCCATGGAGCAGCCAAAAAGACCCTAAAGGATGCATTAAAAACAATAGAGATCGAAATAAATTCCTGCTGCGACAATCCTATTATCTGGCATGAAGGAGATGACGGTGAAGCAATGTCTGGCTGCAATGCAGATTCATCCTATGTCGGGTTGGAGATGGACTCTGCATGTATAGCTGCCACAATGATTGCTAAAATGTCAGAGCGAAGAAACAATAGGCTTGTAGATGGGAGCTTATCTGAATATCCCTGGTTTTTAATCAAAAAGCCCGGGTTGAACTCTGGCTTGATGATACCTCAATACACGCAAGCGGGTTTGTTGAATGATATGAAAATATTGTCCCACCCTGCCACTGTTGATGGGATACCAACCTGCGGGAACCAAGAGGACTATGTAGCCATGGGCTATAACGCCTCCAAAAAAGCAAGACAGATCGCAGAAAAGCTCGAGTATATATTGGCCATAGAGCTTTTATCCGTATATCAAGCGCATCAATTCGTAGAGCAAGAATTACTGCCGGGAAGTGCAACGAAGGCAGTATTGGATGAGATTAGGCGCACAGTGCCCATCATGGAGGAGGACTTGTACCTATACCCGCATATCAATACGTTAAGGGAATTGCTGCACTCAGGAAGTCTTATTGTTTTAGTGGAGGAAAAAATCGGAAGGCTGGTGTAAAGATGAACGCAAGAATCGATGTGGTTAGAATTTTTCTGTCACCTCCCTCAACCATGTTTGAACGAGTTACATTGTTTCTATTGCTGCTGATTACCTTTGTATTGTTTTTCGGACCTCTCAGGTTTTCCAGCATAACACCAATGGAGGCTGCATTAACAGCTGCTTTGCCTGCTTTGTCAATCTCTTGGGGTTGGATTGTATTTCTAAGATCCATATTTAGAAAAAAAGAATTCTCAAAGAGTTAAGTGCTGTAAAACTAGAGATTACGCGGATATATGAGGTGAACATAATGCTTTTGGAATTTACCGTTAATGGAATAGAAAGAAGGTTGGAGGTTGATCCGGCCCTTAGATTGATAGATATATTAAGGGATAAGCTTAAGCTGACAGGTACCAAGGAGGGCTGTGGAGAGGGTGAATGCGGCGCTTGCACAGTTGTTCTCGACGGACAGGCGGTCAACTCATGTCTCATGTTTGCCATGCAGGTACGTGGGAAAAGTGTAATTACCATAGAAGGATTAGCGGGAGACAGGGAACTGGACGGACTTCAAAAGAGCTTTATTAATCAAGGGGCTGTTCAATGCGGATACTGCACTCCGGGAATGTTGATGTCCTGCAAGGCGCTGCTAATGAGCAACCCCAATCCTACAAATGAGGAAATAAAACTCGCAATTGCAGGGAATCTATGCAGATGTACAGGCTACAACAAAATAATCAAAGCTGTTCGTGAAGCTGTTGAGATGGGTGGTATGGGGAATGAGTAGCATTATATTCAAGACACCTGATACTTTGGAGGATTTGGTACTCTGTTTGGGCAAAGCAGATCAGGAAACTTATATTCTAGGAGGCGGAACGGACTTCATCATCAAAATGAAGAAGAACAAAATAGACCGGGGTACGATTATTGATATGACCGGAATCAAAGCCCTGGAAGAGATAAGTGTTCAGGAAGAACATCTTATTATCGGGGCTAATGTTACTTATTCAACACTGGAACGAAGTCAAATCATAAAGGAAGAAGCATTATGCTTATCCAAAATGGCAAGAACAGTGGGCGCAAAACAGATTCAGAATATGGCAAGACTGCCGGGCAATATAGCCAATGCCTCAAAGGCAGGGGATTCCATACCGGTCCTAATTGCTTTGGATGCAAGTGTTAGAACGATTAATGGCAATGGAAAAGTCAAATTGACCAAGGTGGAGGACTTCATCGTAGAAATGGGAAGAACTCAGCTAAAGCCGGATGAGGCGATCATCCAAATTGTGATACCCAGGCTGTCGGGTACAACTAGAACAGGTTTTGGCAAAATCGGCCATGGAGGGAGAAATGAACTGACTATCGCCAATGCGAGTTTGACTATGGTGATTGACTATAATTCGGAAGCGAACATCATAGAGAAGGCGAGCTTGGTAGTTGGATCAGTGGCACCAAAGGCCTTTCATGCAATAGAGGCAGAATCCTATCTGCGGCGCAAAACACCGAGATCTGAAGTAAGAGAGCAGCTGGCGGAGCTATTGAAAAAACAGGTGGGGATAGAACTGGGGAATAGAAATTCATCCATCCATAAGGTGCATGATATTGAGGGATTGGCCTATGATGTGTTTGACCAAGTCTTTTCGGATGTGGTATAGGGGGTGAGATATTGGATCAGGATTTGAAATATATCGGGAAATCTATACCGATTCACGATGTACTGGAAAAGGTTACAGGCAGAATCAGGTATGTTGGAGATATGGAGCTCAATGGGATGCTTTATGCAAAGCTGGTACTAAGTCCAATAGCTCATGGCTTGATTGAAAAAATAGATATAACCAAGGCAGTAGCATATACAGGCGTAGTCGGGGTTTTTACCTATCAGAACTCCCCAGGAAATTTATATAATGTGCATAAGTGGATGGAAGGGATCGAGGTATTGCGGGATGAGCGGCTTTTTACCGATCATGTGCGACACCACGGGGACAGGATCGCCGCAGTTGTAGCAGAAACTGAGGAAGCAGCCGAAAAGGCAGCGAGCTTAATAGAAATTACATATAAGGAGCTCCCTGTCATCATGGATCCAGCGGCAGCTTTAGAGAAAGGCTCCTATCCCATACATGAGCATGGGAATCACGTATACACGAAGGAAATCAAATGCGGACACCCTATGGAGAAAATGGGGGAGGCCTTTGCAGTTATAGAGGACCAAGTGGAAACACCCAAAATATATCATGCAGCCATGGAGACCCACGCCTGCATTGCTGATATTGATTCAGCAGGGTGCATAACTGTATATACTCCCTGTCAGGTGATTTTTCAGGTACAGCTGATTATAGCAGAAGCCTTAAGATTGCCTTTACATAAGATCCGAGTAATAAAGACTGCCATTGGAGGCTCCTTCGGCGGGAAGGGTCAGCCAATCTTAGAACCAATTGCGGCCTTTTTGTGTAAAGAATTAAAAAGGCCTGTGAAGCTGGTATTGGACCGCACTGAGGACATCATTGCCACCAGAACACGTACGAAGACCATTGGCAGAGTCAAGACTGCTGTTGACAAAGAAGGCAATTTGTTAGCAAGAGATATTCATATGCTGGTGGACAGCGGCGCATATATGACAAATGGTGAGGCTCTCGCTATGGCCATGGGTAAAAAGGCCTTTAAGCTTTATCGCATAAACAATCAGTGCTATAAAGCGGATGTAGTTTATACCAATACACCTATCGGCGGGGCATGCAGGGGTTATGGTTCCCCGCAGATCCATGCCTTGACGGAAATCAATATGGATCATGTTGCAAGTGCGTTGAAAATAGACCCTGTGGAGCTTAGATTGAAGAACCTGGTACATCCCTATGACAAGGATCCAACCGGGGGACCGGACTTGGGAAATGCCAGGATTATAGATTGCGTTCTAAGAGGCAGAGAATTGTTTAATTGGGACGAAAAGTTCAGCAGTGAAAAGCAAGCGGGTAGATATAAAAAAGGTGTAGGCATGGCCTGTGCGGCACATGGGAACGGATACTATGGTGCTTACCCTGACTTTATAACGATTGCTATGAGGCTGAATGAAGATGGCGTAGCAGTAGTGAAGGGTGCATTTCATGACTTGGGCTGCGGTACTAATACCGTTATGATGCAGATAGCAGCAGAAGTGTTAGATATTGGGATTTCCAAGGTTTATATACCTGAAACGGATACATTAGCGAGCCCCTTTGACAGTGCCGGTACGCAAGCCAGCAGGGTGACCTTTGTCTGTGGCGGTGCAGTTAAGAAGGCAGCCGAAATGCTGAAGGAGAAGCTTGTTGCGTTGAGTGCAAAGCTATTACAGTGTGAGCCGTCAGAAGTAATTCTTAAGAATGGAGCTGTATGGAATAGCAGACTACCGGAGGACAAAAGAAGCTGCGGGGAAATGGTAACTGCCATACAAAGAAGGCTTTCAGAGGAGATAAGCATTACCCACACATATCAATCTCCGGGCAATCCAACCAGTTATGGAGCACATTTTGCAGAGGTTGAGGTGGACTCCATCACTGGCAGGGTCAAAATATTGGATTATCTGGCCGTACATGATATTGGGAAAGTGATCAATATGGGTTTTGTAGAAGGACAGATACAAGGAGCAGTTCAAATGGGCATCGGAATGGCTTTGTCTGAAGAATTGACCTTTGACTCCAAGGGCAGGTGTACAAGTGCAAGATTCAGCCGATATCATGTCGTTAATGCACCGGATATGCCGGAAGTTAGGATCGAGCTCATCGAAAAAGGGGAAGACACAGGACCTTTTGGGGCCAAAAGCATAGGAGAGGTAGCCGTAGTTCCAGTGGCACCGGCTATCATCAATGCAATCAATCAAGCTTTGGGCATACAATTGACAGTTATGCCGGCACTGCCGGAGCGAATCGTAGAAGCCATAAAGAATCAAGGGAATAGGAGAGGCTGATATGGAAAATACAATCACTATAAATGGAAGAGACCTAACTATTGAAGAAGTCGCAAGGGTTGCAAGAGATAAAGTCACGATAGAGATTTGCCCGGAGGCGATGAAAAGGGTAGAGGCATCCAGACAGCTGGTTTTTGACTTGGCAGAGAGCAATGTGCCTATCTATGGATTTACTACCGGAGTAGGCTGGAACAAAGACAAGGCTGTATTTAAGGATTTCTTTCAGGAATATAATAGAAATCTGATTTTATCCCACTGTGTAGCAGCTGAGCCGGAAGCATCGGAGGAAGAAACCAGGGCTGTGATGCTTGTTAGGCTAAATGCTTTGTTGTTGGGGGCGACAGGTATACAGCCAGCTATCGTGACTATGTATAAGGAGCTGCTGAATCATGGAATTCACCCAGTGCTGCCGGAACGGGGCTCTGTGGGTGAAGCGGATATCTCCAACTGTTCCCATATCGGATTGGCAATGATAGGAGAAGGGGAAGTCTATTATAAGGGAGTCAAGGTTCCAGCTACTGACGCATTGAGAGCTGAAGGACTAGAGCCAATTGTACTGGGCCCAAAGGACGGACTTGCAATAGTAAGCTCCAATGCACTGGCAGCCGGTGAGGGCGCATTGGTACTGCAAGAGGTGAAGGAACTGCTTGAGGCAGCAGATGCGATATATGGATTATCTCTAGAAGGCTTGAACGGCAATTTATCACCCTTGGATCCCAAGACACATGAGGTAAGGCCTTTTCCTGGGCAGGCCTACAGTGCCAAAAAGGTGTTGGAGTATCTACAGGGCAGCTATCTGCATAGTCCCAATTGGAAAAGACCTGTGCAGGATCCACTAAGCTTCAGGGGCACAGTACATATACACGGTTCTGTCAGAGATGCATTGGCATATGTTGAGGAATATTTGAGAATCCATATGAACTCTTCTGACGATAACCCTTGTGTCATTGTGGAAGAGAGAAGAATGATCTCCTGCTCAAACTTTGAAGTGACCTCCTGGGTAATCGGTTTTGAGATGCTTGGATTGGCGCTTAGCCATATGTCCAAGGCAGCATGCCATAGAACCATCAAGCTTAGCTCGCCGGAGTTTACGAAGCTGCCGAGGTTCCTATCCCCTGCCGACAATGTAATTTGCTTTGGCACTATACAAAAAACCTTCACCTCCTTGGATACAGAGATCAGACATCTCAGCAACCCGGCAACAGCAGATTTCTTTTCAGTAGCAGGGGAGATAGAGGATCATGCCTCTAATGCACCTTTTGTTGTGCAGAAAACAAGAAAGATTGTAGACAATCTAAGATATATACTCGGCATTGAGTGGATGCATGCTGCTCAGGCCGTAGACTTGCGTACGGATATACATCTAGGCAAGGTTACTAAGGCGCTGCATGAATTGATACGAACAGAAATAGACTTCTATGAGAAGGACCGAAATCTTACAATCGACATCAAAAAAGCATACAATTTGATAAAATCAGGATTGCTGCTAAAAACAATCAGAGAAGCGGAAAAAATATAGCTTCTCGATTTACATATAGCCAAGAGGATTTGAGATTTAATACGCTCAAATCCTCTTTTAATTTTGCCATCGTTTATTATAGATAATTCGACTGCTGAAAGTTTCTAAAAGAATAAGATCCCTTTGGTTGAACATAGCAATCTTAGGGGACCTTATTTGTATAACAAAATTAAGTAAAGAGATAGCAAAAGCGGTATAATATTTACACCGAATCTTATGTACAAATGAATACACACTTTTACAAATGAAAAACAGGAGATTAAAATGGCTGATTACATATTGACCTATTCCAAAACGAAGTTTTATCCGCTGGAACCTATAAAAGCGGATATAAAGATTATTGATATTGCACACTCCCTATCCTTGTTAACCAGAGCAAATGGACATTTCGAGCATTTTTACTCGGTAGCCCAGCATTGCGTGAACTGCTATAAGGAGGCTAAGGCGAGAGGTTACTCTGAGAGAGTTCAGCTAGGGTGTTTGCTGCATGATGCAAGTGAGAGCTACATATCAGATTTGACCAGGCCTGTGAAGAAGAACCTATCCCAGTACTTTATTATTGAAGAAAAACTTCAAGGCACAATTTACGAATGGTTTGGAATCGGCGATTTAACACAGGAAGAGCAGGAACAAGTCAAGGATGTGGATGATGCGATGCTTTATTATGAATTCAAAAAGCTCATGGATGTCTGTATTTGGGATGCAGTACCAAAGATATCAATGGAGCATGATTTCTCCTTAAGAGATTTCGCCAGTGTCCAGCGAGAATTCTTAGCTGCTTTTAATAAACTAACTGGTGGAGTAAAAAGCTATCGCTGTGTCGGAATTGATGCCTGCAGAGGCAAATGGGTGGCAGCATGCATAACAGAAGAGGGATTTGAAGTAAAGAAATTTGATAACATCAATGATATATGTATACATTATAATGATGCGGACACTATTCTTATTGACATTCCCATAGGATTGGTTGAAGACAGCAATGAAGTAAGACCGGATGCTTTTGTGAAAAAAGCCTTGGGCAAAAAAGGCTCCAGCATATTTCAAGTACCATGCAGGCAAGCTGTATATCAAGAAAGCAAAGAGTCTGCGCGAGCGCAAAATATTGCGGTCTTGGGAAAAAGTTTGTCAGAACAGACTTTAGGTATAACCAAAGCAATAAGACAGGTGGATGAGTTTCTGCAAAACAACCCGCAATGGAAGAACAGGCTTCTAGAGAGCCATCCTGAGTTTTGCTTCTCTAAATTGAACAACAACGTTCCTGTATTTGAAAATAAGATAACGGAGGAAGGTCAGCGGAAACGGCTTGAAATTTTGAAAAAATATTATACTGATGCCAATAAGGTCATTGAGAAATTTTTGACTGATGTGCAATCGCGAAGGAAGATTGACGACGTAGTTGATGCATTATGTTTGGCTGTCATGGGTAAAATGATTTTAGAAAATGGTTTGTACACCATGCCCGTGAAACCAATGAAGGACACAACCGGTCTGTTGATGCAGATTGTATATGCAAAAGAATAAAAAGCATAAAAAAAGTCCTTTCGGACTTTGCTTGGCAAATGGTGACCCATAGGGGATTCGAACCCCTGTAACCGCCGTGAAAGGGCGGTGTCTTGACCGCTTGACCAATGGGCCATATTCAATTTTTTAAATGGTCGGGGTGACAGGACTTGAACCTGCGGCCCCATGGTCCCAAACCACGTGCGCTACCAATCTGCGCTACACCCCGACGGCTTTTTAATTATAGCTTATTTTTTGCATAATGCCAACAGGTATTTTAAGTAAAAAAAGTTTTCGTAATTTTTATAAAATTATATAAACAAAAGTCCCTGGATTGTGTAAGTTCAAATCCGGGGACTTTCCTTATTTAAAGGAGTGGCAGATATCTTTATTTTTTAAAACTTAAATTTGACAATGGTACTTTGCAAATCATTTGCAAGGATAGACAGTTCTTGTGCGGAGGCAGCGATTTCCTGCATAGCTGAAGTTTGTTCTTCTGTAGAAGCAGATATTTCCTCGGTGGAAGCAGCTGTTTCCTCTGATATGGCTGCGATGTTTTCAATGCTTTGAACTACTTCTATACTGCGTTTTGCAATCATTTGAGAGGATTCATTAGCCTCATTTATTTGTTCAACAACAGCCTGCATCTCTCCAACGATAGAGGTAAATGAAGCCCCTGATTGATTAACCGTTATTACTCCCTCTTCTACTTCCTCAATACCATTATTGATATAGTCTACTGAAAGATTGATTTGATTCTTTATACCGCTAATCAGCCCGGAAATCTGCATTGCAGACGCAGCAGACTGTTCAGCCAGCTTTCTGACTTCATCGGCAACTACTGCGAAGCCCTTGCCATGCTCGCCGGCTCTTGCAGCTTCGATGGCGGCATTTAAAGCAAGCAGATTGGTCTGATCGGAAATCGCCTTGATTACATCAACGATTTGTCCGATTTTTTCGGATTCATGACCCAAAACATTGATAGCATTGGCATTTTCTGTGATTACCTTTTTCACTTCATTTATTTTATTGATTGCTTGATTTGATTTTACTAGTCCATCGTTTGCAATCAGTAAAGTCTTTTCGCTTGAACTTGCAACGGTTTCCATCTTAGCTGCCACTTGTTCAATATTTCTTGAGATAGTGTTGATTGCAGCACTGGCTGATTCTGATTCTGCCGCCTGACTGTTAGAGCCTTGTGCCAGTTCATTGATAGTATTTGCAACCTCTTCTGTGGTCGAAGCCATTTCCTGAGAGGATGCAGATAGCTGCTGGCTGGAAGACGCCAATTGCTGAGCAGTACTGTCTACCTTTGTTATGATACTATGTAGATTTTTCAGCATAACAGAATAGGACTGCGCCAAGTCTCCGATTTCATCCTTTGATTTAAACTTCGGCAGCTCTTGCGTAAGATCGCCTTCTGCGACTTTTTGAGATACCTCTGTCAGTTTAATAACAGGCCTTGATATCATCAATGTCAAAAGAGTACCTATAGCTATGCTTCCCAACAATGCCAATATACTTATGGCTAACGTCCAATTCAGTTTTCCTTTCATAAAGCGCTCTGTATCTTTTACTATGCTTAAGTTGTCCTGCTCTACCCAAGCAATCCATTCACTGGTCAATTCTCTCATCTTATCAACCTTTGTCTTGGCTTCTGTAGTCAGAGCCATAGCAGAGTCATAATCACCATTTCGGTGTAATTCAATAATCTGTGTGCAGATTGCTACATACTCAGCATTGGTTTGAGCAACATCTTTTAAAAACTGTTTAGACTTTTCTGTCGTTAGTAGCCCGCTAACCTCGTTTTCTATAGTCGTCAGTTTCGTATCCAATTCATTAAACAACGCAGGATATTTTTCATCTTTATATAACAGATAACCTCTCACGGCTGATACCTGCTCAAGGTTAGCAGAGCGTATCTCCCAGACATATGTAGCCACCGGAATATTTTCGCTTATTAGCGCCTTATAGGCAGTGTTTGTATGAAGCATGCCGGATACACCAAAGTATGCCACCGCCGCCAGTAATAAAAGAATTAGAACAAAGCTGCTTATGATTTTTACTCCCAATCTGATTCTCATGAATTAACCCCCTCAAAATTTAAATTTTCCCTAGCTTACCTCACCAAGTCATACCTCATCAGACCTTTTACTTATATAGAACTATGATGGATATGAATTATCTTGTAATAACAATTATTATTATAAAGTGGGGCAATGAAAGTAAAATGAAAAATAATATGCAAAAAAACGAAATGAGCCCGCGCCAATTCACTATTGCGGACTCACTTATAAATACGGATCATTTTTTAATAATTGTTATTTATTATTTGGTTTGCGCTAAATTTTTTTCGTAGCTCAGCATAGAGGTTTGTAATATATTTGCTTGGAATATTGCCTGTTTCCTTCTTTAGCTTACTGGCGTACCTTTCAAACAGCTTAGTTAGAGAGGTCTTATCCTTCTGTGCTGCATAGGCCTGCATCAACAAAGCATTGGATTCTTCATCCAGCTCATCAAACCTAACTAGCTTCTTTGTGATATAAGCTGCCATACTATAATTCTCATTCTCCATGAGATATTTAATCAACTTTTTTGCAAATCGGCTGTAAAGCTGAAAGGTTCTTTCAGACTCCGGCAATCCCCAGATATAGGACTTGTCGCCAAATAGATATCCTTTATAAAGCTGCTCGGTTTCCAACGCGTAAGACAGATTTTTATCATTTATTTCGCCGATGTTACTGACTCTATTCTGAAAATCAGTAACATCAACATAAACATTCTTAAGGTCTAAGCTATAGGTCTCGGCATTGGATAGAAGCATATTTTTTAAGCCGTGGGGCTCAAGTGCCTTCTTAAGCTGATAGATGGTTGTGTTTAAATAGGTATTTGCATTTTTTGTAGGCATATCATTGAAAATTTCTTCTAATATAAAATGACGAGAAACTGATTTGCCGGGACTTTGCAAAAGGTAGAAAAACACTTCTCTGCTTTTTGTTGAAATCCATCTTATTTTTTCATCATTCTCGCCATGTACATCCAAGTTTCCTAAACAATATATGGAACAACAGTACTCCGGCTTTTTATACTTATATTGCTTCATATGGATCTTGGCGATGGTTCGTTCCAAACGCTCTTGTGTAATTGGTTTGACTATATAATCAAAGGCATCCACGTCAAAGGCCTCCAATGCATGTTCTTTAAAGGCGGTAATAAAGGCAACCTCGATGTCTATGTGGTAAGCGGATAACTTCCGTGCAAAATCCAGACCACTTTCGCCCTTTAGATTAATATCGACGAAAGCCAAGTCTGCCTTATTTTCCAACAAGAATGATAAAGCCTCTACAGTATTTTGGAATACCCCTACGATTTCTATAGATGGGATTTTGGAAAGAAGCTCCTTAAGAATCTTTAGGATTATCATTTCGTCATCAAGAAGGATTACTCTCACACTATCTCTCCTAACTGCTGTCATGAATCTTATTAATTAAATACGACAATTATCATCAATATCCTTCATAAAGTATTATGTATACAACAATACACAGCTGTTAACGAATGATGCTTAAAGAAGCAGTTATATAGTAATTAAGCTTGCGACACAATATGAAATAGAATCTGCAAAAAGCAGTATAAAAATAATTAACGTAGAGTTCAACTAGCAAATAGGATTGCAATAAATGGATACGGACAAGGTCTAAGGTTGTCATAATTACGGTGATAACAATAGGCCTTGTTTTTTTATAAATAAGTGCCAACTTTTTTTTACTGATGGAATTGCCACCAAAGCAAGCAATCATCAAATATTTCATAATGTCACTATTCAATGTTGTCTGAAAAATGCAACTTTTCGTTGAAATGCTAGCATTTTTCCATCTATAATGAATTTAAGGATTAATGAGAGTTTCTGCAGAAATGTCACCATTTACCTTTCAAAAAAATAATTGGAGGGGTCCATATGTCAAATATGAAATTGGAAACCAATACTAAAGGAAATGTAGGGGTCAATTCAGAAGCAGTTCAAAAGTTTGGAAGATTTTTAAGCGGCATGGTCATGCCCAACATTGGTGCGTTTATCGCATGGGGTCTTATAACAGCATTCTTTATACCAACAGGCTGGACACCAAATGAGAATCTTTCAAAATTGGTAGGACCAATGATTACATACATGCTGCCGCTGCTTATCGGTTATACAGGCGGTAAGATGGTAGCCGGAACAAGAGGCGGCGTAATGGGCGCAGTAGCTACAATGGGTGTTGTAGTAGGTGCAGATATACCAATGTTCCTAGGTGCCATGATCATGGGACCTTTGGGCGGTTTTGTAATAAAGAAGTTTGACCAAGCCATAGAAGGCAAGGTAAAAAGCGGCTTTGAAATGCTTGTAAACAACTTTGGAGCAGGTATATTGGGTATGCTGCTTGCATTGTTGGCATTAAAGGCAATCGGTCCTGTAGTGCTGGGATTGAACAGCGTATTGAAGGCCGGCGTTCAAGCAATCATCAATATGGGTTTGCTGCCACTGGCATCACTGTTCATAGAGCCAGGCAAGATATTATTCTTGAACAACGCTATAAACCATGGCGTATTGGGACCACTGGGCGTACAGCAGGTAACAGAAGCAGGCAAGTCCATATTCTTCCTGTTGGAAGCAAACCCAGGACCTGGACTTGGAATATTGTTGGCATACTGGATGTTTGCAAAAGGTATGATCAAGCAATCAGCACCAGGTTCAATCATCATCCACTTCCTAGGTGGTATCCATGAAATATACTTCCCATATGTACTGATGAACCCGGTATTGTTGCTGGCAGTAATCGCAGGGGGAGCCAGCGGCGTATTGACCTTCAGCATATTTGGAGCAGGACTTTATGCAACACCATCCCCAGGAAGCATCATCATGCTATTGGCTATGACAGCAAAGGGAGCGCACTTGGGTGTAATAGCAGGGGTGCTGGTATCAACAGTGGTATCCTTCCTGGTGGCATCCATCTTCGTTAAGAGAGCAAGCCTGAAGGAAACAGACGAGGATCTTGAGACTGCAAAGGAAAAGGTGAAAGAGCTTAAGGGAGCTGTAGTAAAGAAGAAAGTAAACAAGATCGTATTTGCATGTGATGCAGGCATGGGTTCCAGTGCAATGGGTGCAAGCATACTGAAGAACAAGCTGAAAAAGGCTGGTTTGGACATTACAGTAGTAAATGCGGCTATAGAA
>Ga0196972_1000320_pt1 | contig 29543 bp, 34 predicted proteins | sample S1v_2013CmetaG_FD_148618 | JGI IMG/M metagenome (GOLD analysis project Ga0196972, IMG submission 148618) | Soil microbial communities from Anza Borrego desert, Southern California, United States - S1+v_20-13C | ecosystem: Environmental > Terrestrial > Soil > Desert | place: USA: California...
ATCCCCGTATGTACCATCGATGTCGTTTGACGCAAGCGAACCAGGCTAAAATCCCGACCACACATGGCATGCAACGCAGCAAGATTTATAGGAAATCAGGTTCAGCAAACCAATGCCGGATCAATAAATATTTCCAGTCTTTTTCCGTCCCTTTTGCAATCGACAGGGGATGGTCGAAATTCGGTCTTGAAGCGTACTGCCAATCGCCAGGTACAGCCTGCCACGCACGAAGATAAAGGTCCGAAAAGTTATCCTGGCCAAGGCGCGGGAGGGCTCAGCCGACGGACGCTTCTAAAAGTTGCGCTAAGCGGTGCGGGCGCGTTCAGTGCTGCAGGTTGCGAGGATAATGACCTGGGTTGCGAGGAGGGTTGCGAGGAGGGTTTCGATGACGATTCTGATGGCAATACGCGCAGAGGGCGGAGAAGACGAGCACCGTGAAACGCGGGGGCTTTCTGCGAGTGTATCGCGGCTTCTGAAGTCGTGCGGTGCCGTGGGATAAGACGATCTTCGGCGCTCCGAAAATCAAAAGGCAAGCCGGGGAGAACGTTATTCAGGATGCGTTGGGGACAGCCCTGCCAATTTCCGATCCAATGAATCGCGGTGTTGCCCCATACAGAAACTACAGCGCATCCTTGTCCGCCCTTGGCAAGGTGCTGCACGAATGCAGCCTGATTTTGATGTATTGAGCACGCGACAGAGAACAGTAGGCTCCTTCCCCCTGCAAGAGGGAAGGAGCCGTTCGGCGCGCTGCGAAACGGACATCAGGATCAAGCCGCACCCTGCTGCATGCTGCACCTTGGATCCGGCGCAAGCGTGGACGCGAATACTTCGGTGACAGGAAGTTGGAGCAACTCTCGGTTTCATCTGACGACGGCCGAGGGGGCACACTGAGGTCTCGACCCGACCTACTTTGTTCATCCTTTTGAATGAACAGACAGGTAAAGAAAATGAAATGCACCGCACTCAGCAAGAAATGCGTTGCAATCGCGCTCTCGATTATCCAAGTGCGCGTACGCGATTGCACATTCCCAATCCTGCAAGCGATGCCGCTCCCATACATGCCCATCCGCCCTGAAGGTGCATGCCCCTAACAGCATATTGCCAGGAGTGGTAAGGCGCACGACAAGCTTGCTTCGCCGCAAGCCGCAGCCATTCCATGCCTGAGCGTGCCTCCCTTTCCATTCTTCCAAATCTCCTCCTCCAATCAACTTTTGCCACCAAGAATGATTGGAAGAACGGTCATTGAAGTCGCTGCTCCTCGTTGCCGATCATTCGCGATTCTCTTACGGAAACGTCAGTCGACCACTACATGAGCCCGTAGGCGTACATCGGTTTGCAACACGGTTCTTCCTGGTGCACTGGCGCTAACAAAACCGTTGGTCCTTGCACCACAGAACGAAAAAAGCCCGCGAATTCTGCTGATTGCCGGAACCATTTTCCGGCAGGGAAGCTCCTAGCTGCGCTTGCCATGAAGAATCTTGGCTATGACCAATTCGAACCAGGAGAAACTATATTGTTTAAGTTTGCTTTCCAACGTGTCGCTATTTCCGCAATGCATTGCGCCTGCGCAACGGCCTTGATTGCCGCAGCCGGTACTGCAGTCGCCCAGACCACCCCCGTTGAGCCCAAGCTGCCGTTCGGCCAGGATGCGTCCCAGTACGAGCTGACGTTTGCCGACGAGTTCGACGCGCTCAACAGCAATCTCTGGAATGACGCCATGTGGTACGAGAAGTCGAATGAGACCAAGAACTACACGGTGGAAGACGGCAAACTGAAGATCTGGCCGCAGCGCGATGCGAACGGCAAGTTCTTCAACCGTACCCTCGACACCGACGGCAAGTACTACCAGACCTATGGCTACTTCGAGATCGAAGCCAAGCTCCCGGTCGGCAAGGGAACCTGGCCGGCATTCTGGCTGTTCAACCACATTGGCGAGCGCCGTCCGGAGATGGACGTGATGGAAGCGTATGCCGGCGGCGCCGCACCGTGGGGCGTGAACAAGAACGGGGTGGCACACCCGACCGCGTATGCACCGACGGTGTGGAAGGGCGACAAGGAAGGCCAGCTCGTTGACACTCGCCAGTACGACACCGGGATGGACCTGTCCGAAGGCTTCCACAAGTATGCGGTGAAGTGGGAGCCGAACAAGCAAACCTACTACTTCGACGGCAAGGAAGTGCTGGTGGTGAACACCACGTTCAAGGACCCGATGTACCTGATGCTGGACCTGTGGTTCGGCAGCGCATCCGGCACACCGGACGATTCGACGCCGCAGGGCAAGCAGAACTCGTTCGAGGTGAACTACGTGCGTGCATGGAAGTTCAAGTGATGCACGTGGTATGAAGCACAGCCTTCACATTAACGAAAAGGCCGGCAGCGATGCCGGCCTTTTTTGTTGTACAGCTTATGCTGCAAGGCCTGACTCCGTTCCTTCGTTCCTTTAGAGCGGTTTACCAACCTCGCATGTGTGCTAGTCGCTGTTCCTCTGTCCCCACGCATAGAGCTCGTCGAGGATAGGCGTCAAGGCGGCGCCTTTCCCGCTCAGTGAATACTCCACTCTCGGCGGCACTTCCGCATAGACCTTGCGCACGATGATGCCGTCCGTCTCCAGTTCGCGCAGTTGCTGCGTGAGCATCTTCTGGCTTACCGGCGGGATGTTTTTCTTCAGCTCGCCGAAGCGCATCGTCCCCGACGACAGCATATGCAGGATGATCGGCTTCCACTTCCCGCCGATCATGCTGATTGCCGTCACCATCGGGCAGTTGAGGGGATTTTCGATATGCCACGTGTTCTTCATGATGGTCACTTTTTCGTCACTATCGCACCAATTAGTGCGTACTTGTTTCGATTGCATGTCCGCAGCATGATAGCGCGACCGGCCCCGATGATCCGGGATCGGCAACTATCGAGGAGCTGTCGCATCATGATTGCACCAAGTATTGTTCGCATCCCTATCCTGCCATTCGGCCTGGTGAACGCCCATCTGATATTCGCGCCGCACGGGAGCATTCTCGTCGATGCGGGATTGCCTGGGTCGGAACGCAAGATCGAACGCGTACTAGCGACGATGGGCGTTTCGTTTGACCACATCAAACTGATCGTCATTACGCACGCGCACGTGGACCATGCAGGAAGCGCGGCGCGGATACGGGATTTGTCGGGAGCGCCCATCGTCGCCCACAAGGGAGACGCGGAGCACTTCAGCCGGGAAACGCCGATGACGTTTTGTCCGACGGGGTGGTTCGGACGCCTGTTCATCAAGACGCGGCTGATGTTCGAGCCTTACGTCGGCTTCCAGCCGGATATCCTGCTTGCTGACGACAACACCCTGGACCTGACTCGCTTCGGATTTGCCGGCACCGTCAGGCATACGCCGGGACATACGGCGGGTTCGGTCTCGGTCGAGCTTGCGACCAAAGACGCCCTTGTCGGCGACTTGATCGCGTCCGGCATTCTGCTGGGCGGCATCATCCGGACGAACCATGCCAAACGCCCGCCCTTCGAGGCTGACCCGCATGCGGTCAGCCATGCATTGCAACGCTTGGTGGAGTCCGGCATGGAGAGGTTTTACATGGGGCATGGTGGGCCGCTTGACAGCGCCGAGGTTGAACGCCACGCACGCGGTCTGACCAGTCTGGAGAGGCAGTCTTAAAACGGGGGAACCGATATGGGACTGAGACGGCGGGCAAGCCATCCGGCCGTTGGAACCATCGGCATCGTCTTGACACTCATCTGCTTAACAGATTTGTGAAAACCTTGTCCCATAAGAGCGCCAACGCATGACTCGTGCCGTCGCGCTGCATGAATGGCGAAAGCGCTTCCAGGTGCAATTCATTTTGCCAGGCCCACCCTGAAGTGCTTTTTCGCGTCCGGCGGAACCAGACTCAACGGCTCGTCACTCATTACAGGTACCTGGATGCCGGTGGCGCCCTGGTAGACAGAGGACGTGACATGTCCTCTCAATGACACATTTTCTTCGACCGCTTCCGGCCCGAGGTCGCCGGTCGGGATGAGGCCGAAATGGGCTACATTTTTCAGAGAAGCTTTTTATATGAGAATTGGACGATCTAGTGAGCCAGGACCGCTCCCGGAGGGGTGGCCAAAAGGCGGTACAGCCAAGATGACCGTCGTCCCCCAGAAAGGCCTGGGGGACTCCAACTTGCCGATGGCGGTCTCCCGCGCCGCAACACGGAGCGCTTTGGAAAGGAATGCTCTTGCCGCAATGGCCGAGCACATCAAGAATGCCATAGCCCGCCTTCCATCGACTGCCGGAATGAACGAGACAGTCAAGGAGACGCTGCTGTCGAACTCGCTCGCCGCCATCGAAAAGCTCCCCTATCCCTACGACGCTGGCGCCAACTTCCAGTCGGCGATGTCACGCCTGCTTGTGCAAACCCTGGAATCAGATGTGCTCATCAAGCTGGATGGCCGGGCATATGGACTTGGACCGTCCTCCCAAGGAGGCCTCGTCGAGATTCTTCAGGCCGTCTATCAAGCGGCGTCAACCACCATGGCTGCGATTCGGAGCGAACTCGGCCCGGAGGCTTCGCATCCTTTTCTAGATGAAATGGAGTCGTTGCTTCAGACATCGCGCATCGCAACAGATGCCGTGCGTGCCATGACCGAGCACGGCGAAACGAAACAGGTTTCGCATCAAAAAGAACGCGACGCGCTTCTTGGCGTGTTGGCATTCGACTGCGGTGTGCTGATCGAAGGTCTGCAGAATGTTGTCGCACGAGAGCTGCCGCAATGGATCGACGTTCTCCAATTGGGAGGCCAGGTCGAGGCACTGGCAGCGAAGGTTCAGATCGATCGAGGTCATGCTGATTTGGGCGAGCTCGCCCTCGATCGCACTCCGTCTCTGTCCGAAAGAATCATGGATCTCGACGACAAGCTGCGCGATATCGCGGAGGAGTTGGCCGTCGAATTGCACGACGCCGAGCCGCCACTGGATATAAACGAAGTGATGAGCTTGCAGCAAGACCTGCATCGAATCTTCGGTGAACTGCACGGGGATGGCGGGTCTTCTGCCGAGCACGCACTACAACAGGCGGCTGTCGCAAAGCTGCGCGCTTACCTTGATACGCTGACAAGTTGGGAAGCCCGGCGCTCGAACAACGAAAGTCCGCAGGCATAAGATCATCAGCAGGAATCGGCACGTAGCATGGCCGGTTCCGTTGACGGCATTCCGAAAGGAATGATCGTTCCATCGTCCACGAACCGCGCCTGTCTCGTGCACTATGTGTTCACGCCTGACCGGTACGTATAGCACATCCCCGTTCTTGGCCCGAGCCGGATGGAACCGGATGCTTCGTCATGCGACCCATTGCTGCTTTCGATACATTGCCGTTTCATCGGAGAATCCAGGATGCCGCTCATTGCCGCTGCCCCTTCAACCGCCCTCGTCGCCTCTCATGCCGTCACTGCCTCGCATGGGAGCCAGGCTTCCCGGGGCAAGGAAATGCCCGTGCCGGGCGCCCCTGATCAGCCTCGCCCCGATGCTAGTCAGCTCGCTGCGCGCGACCGCTCCGCGCGTGCTGCAGTTCTCAGTGTTGTGGAATCCCCTCATACTTCATTCGTGATCAACACTCAGTCCGCCGGCTTGACCCATCAGCTCGCGGAGCGACTGTCTGGCATGCTAAAGGCGCAAGGCGGGATCACACCGCTGGCGCCTTTGTTCCCGGATTCGCATGTCGTGCGCATCGAAGACGTACAGGTGTCCGCAGCCGTTGAGCAGGCCATACGGGAAACGCTGGCCGGCGTGCTTGTCGACTTTGCCGCCGTGCCGGATGGACGCGTGCTGTCAGGTCTGAAGGTGGCAGGCTTCGATTTCGATCGCACGCTTGCCGACTCGGACAGCGCGGAAGAGCTGCGCAAGCGGGTGATTTTCGATGAGGGCACTACGCGCTGGGCAGATGCCGAAGAACTGGAGCAGGCGTTGCGCCAGGCCCGCAATGCAATGAAGATCCGTCCCTCACTGGAGTTCGACAAGATCCTGCGGACCTTCCTGACGCTGCGCGGCGTTCCTGAAGCCACCGTGAATGCATGTATCGAGGATGTACTGAACCGGATGATCCCCGGGGCGAAGGAACTGATCGCGACTTTAAAATCGGTCAATGCCAGGCAGATTGTGCTGTCGGGTGGCTTTTCACCCTTCCTCGAAGAGTTTGGCCGCCGGGAAGGCATCGAGGCAGTTGGCATCAAGCTGGGACGAGAGGCCGGGAACGCTCCGGACCTGAGCGGCACGATTACCTCTCCTGTCATGACAGGCCGCACCAAGGCCTTTCTCCTGTATGAAGCATTTCGCAAGTCGGGAGCCCATCCGTATTCGGTCTTGTATGGGGGCGACGGTCAGAACGACATCGAAGCGCTTAATGCCACCCGGGACGCTTCCGGCCTGGGGGTGGCCGTCTGTGCCGTTCCTGAAAACGCGGACGAAAATCATCCAGGATACAAGGTGGAAAAGGCGGGGAACGCCGTTATTCGCGTGGGGAATCTCATGGCGATGCTGTACTGCTTCAGCGATGCCAAGGTGGCGCGCCCGTGACGGGATCGGAAAGGCGTAGCACCTTACGGCGAAAGAGTTCGTAACGGGATTGCCAGGCCCCTTTCTGTCAATCAAGGAACTCCTGATGAGCTTCTGCTCCTCATCGGGGAGATGCATAACGGCACTTCTTTAACAGGCTAATTTCGTCTGGACGTAATGCATGGCACCGATTCGATTTGATGGCCCGGGCCCAACGCCGAATTTCCCCGAACCCGGCGGCTCCGGGCCCACACCGCACTCGCCCCGGGAAGCCATGGGCGACAGCAACGATCAAAAATTCTCGCCACCATTACATTTGCCCGGAGCGGCAAGAGCGAACGCACTGCGACGAGCGCAGGCCATTCAAAGCATTCAACAGGAAGCACGCGCCAGCCTCAAGGAGGCAATGAAGATTCTGCTTCAATCACAGTTTTTTACTTTTCTTTCGAATGACGCGCTTTCCATCTACCTGAGGACGGAGCGTGCGTCCATCGATAAAGATGAGACCACCTTAGGCCTCGGCGCTGACCTGGAGAGAGCGAAGGACCAATCCCTGACGGAAGCACTCCGGCGTACAGAGCATTTCTTCTGGGCGCTCGTAGCGATTGCGATGCAAGGAATTGTCGACCCGATCGACAGGGCGGTAGGAGATCTCTGGGATCATCTTCCTGAGGATACGATTCCAATCCTGGAACAGCATGCGAGCATCTGGGCATCGGCTTTGGACCGCATGATTTTCCATGTCGAAAACCAGGACGACGCAATTTGTCGCGCATACGACAACGAGGAAGAGCAGTTCCTCCATCACGCGAAGGTTGCCGGAAAGGTGGCGAAGGATTTTCTGCAGGAATGGGACAACACGTTCAAGGCGGCAAGAGCAGCCATTGGCGGTTTCGCCTTTTAGCAATCTTGATCTTCCGGCAGCAAGCGCAAGGGCATCCCGCGAGTATTTTCGACTGACGGGAACAAGCTTCGAACGCTATTCCCGCCGCCACACCAGCAGCCGATTATTTGCCGGCATCGCATGATCGGCCACCAGCGCCATTCCCTGCGCTAGAGCCACTTGGTCGACCGCCTCGAAATCGCGGATGCCCATGTGCTCGCCCTGCGCCTTGAGCGACATGTCGAACACGGCATTGCTCTCGCTGGTGAACTTGCCGTTGTAGTTGAACGGTCCGTAGATGCACAGCAAGCCACCCGGTTTCAGGACGCGGCCTGCGCCGGCAAACATCGCTTCCACGTGCTCCCATGCCATGATGTGGCAGGTATTGGCACTGAATATCGCGTCGAACGGCCCTGCCGGCCAGGCATCGGAATCCACATCGAGATGGAGCGGCGGCAATACATTGGGCGGCCGTTCCTCGTCCAGCCAGGCAAGGATACTCGCATGATTCTCCGGCAGGTCGCTGGTCTGCCAGAGAAGATGCGGCAGGTTCGCGCCGAAGTACACGGCATGCTGTCCCGTCCCGCTGCCGATTTCCAGCACGTTGCACGCATTCGCGAGCACATCGCGCAACACGGCAAGAATCGGTTCGCGATTACGCTCGCAGGCGGCGGAGTACATCTTGGTCATCGGTCGGCTCCCGTGTCATCTGTCTGATTCATATTAGTTCATGACACGTTCCAATGCTCCAGTGCAGTCGGCACGCCACACGGCGCCCTCCTCCACTTCTCTTCTTCGATCTCCGGCCTGATGCTCGTCCCTGGGCGCAAAGTCTAGCGCCAAGTGCTCCCACGCACCATTTTCCCCGGCACATCTTTATACTTCCTGAATCGGTGTGCCGCGCACCCCAGCTCCACACAACCTATGAGTAACGCCCCCCAAAATCCCTTACCCGCCAATGCTTCCCAAGCCCGGCAATGGGTGGAGGACCTCCGTACACAACTGGCCCAAAGAAAAGTCTCCTTTCGCGATCCGCCGGAAGAACCAACCACCTGTTGCGGTCGCGGCTGCAATGGTTGCGTGTGGGAAGGTTACTTCAACGCGGTTGGATATTGGTGTGAACAAGTGCGAGGGATTTTGCTTGAGGGGTAGCTGGTAGCGCATGAGGAAAAGCGAAGCGCCATCCGTATACCCCCCTGAACAGCTTGAAAACATAAACCGGGAAGCGGCGCAGCGCGATGTACTGCAGTTCTGGAGGCTGGATGGCAGCCCCCAGATTTCGTTAATCGATGAATGAAAGCGCCTGCCTAGAACACATCTACGATTGTCCCGGGAGGATATTTCGGGTGGTGGGCCGGTTTCTGGTAGCAAGGATCCGGCTCGCAGTAGACCGGTTCATGCTTGGGATAGTAACAAGGCGCCGGTTCCCAGTAGACCGGTTCGCAGTACACCGGTTGGCAGTAGATCTTGACGTAGCCGGGGGACGCTTTCTTGTATCCGCCGCAGGAATCGCAGCCACCAATCACATGGGCCATGGCTTTGCTGTCAAGGTTCTTGCTGGTGGACAGATCATTGATCATCAGGGTGCTCATTTCAGTCTCCTATGTAGTAGTAATAAGCTGAGGTTCAGATGAAGCATTTTTTTGAATGCTTGGAGACCTTTGAGCATCGAGCGTGCCAGTCTGCGATTGATATCGTAAGTATTTGAAAAATAAAGGCTGTTTTTCGATCAACCTTCTATTGCTTGCGCTGCTGATGGAGGGGTGTTGGCTTCGATCCAACGGAACGCAAACGCTTGTCAGTCGAATTCAGGCAGGAAGCGGTTTGGCAGTTTGAAGCAGAAGGTGCTCCGCGCACGATTTCCAAAGTCAGATCAAACCCGAGGCAGATTCTGTTTCTGCCGCTTGTACAGATCTTCGTCGTCCGCGCCCCAGGTCCGGTAATCCGTCTTCAGATACTTCCATGCGCTGTCGAGCAACATCGGCAGCGTTCTCCCGACAAAACGCAAATACGGCCACCAGTTACGAGGGCGATAGAGCAGGCGATCCTTATGCAGCAGATACAGCTGCACGCCATAAATCGATACGACGGTCGCTGGCATCCAGAGCAACAGCAACGACAGTGTCAGCACCCACGGAGTGGGCCGCAGCGCCAGGTAGAAATCGAGGCAGACCGCCTGGTGCTCCACTTCTTCCAGCGCATGCCACGTGGCGAACTCCAGCGCGCCGTTGCTTTTGCCGCCGGCCCAGAAGTCGCGCTCGCGCAGGAAGTCCTTGGCAATGGCCGCGGTGAAATGCTCGAAGGCGGCGGGAATCGTGATTTCGAAGGTCTCCGGCGCACAGCGTCGCACTTGCTGAAAGAACGCTTTCTGCAGCCGTTCGAATGCCGGCACTGCGCGATAGCCGCATCGCGCCAGCACCTGGTTGGTCTGGCGATGCAACAGCGCATGCGATCCCTCCTGCCGGATCAGCGCTTCGATTTCCGCGCGCAGTTTCGGATCGCTCACACGATCCCGGTATTTTCTCAATATCTCGATCACCGTCCGTTCGGAGAACGGAATGAACACCGAGAGTGCATTCATGAACTGGCTGGTATAGGGATCACGCAGCCAATGGCGCGGCGTGTCGCTGAAGTCGAACCGCGGCCGTCTCGGCTCGATGACGATATGGTCGGGTGTCGTGCTTTGAGGGGGTGTCATGGCGAGCCTGTTGTCTCGTGCAGCACGTGCAGCGTGCGTTCCGTGTACCTTGCCTTCCTCGCCCCGATCGGGAAGGCTCTTACGAGGGGCAAGAAGAGTCGAAAATCGAAATCATCTTATCGGTGAGCCGACTCCCGGTGCTGTGAAATGTCGTGGCTCGGCAGGCCAACTTGATGACGTTTCGAGCCAGCCCCCGCCGCGAATCCCGTCTTTCGGCACAGTCGCCCAATTCCGCTAAGATGGCTCTTTTTGCCATTTTCAAAGCCATGAAGCGAGATCAAATGCTGATGGAAGCGATTCTTGGAAAGCTCCTGGAAGCGCCGGAACCACTGCTCAACGTCACAGGGATTGCCAACCGCCTGAACACGGACCAGGCAATCATTCGCCACCACCTGCACCTGCTGAGCGACAAGGGTTGGGTCACCGAATCGGAAAGCGGTTTCTGGCGGCTGACGAATGCGGGCCATGACTACCTGGAGGGGACGCCGGAACAGGGCATCTCCCTGAAATCGCTCGGGTAGTTTGAGCGAAGAGCATGTTTTGCTTGCTTTGCGACATGATCACCGGTAGACTTCGCTCCCTCAGACGCGGGGTGGAGCAGTCTGGCAGCTCGTCGGGCTCATAACCCGAAGGTCACAGGTTCAAATCCTGTCCCCGCAACCAGTTACATACAAAAGGCCCGGTGCATGCAGCCGGGCCTTTTGTTTTTTCACGTCGAGCGAAACGTTGCCGTCGATGGCGCGGAGCGCGGCCGGTCGACATGCAGCAGCGCCAATAGCACTCTGCCCCACGAAAACCTGGCGTGGCCCTATTTCCTGTTTTCGATGACCTGCAGCGTTGCCGCGGCTGCCTCGCGCCAGGGGCCGCCGAGAGCGAGGGCATTTTCCGCTGCCTGCCTCGCCTGTTTCACCTCCCCCAGCTCAAGGAGCACCGTCGCGAGATTGATAAAGGCAGGGGCATTACCAGGATGTTCTTGCGTGGCCTGGCGAAACGCTGCCGCGGCTGCGCTGCGATCGCCGGCGGCGTAGGCGGTGTTGCCCAGTCCCAGTTGCAGGGCAAGGTTTCGTGGCCAGCGCTGCAGTGCCGAAACATAGGCCTTGCGTGCGCGGTGTGCGTCGCTTGTCTTTTCGAAGGACAGCAGCGCATCGACCACTGCGGCTTCCCCCGCCGTCGCCGGCAAACGGCCTGGCGGCAGCGTGACCATGCCCCAGCGGGCGCTGCGTTCCCACGTTCTGTCAAAGGTGGACAGCGGCATGGCCAGGCGCTCGGTCGTGCCCGAGCGCAGAATGATTTCATCCTGCTCAAGGTCATAGCCGATCGCTACTGCGTAGTGCCAAAGCGGCATCCAGGCGAGACTGAGGTTTTGCAGGACGAGCACCGGATGACCTGCGGCCAGCTCGGTCAACAAGGCATCCAGGCTGGGCGGGATGGTCATGGCGACGGCACCGTTGCGGCGTGCGGCGGCCAGCATCTCGGGTTGCAGGCTGCCCTCGCGCTGCGGGACGTAGACCTGGGCCTTCAATGCATCGGGCGTTACATCGATGCCCACCGCGGCCAGCGACATGGCCAGCGCGGCCGGGCCGCATTGGTAACGCTCTTGCGGGAAAAACGGCGTCGCCGCCAGCTCGGCGCGTGGAGGCAACCACGACGAAGCTTGCTGCAGCAGTGCGCGGCCAGATGTCGCGCAGCCGGTCAACAAGACCGCCAGAAAGAGAAGAACTCCCGGCATCCATCGATGCCGGAAGCGGGACATGCCAGGTCGCATTGAACGCTGTGCTCAGCGGATGGAGCGGGTGAACGGGTAGACTTTGGTCAGCCCCAGGATGTCGGTCACCAACAGCAGCACGAAGATAAACACAACGGTGCCAATGATGTCGCCACCGGCCGGCAAGCTGTCGACCCGGCCTGCCAGGGCAGCCACTTCGGCATCGCTCAGTGCGGCAACGCGAGCGTCCGCTTCGCTCTTGGCTACGCCCATTCTTTCGAGCTCTGCAGCGACGTCGGGGCGATTGAGCGCTGCCTCGACTTTTTCCCTGTTTTGCTGGGCAGTGGTGGCGGCGACTGCTTGTTCGGTACTGATCATCGCGGCGTGGACCGATTGGGTGAAGCCGACGAAGGTAAACGTCGAAACCAAGAAGCAGATAAACAGCTGTTTGAATTTTTTAATCATGAGCACTCCTTGTCTGGAGAGAAATTGCGAGGGAGGAAAACGCTGGAAACGTTACAGAAAGTATATTGTTTAGCGGTATGACAATGGCTTACACAACGGTAACAAATGTAACGAGACGAGCGGGCGTGAATTGATTACTGCCGCTATTTGCTGGTTACTGATGCGGATCAAGCCTGTCCAAGCGCTTGCCGTGCCCCCAGTTTCCTTTTCGTCCGTCCTTTTTGTTTTTCCTGTCACAAATGGCACGTGTCACGCGTCTAGTGTTCAAGAACGACGCATTGGGCGTCGAACGGATCAAACAGGAAGGATTGTCATGTCACACACCACCCGAATCGCCCTTTTCAAGTTCGCTCCAGCCATCCTGAAGGCCCAGATAAACCTGTCCACGTCGGTCAAGCAAAGTTCGCTGGGCGAGCGGCTGGTCGAACTGGTCAATCTGCGCATCTCGCAGATCAACGGCTGCGGCTTCTGTGTGGATATGCACTGGCGTGACCTGATCCGTCAGGGCATGGACCCGCGCCATCTGAATGCCGTCGCTGTCTGGCGCGAAGCACCTTTCTTCAGCGACCGTGAACGGGCGGCGCTGCGCTGGGCAGAGATTGTCAATGGCCAGCCGCATGCCGATGCCAGCGACGAAGAATTCGAAAGAGTGCGCGAATATTTCTCCGAAACCGAAGTTGTCGAGCTGGGCTATGCTGTAGCCGCGATCAAAGGCTGGAACATGCTTAACCTGAGCCTGCGCAATCCAATCCCGGAAGTACCGGCGCCTGGCATGTGAGGCGTCGGGAAAGGACCACCGATGAACGGACAAGACGATATCGGCGCAGAAGGTGTGTTTGCCGGGCTGCGTGCGAAGCTGTTTTCAGCTGCCTACCGGATGCTCGGCACCCGCGCCGATGCAGAAGACGTGGTGCAGGACGCCTGGCTGCGCTGGCAGGCCACCGACCATGCCAGCTTGCGGTCAGCGGAAGCGTGGCTGATGACGATCACGACCCGCCTGGCGCTCGATCGCTTGCGCGAACGCAAGGCCGAGCGCGAAAGCTATATCGGATATTGGTTGCCCGAGCCGCTGGTGGAACTGGATGAAAACACGCCTGAAACCGCAGCGGAGCTCGCCAGCGATGTGTCGCTGGCGCTGCTCTGGACGCTTGAACGATTAAGCGCGGATGAGCGGGCCGCCTTCCTGCTGCGTCAGGCCTTTGACCAGGATTATGCCGACATCGCCGCATTGCTTGGCAAAAGCGAAGCGAGCTGCCGCCAGCTGGTGCACCGCGCGCAGGAAAAGGTGCTGGAAAAGCGTCCGCGCTACCAGCCCACGCCGGACGCGCACCGGGCGCTGATCAGTGCTTTCATGCAGGCGGCGGGCCGCGCCGACCGGGACGCAATGAAAGCATTGCTCTCACCGGACGCGACCTTTGTCAGCGACGGGGGCGGCAAGATGCCCTCTTTCCATCGCGTTTTGCATGGTGCGGGACGTATTGCCGGCGTATTCTGGTCCGTCGAACACCAGAACCCGGGACAGGTACACTATCGGATGGTGCGGATCAACGGCGAACCGGGTCTGCTTCGTTACATCAACGGTCGAATCGAGTCGGCGCAGTCGTACCGTATTGAAGACGGACGGATTGCGGCAGTATTCATCGTACGCAATCCGGACAAGCTTGTCGGCGTGCCGCAGTAATTCATGGATATGTTTTGCGCGACATCTGATCACTGCATGATCGCCGTCGTCCGGATTCAGCGGAAATGCCGGCGACCGGAAGCCATGGTTTAATTGACGTTTTGCCAGCCGAACACGTCCATGCCTGCCATCCGCTATCGTCTGCTCAACGTCTTTGCCGAATCCACCTTCGGCGGCAATCCTCTCGCCGTCATTGAGGACGGCAGCGCCTTATCGGACGAGGAGATGCAACTCGTCGCGCGCCAGTTCAACCTGTCGGAGACGACCTTCCTCCTGCCGTCCAATCGCGCCGCCGCCCGGGTCCGCATCTTCACGCCAACGTATGAAATGGCATTTGCCGGCCATCCCACACTCGGTTCCGCGCAGGTGGTTCGCTCGTTGTTCGGAGCTGGCGACGCATTTGAACTGGAGATGCAAGCCGGCCTGATCCCGGTACGCTTCGAGGGCTGGCGCTGGGTGCTCAACGCCAATGCGCCCACGTCGCGTCCGATGGAAGCAACGCCGGCCGAGCTGGCCGCCATGCTCAAGCTCCCCGAAGACGCGATTGCCGGACCGGCGCTATGGGTCGACTGCGGCAACGAACAGCCGATGATCCCTCTCGCCAGCGTCGAGCACGTCCACGCCTGCCGGCCCGATCCCTCGCTGGTGGCAAAATTCAGCGTCAACCGCGCCGGACAGGGGAAGACCTATGTGTTCGCCCGGACGCCGGACGGCTTCGAGTCGCGCTATTTCTGGATGACCTCGCCGACCAGCATCAGCGAAGATCCGGGCACGGGATCGGCCTGCGCCAACCTGGGCGGCTGGTGGCTCGCGACCCAGGGCGACAAGCCGCTCTTCGCCCATATCAGGCAGGGAACCGTCATCAACCGCCCCAACCTGCTGACGCTGGAAGTGAAGGATGGCCGCATCTCGGTCGGCGGATGCGTGATCGAGTTGGGTGGAGGCGAGTTGCGCTGGTAATCCGCTGTCCCAAGCAAAACGAAAACAGGAGACCAAGAATGACTTCCCCCATCGCCGACACAATCAAGATCATCGCCTTCGACATCTTCGGCACCGTCGTCGACTGGCACGGCACAATCGCCCGCGAAGTCGACGCGATGAACCTCGGTGTGGACGGCAACGCCTTCGCGCTCGCATGGCGCGCGGGATACGTACCCGCAATGCAGCGCGTCATGTCGGGCGAACTGGGATGGACACGCATCGACGACCTGCACCGGATGATTCTCGACGACATCCTTGCCCGGTTCGGCATCACGTCATTGAGCGAGGCGCAGAAAAAGGATCTGAACCGCATTTGGCACCGTCTCGATGCGTGGCCGGACTCGGTCGAAGGATTGACGCGCCTGAAGTCGCGCTACACGATCTGCACGCTTTCCAACGGCAACATCGGCCTGCTGACCAACATGGCCAAGCGTGCCGGCCTGCCGTGGGACTGCATCCTGTCGGCGGAAGTCTTCCGCAAGTACAAGCCGGACCCGGCGACCTATCTTGGCGTGGCGAATGTGTTTGATGTCGCGCCGGAGCAGGTGATGCTCGCAGCCGCGCATCATGATGACCTGGCCGGTGCGCGTAGCTGCGGGTTGCAGACGGCGTACATTGAGCGTCCGCTGGAATTTGGGCCTTCGCAGCCGAAGGATGTTTCGCCGCAGCCGGGTAACACGCTGCATGCGAAGAACATTGTTCATCTGGCGGACATGCTGGGCTGCTGATCCCGCCCGCGCTTTCGTCCGCCGGAAGACGAGCCAGCCTCAGAACTCGCCGGACGAAACGTGTGAAATCGCGAAGCGCCTTGCTTCCGCTATTGCGGCTTCCTCGGAATCGAAAACGTCTTCCGTGGCAAGCCTTTGCATCGGGAAAATCACCTCGCCCGCTTCCTGGTTTTCGGAGCAGTCCCGGATCTCAAGATAAGGTGCCCACTTCCCGCTATCGGGAAGCTTCGCTCCGGACAGTTCAAACCGGTATTTGGAAAACTGTTCGCTCGTCATGAATGCCTCCGTGAGAATTTACCTCCCGATGCGAATCGGAATCCGGCGGCGTCCGAACTGGCGCTCGAACTGTCCAAACCTTCCCGCAATCGGCGCACGGCAGTCGGGACATTCGCCTTCCCGCGTCAGGCGGTAGCGTTCGATGTCATGCCAGTCGCGCACAATCAGCGGTGAGCGGCAGGCCGGACAGTAGGTCGTCGCGCCGCCGGTATCGTGAACGTTGCCAGTGTAGACGTAGCGCAGACCTTCCCCCAATGCAATTTCCCTCGCGCGCGAAAGCGTGGACGTCGGCGTCGGCGGCACGTCGGTCATCTTGTAGTCGGGATGGAAGGCCGTGAAGTGCAGCGGAACGTCATTGCCCAGTTCCTTCGCGATCCACTGCGCCTCGGCGCGAATTTCGTCGCTGCTGTCGTTCTTGCCGGGAATGAGCAGCGTGGTGATTTCGAGCCAGACACCGGTTTCATGTTTCAGGTACTGCAGCGTCTCCAGCACCGGCTGCAAGCGGGCGCCGGTCAGCGTGAAATAGAACTCGTCGGTGAAGGCCTTCAGGTCGACATTCGCCGCGTCCATCTTGGCGTAGAAGTCGCGCCGCGCTTCCGCGCCCATGTAGCCGGCGGTCACCGCCACGGTCTTGATGCCCCGTGCATGGCAGGCGTCGGCCACGTCCATCGCGTACTCGGCAAAGATGACCGGGTCGTTGTAGGTGAAGGCCACGCTCTTGCAGCCATGGGCCGATGCCGCGTCGGCGATTGCTTCGGGCCCGGCCGCGGCAGCGAGCGTCTGCGTTTCGCGCGACTTGCTGATGTCCCAGTTCTGGCAAAACTTGCACGCGAGGTTGCAACCGGCCGTGCCAAAGGAGAGGACACTGCTGCCGGGATAGAAATGATTGAGCGGCTTTTTCTCGATCGGATCAATGCAGAATCCCGATGATCGGCCGTAGGCGGTAAGGACGATCTGGTCGCCCGCCCGGCGGCGCACAAAACAGGCGCCGCGCTGGTCCACATGCAGACGGCAGTGGCGCGGACACAGGTCGCACTGGATGCGTCCATCATCCAGGAGATGCCAGTAACGGCCGGGGTAAAGGGCTTCCTTCATGGCAGGGGCGGCGCTGGCGTCTGCGCCACGAACACGAAGCGGTCGCGGGTAGCGCTTGTATGCGCTTAATAGACCTTCGTTCAATCGTTCATTATCCGTCGGACTGCCCTTCGACGCACTCACTCATTGACGTCTTCCCGCCGCCTCCATTCGATTGACTATTCGCAATGCCCCAGCCTGGTACTGAACAGAGCAGCCGACACCTCCTTCTAGCGGCTGCGTGCCAGATCATGCACACGGCGGGAAGGAACCAGTCGCCTGGCTTGCTGCACCTCTGCAAGTGCCCTGATTGCGAGGGTCCTGGTATTCATGTCGTTGCTGGCGATTAATTGCGTCAGCGTTCGAATCGCGGAGTCAAGCAATCCTCCTAGCGAAATGCGACGCCGATCCTCATTCACTTTGTTCATTCCGCTCCCTGTTATTTCCTACTCCCAAACCCGGCCCGCAGTCGTGATCTTGAGGCCAGAAATAAAAAAAGCCCCGACGTGCGGGGCTTCGATGCTATTCCGGGTATCAGTTCTTGCAACGGCGGGCAGCGGCTACACCAAAGAGACCCAAGCCGAGCAATGCAATCATTCCAGGCTCAGGAACGCTGTTTTGCTGGCTGTACTCGACAAAGTAACCATTGCGCTGCCACGGATTGCCCGGGCCGCCATGGTCGTTCCACAGGCCGGGGCCGCCCCAGTTGGTGTGCAGGAAGTTCTCGCCGCCGCAGCAGTTGTTCGGCTCGCCGGCGTTCCATGCCGTAAACGTAAAGGCCTGGCCGGCTTCAGGACCGGAGCGCCAGGTCCACTGATTCACTGCGGCGCCATCGTCCGAGCCGCCCAGCCAACCCAAATTGCCGTTGATGCCGGCAATAAAGCCATTCTCACCCGAGGAGGTCACGGTCGCCAGATAGCCTTGCAGGCCCAGATGGACGCGTGCCGCTGCGTCGGCAAAGGCTTCTTGCCAGGTGAAGTTCCCCTGAACGAATTCATACCAGTGTCCATTAGCGCCATATTGGATCGGCGCTGCGTGGCTGGATGCGGCAAAGGCCAGGGTTGCAAGAAAGGCTGCGATTTTGGTTTTCATTTGTGAATTCCTCCGGTTAAGTTGACGCGCATGCCCAAAAGCAAAACTTGGGCCGGATGGGACAAGTCACTGATATGAAACCAATAATTCTTTCCTGACGCAGCAATCCGGAAGCAAATGTAAAAAATTTCGACAGCCACATTCAAGGCCCTTGACCTTGCCATTACTGGATGGTTGAGAGTACGCCTCTTTAACGTGGTTGCCCCCGCTTCGCCCTCATCCGGCGACACGTCCAACCGCATTGTGCTCAATCTCATCTGAAGGACCTTGCCGTGATTCGTCGATATTTTTTTGCCCTGTTTTCCCTGCTGGCACCATTCGTCCTGGCCGCGTGCATGTCGCCGCCGACCGGCCTCGATCTTTCCCTGAAGCGGCCAACCGAGCACAGCCGGTATGTCGTCGAAGTCAAGTCACAGGTCAACCCGATCGCCATCAACAAGATGCATGCATGGGAGGTGACGGTGAAGCTGCCTTCCGGAGAACCGGTATCCGGAGCCGGCATCAAGGTTGGCGGCGGCATGCCGCAACACGGCCACGGTTATCCGACGCAACCACGGGTGACGAAGGAGCTCGGAGAGGGGCGTTACCTGATCGAAGGGATGAAGTTCAGCATGCCGGGATGGTGGGAACTCAAACTGAACATCACGTCGTCCGCCGGCGTGGATGACGTCACGTTCAACACGATTGTCGAGCGCCAGTGACGCGTGCCGGCCAGACCATCATGCAGAGAACTGCCATGAAACAGACACTCAAGCACACCATCACCCTGACGATTGCCGCCGCCATCCTGGTTACCAGTGCGGCCGCCGCGTTCACCTGGGGAGGCGCCGACGGCTGGAGCAAGCAGGAGATTGACGTGCTGTCATCGCTGCGTCTGAGCCAGCTTGCGCCTGCGCCGCAGGATCCGTCGAACCGCTATGAAGGCATGCCCGCTGCGGTGGAACTGGGCAAGCGCCTTTTCTTTGACAAGCGATTCAGCAGCAATGGCCAAGTGTCTTGCGCAAGCTGCCACGACCCGAAACAGCAGTTTCAGGATGGCCGTGCGCTGGGGCTCGGTGTAGGAACGGGTGCGCGCCGGACAATGCCGGTCGTCGGCCTCGCGCACAGCCCCTTCCTGTTCTGGGACGGCAGGAAGGACAGTGCATGGTCGCAAGCCCTGGGCCCGCTCGAGGATGCCGCCGAGCATGGAGGCAATCGCACAGCATACGCTCACGTCCTGCAGGCCAACTATCGGAAGGAGTATGAAGCGGTGTTCGGACCGATGCCGGACCTGTCCCGCTTGCCACGTAACGCCGGCCCGCTTGGGGACGACAGGCAGCGCGCGGCGTGGAACGGCATGGACGAACCGGCCCGCCACGCGGTATCGCGAGTATTCGCGAACATGGGGAAGGCGATCGCAGCGTATGAGAAGACGTTGCAGTTTGGCGAATCGCGGCTGGACCGCTATCTGGATGGCGTGGTCAGGCGCGACATGAACGCCTATCAGGTCCTCAGCCCGCAGGAAAAGAACGGCCTGCGCATCTTCATTGGAAAAGCGCAGTGCGTGACCTGTCACAACGGCCCCTTGTTGAGCGATCAGCATTTCCACAACACCGCGATTCCGCAGCGCAGTCTTGCGAAGCCGGACCTCGGACGGCGCGCAGCCATTGCCAAGGTGGTCAAGGATGAGTTCAATTGCCTCGGTCCATTCAGCGATGCCGGGAAGGAGGACTGCAGCGAGCTTCGATTCATCGCTGAGGAGGACCACTCTCTCGACGCCGCGTTCAAAACCCCCAGCCTCAGGAATGTGTCGCTGCGGGCGCCCTACATGCACGCCGGCCAGAAGGCGACGCTGGAGGACGTGATCGAACACTACCGGACCGCCCCCGCCGCGACGGTAGGGCATAGCGAACTGAAGCGAATCGATCTGTCGGACCGGGAGGCGCGCGACCTCGTGGCTTTCCTGAACACCCTGTCCGGGCCGGTACTGGAACATGGACCAGCGACCGGGAACTGACCGGGGGATGGTGACTGCAAGGTCCGGAGCAGTCGAATATTCAGATGTACAACATGATCGCAGACAAGATGCACGCGCATACGGGCGGCATTGCATGTATCGCATTCAAGCGTGGAAACTTTCATGTATGCCGCTTATCTCACTCTCATCTTTGCAGAAGGAGATGGAGATGACCATTCCTCGAACAACGGCCAAGAGACTGGTTTCCGAAACCGAGTTCAGGCTGATCAATGACAGCTTTCCGCCTCAGGTCAGCCATTTGAGCGACAAGGGGCTCACGCAGCGCCTGGAGCGGGCACGCAAGGCTCGTGACAGGTATCACGAAATGGTCGAGCGGCAGCAAAACAAGCCTGCCTCCAGTTCGCAGCGCGGCGCCAATTCGCCGGCCAACCTGAAGGAAGCGATTTCGAAGGAGAGGCTTTTCGATGAAACGCTGGCGCGGTTCGAGCGCCAGACAGCCAAGGCCGGCACTGGCGGCATGCATGCCGCCGCCAATACACCCGCCCGGTCTGTGATGGGCAAGAAGGCCAGCGGCGAGAAAGGCGGCTCTCAGGGAACCAGCAAGGCAAGCGTGAAGACGGCAAACAAGGCGGCAGCCAAGGGCGGCGCCAAGCCCGTCAAGGCCGGGAAGGGAAAAGGGGCCGCAACCAAGCAGACTCCCCGGGGTAGATACAAAGGAACAACGGCTACCACCACATTGCACTGAGCGGCAGTGGTCTGAAGTAAACCGTGTTTTCATCCCTGAAGCGGATGAAAGAGGCGGGTGCTTTCCGACGTTCCCCGGCACGTCTACCCTACTGGATGGAATCGGTCGGCAAGCGCCGATGGCCGTATTCACGCAAGGGGATGGCCGGGAGATCGTTGAGGCCAGGCTCGATCAGGCGTGATGTCGAGTCTGACCTCTTCGCCGGGTGCGTTGATCAGCCCAGTGCCTTGAGATCGGCCTCGACCTTTTCCAGTGCCTCGTTCGTGATCAGGCCACCGGAGAAACCGGCCACCATCTTCAGCGGAAAGCCGCGGCCCATCGCGATTTGGGGGTGAGTGGAGATGCCGGGCAGGTGCTTTTCAAGAATGGTCTTGCTTGCATCGTTGTCGAGCAGGTCACCGAGATTCGAGTTGATGGAAAGGGACATCCGTCGCTCCTGTTAGTATGGACAGCACTGAAGCGCCGTCCGGTTGATGTCCTGTAAGAATAATCCAAGGCAGCTGGAGACAAGAACGACTTAATTAGAGTCCGGGTTCGGATTGTCTCTTTTGATAAACATGCGCTTGGAATCGCACCCTCCCTCTACCGCCGCGTCGCCTTCACCCGATCAACTTGTCTTCGGCCCGAAACAAGCGAATGGCCAGTCTTCCGGTTCCGGGCTCGCCGCCGCCTTATCGTCACCCTGGCCGCTTGAACTCCTTCCGCGCACGCTCGACTTTAGCCCTGATCACGCAGCCTTCGACATGATCATTGATCAGTCCCATCGCTTGCATGAAGGCATACATGGTCGTTGGCCCGACGAACTTCCATCCGAGTTTCTTCAGGTCCTTTGACAGCGCGAGCGATTGTGCGGATGTCGAAGCCGTCTGGGGTGCTGCGAGTTGCTTCGGGTCCGGTTCGTAGCGCCAGACAAAGGCCGCCAGCGAGCCTTCCCGTTTGACCAGCTCCTGGGCGCGGCATGCATTGTTGATGACCGCTTCAATTTTTCCTCGATGACGGACGATACCCTCGTCGGCCAGCAGGCGCTCAATATCACGGCTGGTGAAGCGCGCGATCCTGTCGAAATCGAAATCGTGGAATGCAGCCCGGAAGTTTTCCCGCTTCGCGAGGATGGTGCGCCAGCTCAGCCCGGATTGAAAACCTTCCAGGCTCAGTTTTTCGAAAAGGCGCCGGTCGTCGCTGACCGGATAACCCCATTCGGTATCATGGTAGGCGAGGAATTCCGGTGCTGCTCCGCACCAGCGGCAGCGCGATTTGCCGTCCGTGCCCTGAATTGTCGTGCTCATGTTCGTGTTTTCTTGTTGTTGACGGAGGAACGCAAAGGGTTGTTCAGCCGAGCAGGAACGCCAAGCGTTCATCCGCCCTTGACGGCTTGATCTCAATGATCTCTGCCTTGACCACGTCTTCGGCGACAAACGGATCGTCGTTCACCCTGTTCTGCAGCTCCGGAAGCGATGTGTTGTGCGCGACAATTCCGCCTCCTGAATCGGGATGAAGACTACCGGCCAACAGGAACACGCCGTCATCGAATCCACGCTGGATCCATGTCTTGTGACCTTCCATGAATTGGCCGGCCCGGTCTTTGTTGCCTGAGAACTTGAGAAGGACGACAAACATCGGTTTTTCTCCCCTGAAAAGTGAATGTACAGATTGTACGGATGCGGTTCGATTTCAGCCGGTGCTTTCCCTGCACGATTCCAGCCAGTCGCACATCAGCTTGACTTCCTGTCGAATGAATCTTTCGTCGTGAAAGGCATTGGCCAGTACCGCAACGCCCTGGCTGCGGGCAAGAAGATGCATCGCCAGCGTATCCGCGTCTGCCTTGCGGCCGAGCTGCGTGAACTGTTTGCGCAGCCAAGTCCGGAACAGGGTAAACAGCCTGTTGGCTTCGGTCTGCGAGACATGGTTCAGTTTCGCAAGCTCAGTGCATAGAGTGCCTACCGGACAGCCGTAATGCTTGATATGGTCCCGGTTGGCGATCATCATCCGGATGAAACACAGGATGCGATCTGCAGGTTCTTTCCCTTCTGCCTCCCACTGGTCCAGCATCGCCTGGGTATTGGCGAGACGCAGATCGATCACTGCATCCAGGATTTCATCCTTGGTTTTGAAGTGGTAATAGAAATTACCGCGCGAGATCTTGACGGCATCCGCGATGGCCGAGAATGAAGTATGTTCGAAGCCGTTCCGGTAAAACAACCGGTCTGCGGCTTCAACAATGTGCTCGCGCGTCGTCTTTTCGCTCACAGGCGTATCTCCCAGGCCAACCGCACCTCATCCGTCGCGGCGCTTGAACCGGCTGATAAACACCTCACGCTCAAGCAAATCGACAAGTTCGAGGCGCATCACTGTGGATCGAACATAAGTAGGACAATCGTCCCAATCAGAAATGAAATGCAGATTAGGACAGTTATCCTAATCTGTCAAGAACCGGGCAGAACACGCGGCGCTAAAACCGCTGCACCCCGCGCCGCGGAATCTGCGACGACATCACAATCGAAGTGCGCGTCTCGCCATACTGGTTGATGCTGCCAAGGAACTGCTCGAGGTCTTGCATGTCCTTTGCAACCACCGTGAACAGGCAGGAATCCGCGCCGGTGACGTGCAGGCATTCCAGCACCTGCGGCTTGGCACGCAATACATCGATGAACTTGTGCTTGTACGGATGCTGGGTGGTGATCGCCACTACGGCTTTGATCACATACCCCAGCGCTTCCGGCGCGATGTCGGCATGGTAGCCGCGGATGATGCCGGCCTCTTCCATCTTCCTGATGCGCTCCGCCGTGGCGGGCACCGACAGGCCGGCAATTTCAGACAGCGTTTTCAGCGAGGCGCGGGCGTCTTCCTGCAGGGCGGCGAGGATGCGCCAGGATTTCTCATCCACAGTGTTCATTGCCGGATCTCCTGATTTTTTAAGGCGTTCCGGCAATTTTGCCTGAAAAAGCACATTCCTCACCATCATCCGGCTGGATAGACTTTCCGGCATGGATACCTCGCTCATTTCCCTCTTCCTGAAGTCGGCGCTGATCGGCCTGTCGATCGCCGCGCCTGTCGGGCCGATCGGCCTGTTGTGCATTCAGCGCACGCTGGATCACGGTCCGCGCGTCGGGCTGGCGACCGGTCTCGGTGCTGCAGTGGCGGACGCGATGTACGGCGCGATCGGGGCATTCGGTGTCACCGCGGTGATTACGCTGCTGACCGATGCCCGGTCTGCGCTCGCACTGGGCGGTGCGCTGTTCCTGCTGTGGCTGGCGTGGAGCGCCTGGCATGGTGCGGAACCGAAGCAGGCTGCCGCAGCCAAGGGCAGCGTCAAGGGCTGGCATGCCTTCGGCGGGACCTTCCTGCTGACGATGTCCAACCCAGCCACCATCCTGTCGTTCATCGCGGTGTTTTCTTCCCTGGCCGGCGGCATATCCACGACTTCGCCGGCGTGGATGATCGCCGGTGTGTTCCTCGGCTCGGCGGCGTGGTGGTTTGTGCTGGTCGGAATGGTCGGGCGCCTGCGTGAGCGCTTGCGGGCGGCGCACCTGCGCTGGATACGCCGGGGATCGGCAGTGTTGCTGGCGGTGTTCGCGGGGTATCAGCTGATGTCGCTCGCTGGCGCTTGACTGTCAAAGCCCCCGGTGCAGGTAAGCCTCGGAAGCGTACCGGCGCATCATGCGGTGCGTATTGAACAACAGCGCGTTGTGGCTGATGACGCCTTTCATGAGTCTTGCCCAGCCGCTGCGGTCGCCGTAATACAACGGCAGCACGTCACGCTCCAGTTTCTCGTACAGGATCGCGCCATGCGACTCTGCCACGTCGCTGGCCGAACCGATACCCCATCCGGTGACGCCCTCGATGCAGCCGTCTATCCACCATCCGTCCAGTACCGACAGGCTCGGCACGCCATTGAACGCTGCCTTCATGCCGCTGGTGCCGGATGCTTCAAGCGGCGGCATGGGTGTGTTCAGCCAGACATCGGCGCCGGCAACCATCATTTTGGCAATGTCCATCGAATAGCCCGGAATGAATGCCGCCGGCACATCCTGGCGCAGGTTTGCCAGGTAGCGGTGGATCAGCTCGATCAAGCGCTTGCCGTCGCCATCGCGCGGGTGCGCCTTGCCGGCGATGAGGATCTGCATCGGCTTGTCGCGGGCGATGCGGCGCAGGCGTTCCAGATCGCTGAACAGCAGGTCGGGCCGTTTGTACCCCGTCATCCGGCGCGCGAAGCAGAGGGTGAACACATCGTCGCGCAGCGCCACCCCGCAGTTCTGCTGCACGAACGCGAACAATGCGCGCTTTGCCGCCAGATGCGTTTCCCAAAGCTCGTCATCACCGACGGTAAGGATGCGGCCGAGTACTTCCGGGTCGTGGCACCAGCTCGGGAAGTGATGGTTGTACAGCTCCCGGAAACCGTGGCTGGTCCAGGTATAGGGATGGGCGCCATTGCTGACCGCGTGCACGAGGTAGCCGGGAAACATGCGCCTGGATTGTTCCGCGTGACTGTTCGCCACGCCGTTCACGTAGCCCGTCAGGTTGAGCGCAAGCACAGTCATGTTCAGCTGGTCCTGGCCGCCCAGTTCGCGCAACAGCACCATGTCGGTTGCGGGATCGAGCACGCGTGAGACAAGGTCGTAGGAGAACCTGTCATGCCCGGCGTCGACCGGCGTGTGGGTAGTGAATGCGCAAAGCGAACGGACTTCGTCGACGTTGTACATCGGCATCTGCGCATGGCGCCCCGGCCGCTCGGTCCACCGGGTGCGCCGCAGCAGCGCGACACCGAGCAACGCCGCATGGCCTTCGTTCATGTGGTAACGCTGGATGCGGAAGCCGAGGGCATGCAGCATCCTGACGCCGCCGACGCCGAGCACGACTTCCTGCTTCAGCCGGTATTCCGCGTCGCCACCGTACAGGCGGTCGGTAATGCGGCGGTCCTCTTCTGCGTTTTCGGGCAGGTCGGTATCGAGCAGCAGCACCGGAACACCTGCGCCGATCTGCGAGCGGATCACATGCAGCCAACCCGCGATCCAGACGGTACGCTCGCAGATGCACACCGCGACCTTGGCCGGCAGCGATGCGGCATGATCGGCCGGGTTCCACCAGGCATCATGCTCAACCTGGCGTCCCTCGCTGTCGATCTCCTGCCGGAAGTAACCAGCGCGGCTGACGAGCGTGATGCCGACCATGGGCAATTCCAAGTCGGCGGCAGAGCGCATCGTATCGCCCGCCAATACTCCCAGCCCGCCGCTGTAAGTGGGGATGTCGGATTCCAGCGCGATCTCCATCGAGAAATAGGCGATGCGTGGCGCGTCCAGGAATTCGTCGAGTATTGCCTGGTTCATGCTGTGTCCTTCCTTTGACATCGTGTCTCGTTGCAAGGAATGCTGTCTGCATGGAAGGGCTGGATACTGCGTTGCCCTTGCCACCAATGTAAGCTGCGATGCCGGCCAATCGTTGACGCGGCTCATCCGGCTTGACGAAAATCCCTGCTTACAGGTGCCGTGACGGAAGCAACGACTGCAGTTTCCTGCTCCCTCGCGCCCCGGATGCGACGGTATACTCCGCAATTCCAACTGTTTCATGCCGATTTGCAAGCAACAGGCCAACGGCATTGAGCTCGACGACTTGATACATAAAAGAAAAATGACTGGATCGATTTCAACCGAACGCGGCGCAGCCGTCTATACACCCTTCACCCTGAAGCTGTACGACTGGTGGGTTCTCGGTGTCTCCAACCGCTTTGCGTGGCAATGCCCGACCGACACGACATTGCTGCCGTTCTTTCGCAAGCATGCGGGCTGGCGCCATCTGGATGTAGGCGTCGGTACGGGCTTTTATCTAGCGCATGCGGGCGTCCCGTCCGATACGCAGTTGACTTTGATGGACCTGAACGAAAACAGCCTGCATGCCGCCGCGCGCCGCAGCGGTTTGCAGGCGAACTGCATACGCCACGACATCATGCAGCCGTTGCCCTTGTCAGCGGATACGAAGTTCGATTCCATGTCCTTGTTCTACCTGCTGCATTGTCTGCCGGGGACAATCTCTGACAAGGAAAAGGCCATCGTCAACCTGAAGGCGCATCTCGCCCCGGCGGGCACCTTGTATGGCGCGACCATTCTCGGCGATGGGGCCGGTCACAACTGGTTCGGCCGGCGCTTGATGGCGCTCTACAACCGCAAAGGCATATTCGGGAACACGACCGACTCGCTGGACGCCTTGACCACAATGCTCAAGCGTCACTTTGCAGACGTCGACGTGCGCCAACAGGGAAAAGTCGCGCTCTTCACGGCAACCTCGCCCGCGTGAAGGCGCGGGGAGCGAGCGGTGCTTCCGGATGGTGCGCCAGGCACCATCATGTAACCGTCATGTCGATCGGCCGGTAATTGCCAAGGTCAGCCTTGATGCCGAACCTCTCAAACATTTCCTGGGGATTGAACTTGATCTGCGCGTGCAGCTTCTGCACGGCCGCCTTCGCCGTTTCGATGGCTGCGGCATCCGACCATTCCACAAGAGTCACATAATTGAACTCGCCGGGCCCGGAAACTTGCTCGAGCACGAAGTCCCGTTTGAAGCCGGGCATGGAGCGCAAAAGGATGTGCGTCATGCGGACCTTGTTCAGGAACGCCTCCCTGGCGGCTTCCGGGACGATGAACTTGTCTACTTTGCAGATTCGGGATTGCATGGGTTGGACTCCAACTGGTCAGGGTTGATGTTTTTCGCGCTTGGCCTAGAGCGGATTGCGGGTCGGTTCTCGGGGCTGCCCTCCGGGTTCGGTCGAGAAGGGACGCATTGCGTTGTTGCGACGCTTGCGCAGGCGCCCAGCCTGAGCAGCGCGCCGCGGACTCGGCGTCCCCCCGCACTACATCCCTTCTCGACCGAACGCCCCCCTAAACCGACCCGCAATCCGCTCTAAGGATTGTTCAACGGCGAGGATTAGTGTAAAACCTCAAGCTAACTTGAGGTCAAGAGGTGGCGGCATGAATAAACCAACCCCGGATACGATCGACCTGGTCCTCACGGTAGGACAAGTGGCCGCGCGCAGCGGCGTGGCCGTGTCGACCTTGCATTTCTACGAATCCAAAGGACTGATCGCTTCCACGCGCAGCACAGGTAACCAGCGCCGCTATCCGCGCGGCGTCCTGCGCCGGGTGGCGATCATCAAGGCGGCGCAGCGTGTGGGCATTCCGCTCGAGTCGATCCGGGAGGCGCTGATGACGCTCCCGCAGGGCCGTGCCCCAACGCCAGCGGACTGGCGCAAGCTGTCGGCGAAATGGCGGGCAGACCTGGATAACCGGATCGCCATGCTGACAAGGTTGCGCGATCAGCTTGACGACTGCATCGGCTGCGGATGCCTCTCGATACAAGCTTGCCCATTGCGCAATCCTTGCGATGCGCTTGCGGAGCAAGGTGCCGGAGCGAGACTGCTTGATCCGGACTAGCGGTGAATGGCAGAAATGCCGTCAGCGCAAGCGATTGCCAGGCCGTGCCTTTCTCGTTACCCCTTGAAAACATCTGGCGCCGCTTTCGCCCCAGCCTTCGCTGGCACGACTTCTGCACACCTTCAATCGGGGACAGGCATGCGCGTCCTTTCCTTGCGCGTGTCTGCACCCGTTTTTGCAGGAGGTGCAATCATGCGCGCCACTTTTGCTCCAGCGTTGTCGTTTTTACTGTCGGGATGCGTCGCGATGACGACGTCCGGCACCGAGGAATCCGTTCTTTTTAACGGGAAGGAATCGTCTGCGGAGAACGCGCAGGCGGTATTGAAGCCGTACCAGGACGTGCCTGTCTCGATCGAATTCAAATGCCCGTCGAAGATTGCGACCATGACGCCTTCCTATGTCGTGCCGCTGCCGCCTGTTTTGCCTGTGGGCTACGCCGCCAGGAAGGTTTCCTACGTGCGCATCAGGATGCCGGAGAGCATGGAAAGCACAATGGCGAGCACGCGCGTCGTCACGCCGCAAGGAACGCAGATGCCGCTCTCCGATGCGCAGCAGTCCAATCGCTCCAGCAACGGCGACGGCACCGTGGTAACGACGTTTGCGCTGGACAAGGAGTGCGGGGCGCTGGATGGCGGCTTGCTGGAAGTCGCCGGCTTTTCCTACCAGAACAAGGACTATCCGCCGGCACAGGTACGGCTGCATGTCGACTCGCGGATCACCGCGGGTATCGGGTGGTGGCCGCCGGCCTTGTTCAATGGCGGGCATTCTGTCAGCGGCTCAAGCGGCGATTCCGGGGCACCGGCGCATTAGGGCGTTTTCCTCACCATATAGCAGGCAGGTTCCGGATACATGCCCAGGAGTGCCGCTTGCGCGGGATCCGGCAGGTTGCACTCTTCATAGCCAAAGCTCCGCCAGAACGGCATCGGTTGTTGCACAGACACCAGCGCGGACTGCCGCAATCGGCGCCGGTACGCTTCATCCAGCGCCAAAGCCACGAGGCGCGATCCGATCCCCTGCCCTGCAACCCGACGCGCTACGGCCAGATCATGCAGGTAGAGGCATGTCGGCGCAGGTGAGACGGCAAAACTGCTTCCAAGGGGCGTTACCTTGCCTAGTAGATCATCCAGATGAATTTAATGGATAAATCCGGCGCATTTTCTGACGCGCGTCGGGGGTGGTAAAAGGCCAGTCGATCGTCGCCCTGGCTTGGTTGCGTTTTCTTTCATAGACCGCAATCTCCTTCTTGAGCCTGGATGCGTCTGCGATGCGGCGCTCCAGGCATACCTTGCTTAATGCGGCCAATTCGATTTC